>Ga0079997_123100_pt1 | contig 18331 bp, 14 predicted proteins | sample PerSpoCPS_CMetaG_FD_69200 | JGI IMG/M metagenome (GOLD analysis project Ga0079997, IMG submission 69200) | Archaeal communities from Yellowstone National Park, Wyoming, USA - Perpetual Spouter C (PS_C) MetaG (SPADES assembly) (version 2) | ecosystem: Environmental > Aquatic > Thermal springs >... | reverse complement strand
CCGCTTGAGTCCAGGACTATGACTACTGGGCCGTCTACACTCCTCATATTGTAACTCACCAAATCTTCTCCCAGCAAGACGATCCTCCTCCTTATCCATGAGTAGTCTATCACGGGAAGAATCGGGAAGATCCTCCCGAGGGATCTGGTGAGACCCTCAAGCTGCCTGTAACCTAGGGAGAAGAGATATCTGATAACGGCGAGGAACCTGACATAGCTCTCAGCTATCCTGTAAGGCCTCCCCCTCTTCCTCCTATTCATTCTGACGAGCTCATCCCGGTAACCCCTCACGAAATCTAGATCCATAATAAGCATGCCACGCTTAATTAGCCTCTCATCGACCCTCTTCCAGTAGCTCATCATGGGAGAGGAGTGGAGGCATGGCAATAGGCCTTGAGGCGAAAGGATATAGGGAATCTGAGATGAGAGCCGAAAACGTCACAGGAATAGCCAAAAGGTAGCGAAGAGAGACGAAAGAGCCCAGGAATTAAGCCACAAGGCAGTGTATGTTGCTTCCAGCCTCTTCATACCTTATGGCTATCTTCAAGCTTTCAGAACTCAATGAAAACTACGCTAGAAAGAAGTTTAAATAGTTTTGAGATAAGTTCTAAGTTAATAAGCCGCATCTGGCCACATCGGACCCGATCGGGATTATGCTGACCGATAAATCGCTATCGGGCCTTATCGTGCTCGTCATGCTCCTCGGGGGGACGGTGCTGAGGGGCAGGTTCCCGAAGGTCCCGTTCTGGTCGGTGATGATGCTCTGCGCCGCCACGCTCCTCCTCGGACTCGTGGGTCTCGACGAGGCCGCATTCGTCATAGACCTCGACGTCATCATGCTCCTCATCGGGATGTTCGCGCTTGTGGGGATGGCAGAGCATTCCGGCCTCCTCGACTTCATAGCGAACTACTTCCTCTTGAGGGTCTCCGACACGAGGAAGCTGCTCATGGGCTCCTCGTTGCTCTTCGGGCTGATGTCGGCGTTCTTCGTCAACGACACCGTGGCGCTGTTAGGTCCGCCCATAGCGGTCACGATAGGGAAAGCCCTGGGAGGGAGGTACGAGCTGGTGTTCCTGCTGCTCTGCTACTCGATCACCGTAGGCTCCGTCATGACGCCGATAGGTAACCCGCAGAACGTGCTCGTGGCCCTCCAGTCAGGCATGAGGTCGCCGTTCGTCGAGTTCATCACGAGGCTCGCTGTTCCGACGCTGGTCTCGCTGGTCGTGCTAGCGCTCGTCATAGAGAGGATATACAGGGTGCCACGCGCGAAGATCGCGATCACGGTCGACCCGTGGGAGTCTGTCAGGTCGCGCAGGGAGCTCTACATCGCGCTTGTGGGAGGCGGGGTCACCGTTGCTGCCCTGATAATCAACGACGTTCTCGCGATGCTCGGACAACTGCACGTCAACGCGAGGGGCCTCATCCCGTTCGTCGCGGCAGCAGCCCTCTGGTCCTTCACAGATAGCCCGAGGGAGGTGCTGTCCCGGGTGGACTTCGGCACGGTCCTCTTCTTCATGGGAATGTTCATCGCTGTGGAGGGGATATGGAGGTCAGGAATACTCCAGCCGTTCTTCGGGCTTATGGAGCTCAACAATCCCTCCGGCTTCACGGGGCTCCTCACACTCACCGCCATCTCACTTCTCATCAGCCAGCTGATCAGCAACGTGCCCTACACAAAGCTCGCGATCCAGCACTTGAAGGAGCTGGGCGTTGGGCCGGGCGATCAGAGCGTCTGGCTGACCCTCGCGACTGCAGCTACTCTTGCAGGCAACTTCACTGTCTTCGGCGCGGCATCGAACGTGATAGTACTCGAGGTCCTGGAGAGTAGGTACGGCGTGTCGATACAGTACTTCAAGTTCATGAAGGTGGGGCTTCTGGTGACGTTCCTAGTCCTCCCGATCTATCTGCCGTTCCTGCTCATGGAGCACTGATTTCATCAGAATTATATACCTTAGGTAAACAATTCGCTGACGGGCAATGACGCCCACGTTAGGAAGGGGTTCTCGCGGAGCGCGGGCTGAGCCTTTAGGCTGTGCGACCTGATGAGGAGCCTCAGCGGCCTTTTCGCGGAGAGTCCCTATAATTCTGTCCAGTTCGGGGGAGAAGGTCCTAGTCCACTGCGCAGCGTGTCAGGGTGGGACCTGGTTGGATGACGGTGGTCACGTGGTCGGCTTCGGGAAAGGTGGTCGTCTCCGGTGGACTAGCGGGCGCCGCGACGATCAAGATGAAGGGATATGCGGCGGTGAAGCGGAAGGAAGGAGGCATGGTCGAGGTCGGCTCGAGGCCTATAGGAAGATGGTTGATGCGATACTGGAGCAGCACGGTCGAGGCAAGGACATCAGCGTCTCTATAGACTCGCAGATACCGGGGACTCGGGACTGGGTCCTTGGGAGAGATCCGGTGGCCACGGCAGACTCCATCCTCGACGCGCTCGGAGGCGTGTTCACGACCGGCAGTTAGGAGAAACTATTGTGTCCAGCGCGGCAACGACCTTATATTGACCCCCCGACCTGAAGGTGTTTTAGGTTGGCTGGCGGAATATCCGCCCCCTTCGCCAAGGTTGCGAGGGGGCTCCTAGCCTTGGATCGGCGGGTGGGTGGCAGGGAGTCCTATGCCGTCACCTCTATCCTGCTGATAGCTGTCTCAGTCGCATTTATGGTGCGAATCCTCCCCGCTAGGTGGGGCTTTATACTCAGCGAGTTCGATCCGTGGCTACACTTCAGGGCGGCCTCCATGATAGTTGAGAGGGGCTGGGCTGGATTCTTCGAGTTTGGCGGCCTCGTGGAGCCTAAGGCATGGTACCCTACGGGGCTTCCGATAGGACGCGTCCTCTACCCAGGCGTATCCTTCACCCTCGCCTTCATCTACCTGAGCCTCTCCTCGCTAGGGATAAAGGTAGACCTGATGGAGCTGGCCTCAATACTCCCCGTCGTCTACGGGATGATAGCCGTAGTGATCACCTTCCTCTTGGCGCGCCGCGTGTTGGGGACTGGGCCCGCCCTCGCCTCGGCCCTCCTCCTCTCCGTGAGCTACGCCCACATCTCGAGGACACACCTTGGCTGGCTCGACGACGAGGCGCTATCCATCCCACTCATGCACGCCGCTTTCCTGACATACCTAGCCTCGATAGATGAGAAGAGGTCCGCCAAGGGGGCCGCCGTCCTGGGCCTACTCACGGGCCTCCTCCTCGGCTACACGGGCGCCACATGGGGAGCCCACAGATTCCCCATCATGCTCGTCCTACTCTTCACGGGCCTCCTTGTATTCATGGGAAGGTATAGGCGGCAGCTCCTCTTCAGCTTCACACCCCTCATAGCCGCGCTAGCAGCCGTGATGGCTAGTGTGCCGAAGCTCGGGCCGACCTACCTCACAGAGATCACGCTGGTAGCAGGCTACCTAGTTCTCCTCTATCTAGTGTTCTCCGAGGCTATCTATAGGTACTATGGGGGTCAGAAGGCCGTCTTGGTGGTCCGGGGACTGGCGCTTGGTTTCCTCCTCCTCGCCATTCTTGCCACGCTGCTCGAGATCGCGGGCCTCCCGGGCCTGAAGTTCTTATCCGTGCTGGTACCAACTCTTAGGCAGCAGCTCGTGATAATAGCCTCCGTAGCCGAGAACCAGCCGGCCACATGGGCGACACTCTTCAACGACTTCGGCCCCACGCTCCTCCTAGCACCAATGGGGATCTACCTGCTGCTGAAGAGGCGGGGTGAGGGAGAAATATTCCTCGCCATATACGCGCTCTTATCACTATACTTCGCCTCCTCCCTCGTAAGACTCGCCCTACCCACGTCACCCATCGTAGCCATTGTAGCAGGGTTCGTGATTCACGAGATGCTGGCGCGCGCGGCCGGCGGGCTAGCGGCGCCCCGTGGGGCTCCTCGACTCAGGCGCGGAGAGGGGGGAAGGAAGGTCCTTATAGTTGTTCCGTTGCTAGTGGTCGCGCTTATAGCCGTCAACTATCTGCCGCGCGGCCTAGGCAACACTTGGGGCTTCTCCTCGATCGACGCGGCCTACATGCCCAGCACCATAACCGCCGCATCCTTACCCATCTCGAGGGAGGCGAGGGTCTACGACTGGCTGAGGGCCGTCGAGTGGATGAGGAACAACCTTCCGCCGGACGCCGTCGTAGCATCTTGGTGGGACTATGGCAACTGGATAACGCACGTCGGGAATAGGTCCTCACTAGTCGACAACACCACGATCGACACGCTCAAGATCGCTAAGGTCGGCTACGCCTTTATGTCCCCCGCCAACGTGAGTGTCAGGCTCTTCAAGGAGCTGGGCGCTACCCACGTGCTAATATTCGTGACCCACAGGCCCCAGTTAGGCGCGGGCGACTTCCCCCGCCTCCTCTACTATGGCGACGAGTCGAAATGGATCTGGATGCTACGCATAGCGAACCAGAATGCTAAGGCCCTCGGACTCAAGCCGCTAGACGAGGCGGCTATCCTTGGACCAAACAGGGACCCGACGAACCCCGCAGATAAGTTCTGGACAGACACCACCCTTGGGCGGATGATTCCCTTCAAGCCCAGAACAACTACAGACCAGTTCGGGAACGTGGTGGTGGCGCATTACTACGAGGAGCCTGCGATAGAGGGTTATAGGCTCGTCTACTCGTCTTCTGCACCCTACACAAGCCTAGCCTACGTCTATATCTACGAGATAACCGGCTAGCCGATGTAGGTGGGTGATCCTCCGCCCCTCTCGAGCTGCTGGAAGAGCCTACTGGTCTCCTCGAAGAACTGTCTCTGCTTCTCTATCTCCATGTCGAGTTTCGTGGTGTCGATCGCGACGTTAAGGTAGGTTGAGAGGATCGTGATGACGCGCTTGGCGGATGCGAGGTCGGGGGCAAAGCCCATAGTGTCGGAGATGATCAGGCTCATAGGTATCGAGCGTAGGTGGGACCTGAGCATCAGAGATGTCGCAACCCTGTCGACTGGCAGGTTCTCGAGGTTGGAGGAGGTCTTTGCCCCGAGCCTCACGAACCTCCTCACCCTCTCTAGCTCGGTCGAGGAGACGTAGACCTCGCCTGAGGTAGATATCCGGCCGCTTGTGATGAAGATCTCTTCCGAGACCCTGAGACCTGACAAGTAGCTCATGATTAGGTCGGCAGCCTCCTCCCCCACCTCGACCTCGTCAACTATGAAGTTCCTGCTCAGCAGGATAAGTGCGCGGCTAGATCCGTCTGGGAATCTTGCCACGTTAATGTCGATGCGCGGCGGTGCGGCGACTCCGTCGTTGCTTATGAGCGTTACTTGGGGGAAGCGGGGCGAGAGGACCTCCGCAACCCTCACGCTCCTCAGACTCTCCTGGATCACGTTGCCAACGATAAGTGCCACGACACCCGGCCCTCCACAAACATCGATCACGATACACTCCGAGTCGCCCAGATCCGCGTCTTGAAGCCTATTCAGGATGGTGCTCCTCATTCTGACGAAAATTACCCGCCCTCAGCTATAAAGGCTATACAAGGAACGGCCGAGAGACGGTCTTCGTCGCTGACGGTGAACCCTGTGGCCGCAGCGCTGGTGCCTATTTCCGTTGGCTCCATCCGGCCCCCTCGGCTAAGTGTAGGTGAGTCATACATATATTACAGTATAATAGCCCGATAATATCGAGACTATGAGCAGCAAATCTACCGTACCCTCGCTTGTCTCGACGGAGTGGGTCCAGAAGAATCTGGACAATCCCGAGGTGAGGATCGTGGAGGTTGACTATGACCCGCAGACGGCCTACTATCAGGGCCACATCCGGGGAGCCGTCCTGTGGGACTGGAAGAGAGACATCAACGACCCCCTCACGAGGGACATAGTAAGCAAGGAGGGCTTCGCGGCCCTCTGCTCGAGGAGCGGAATCTCGAACGATATGCACATAGTCCTCTACGGCGACTTCAACAACTGGTTCGCCGCCTTCGCCTTCTGGGTCGCGAGGCTATACGGGCATGAGAAGCTAAGCCTTATGGACGGCGGGAGAAAGAAGTGGATCGCCGAGGAGAGGGAGCTCGTCAAAGACACGCCCAGCTACCCGCCAACCAACTACGTCGTCGCGAGGGTGAGGTATGAGCATAGGATCCTACTGCCGGATGTCCGGGTGAGGCTCGGCAGCCCCCATGTTGCCCTCGTCGATGTCAGGTCCCCCGACGAGTATACAGGCAAGATACTTGCACCCCCAGAATATCCGACGGAGCACGCTCAGAGGGGTGGACACATACCCGGGGCGGTGAACATCCCGTGGGCGAGGGCTCTCAACGAGGACGGCACCTTCAAACCTATAGAGGAGCTGAGGAAGCTCTACGAGTCCGCTGGAGTCACACCGGATAAAGAGGTCATCACATACTGTAGGATAGGCGAGAGATCCTCAGTCACTTGGTTTGTCTTGAGGGAGCTCCTCGGATACCCGCGGGTAAGGAACTATGACGGGAGCTGGAGTGAGTGGGGAAATGCCGTGGGTCTCCCGATCGAGAAGTAACCGGGCATGGAGGAACTGGCCGGCTGCACTTTCCCCCGAGATGCATACTACTTTCTTGAAAGTTTTTTGTGGCTCTCAGAGATAGACGAGGGCAGACTCAGGGTGGGCGTACTGCAGGTTACTCAGACCCTCTGGGGCAAGATCGTCTCCATACGCCCCAAGCCCGTGGGATCAACCGTCGAGGCGGGCCGCTCAATCTGCTTCGTCGAGTCGCGCCGCTTCATGGGGCACCTAGCCGCCCCCTTCAGCCTCAGGATAGATGAGGTTAATAGAGTCGTCGCGGAGAACCCCGCGCTACTACAGAGGCCTCCGCGTGAGGACAACTGGCTCTGCTCAGTCAGCCCCCTGGAAGGGGGTTATGTGGGTAGGCTCATGCGTTGGGAGGAGGCGCGGAGCGTCTTGGAGGAAATGATCAGCTCGAGGGGGATTGTCTGCTTCGACGAGCCGCCTGACTATGTCTATGCGGCGCTCGGAATCGACTGTAGCCAGCTCCTAATGGTCCTCTCAGATAAGATTGAGGGATATCCTAGTGGCGCCCTCATACACGTGGTAGCGGACTACAATCAGGGCGCCGAGAGGGATCTGGAGAAGTGGGGGGAGATAACTGGAAACGAGGTTCTGGGCTACAGGGTAATGGGGCGCATCATACACGCGCTTGTGAGAAGCTCGGCCACCCGTCGGCCGGGAAAATAATTTTATAAGACGCGGAACGCTACACGATAGCGCGAATGGCTCTACTGAGGAGCAGCCTCGGCTTCATGAATAACGTTATCCAGAACATATCGGAGGTTGATGTGAGGCAGGTGGCGGACCTCTACAAAGACCTCAAGTCAGCGGGGGTCATAGTGCCGCACGGCGAGGGCCGCAGCAAGGGGGCGGTAAGCATCGTCTGCAGCGAGCTCGCCAAGATGGACAGGGGCAAGATAGTGGTCGACAGGAGCGACGTGGGATTCGCCGACAGGGACTTCGGCCAAGCAGCCCTGAAGCTGTGGCAGAGGTTTGGGAGAGTGAGCCTCCTCATCCTGTCAGGCAGCGGAAGATCCCTGATCCCTCTAGTTGATGCTCAGAAGCTCGCCCTCCTCATCTCAAAGCCCGGGAAGACGGGGGACTACACGATAGACGTAGTCACGAGCGACCCTGAGTCCCCCATCGGGAAGCTGGGACAGAAGTATGGGACCTGCACATACGTGAAGGGCAGGACGGTCTCCGAGGAGAACTCACTAACCTCAGAGTTCAAGCAATACGGGATACTGGAGGACATCTTCATACTCTCCGCCTGCATCGTGCTACAGGCGGTCGCAGAATGCATCTATGAGGACAGCGATGCAAACACGATCTCCGATAAGATCAACAGGCTCCTAACGGAGACCAACGAGATAGTTGAAAGCGTCGTCAAGTCGGACTTCCTCCACACGCTCGTCGAGCTTCTCGAGAGGAGGGGGGTGTGCTACCTGGCAGGCTTGGGCAGCAGCAGGGAGGTGGCCAGAATGACGGGAGTCAGGTTAAGCCACGTGAAGAGGGCTATAGGGGACCAGGTTTATGTCTCGGGTGACACGAACACGCCGCCCCCTAGGGCCGGCGACCTCCTGATAGTCGTCTCCCACAGCGGGGAGACAGAGGTTGTCGCCACCTGGTGCAAGAGCTTCAAGAAGATGGGAGGAGTTGTGGCCTCGATAGTAGGGGCGAAGGACTCGACTATAGCGTCGCTCTCAGACTACACCCTCTACATACCCTCCAGATACTCGCCCGGAAGACCCAACGACTTCTACATCAAGGCCGCCTTCGCCACGAGCCCGATCCCCCTCTTCCTAGTTGACCGTCTGCAGGAGAGGGGACTGAAGCTCCCCGAATACATCCTTAGGTGGTACCACTCAATAATGGCTTAGCGGCGCGGGCCTATAGCATGTATCGCTCTGCGGGAACGCGGGTCGCGCGTGTCGGGCGGCTCCTAGTGGGTGAGGGCCAGCCCGTCAGGGTCATGGGCATAATCAATGTTAGCCCAGAGTCTTTCTTCCCGGGGAGCGTTAAGAGCACTCCCGAGGAGGCGGCCGAGGCCGCAGCCCGGATGGTTGAGGCTGGGGCCGAGATAATCGATGTCGGTGGGATGTCCAGCGCGCCCTACAAGGAGGTCTGGATCAGCGAGGAAGTGGAGGCTGAGAGGCTTAGATCCGCGATAAGGGCTGTAAGGGGGGCGGTTAATGTCCCAATCTCCGCTGACACCTTCAGGCTCAGGCCCGCGGAGGTGGCGCTGAGCGAGGGAGCCGAGATGATTAACGACGTGAGGGGGCTGAGGCACTCGGCCGAGATAGCGCGGCTCGTAAAAGAATACTCGGCATCGCTCATAGTCATGGCTAGCGACGTGAGCGGTGACGTGGACGTGATGGAGGGAGTCTTGGGTCAGCTTAGGTCCTCGGTCGAGACCGCGCTGAACATGGGGGTCGAGCCCGAGAGAATCATCGTGGATCCGGGGATCGGTTTTCACAGGAGGCACGCGAAGAAGTGGTACCTCGTGGACGGAGAAATCTTAAGGAGGCTTGGCGAGCTGCAGGGACTAGGCTATCCGATCTGCGTCGGCGTATCTAGGAAGAGCTTCATAGGAAAGGTCACGGGGAAGGAGGACCCTGGCGAGAGACTCTACGGCTCGGTCGCCGCCGAAGCCCTCGCCGTCCTTAATGGCGCGGACCTCATCAGGACCCACAACCCGGCCGAGAGCCTAGACGCTGTGAGGGTAGCCTCACTAGTCCTCGGCAGGACCACTATCTAGCAAGAAGAGCAGAGCAGATAAGGGCTAAACACGTATGTAAATGTGAGAAGAGGGGAAAGAAGGGGGAGGGGTTAGTTTTTCTCCAGCCTGACATTAGAGAAACCCAGAAGACCGGGAGGGAATAGTGGTCCGGGCCACGCCACTCCATAGAGCTATCTCCGTGGAGTGGTCGGGAATCTAAGTCAGGCCGCTCCAGCCTTCTGGGTTTTTTTTCTCCGTCAGGCTGGAGCCGGCCCGGCCTCCTGGGCTTCTATCGCTAGTCTCCTGACGTCTCTGAGGATTCTTTTCGCCACGCGTAGGATTGCCCGCCAATGCTTCTTACCCCTCCGACGACAGCACTCATAGATTGTTAGATACCTCTTATTTCTATGTGTGACTGTTGCGTATGCCAATTGCATCAGTAGTTGGCTCCGTAATCCTCTACCCCTCCAAGGCCGTCTGAACACCTCATAACGCGTCTCCAACCCAGTCCTAGACAATGTTTTGAAGGGGGTGGTGTCGTGGGAGATGATATATGCTAGTGTCGCCTCCTTTAAGACCAAGCCTCTCGACGGCCATACTGTAGAGCGGTAGCTCCATAACCTTTTCATGAATCCGAGTTGTCAGCCTGTCGGCGTAGCGTTGAAGTACTTTGTGGGTCTCGGCTGCTAACGGGCTCGCCGTTATAGTACGCGTATGCTTTACCATTTTCTTTATCCCAGCCATCTCCACCCAAAGCTCCGCCAGAGCCCTAACCTCAAGCTCCAACGGAGAAGCATAGAGTGGCTGGAATAGATCTGGATCTTCATAGAACATCTGCCTCAGAGCCTTAACGTCGTTCTCACCCGTCTTCCTAAGACCATTGTTCCTTCGCTCCTCGGAGAGCTTTTTAAGATCCCTAAGCCTCAGGTACGTAGCCCCGCCAAGCCGCGTTATAGTGGGTTGAAGCTTCCTCGGATAACTATCAGCCACCACAACCCTCGGCCTCAACCTGTCAAACATCTCTAGGAAGCCGCCGAGGACCACCACCTCCTGACCATCCTCTGGGAGAGCATAGAGCCTCCCACGTCCGAAGTCTACGAAGACCGTCCCACTCATCACTCATCCACCTCCTCATTCTGTGTCTTTACCTCGTATGGCCTCGCCACCAACTGAAACCTCACCACCATCCCACTCCATCCACATCACCCGCTCGGATATCGGGTCATCCTCCAACCCCGCACTCACTAAGAGCCGGACACACAAGAGAAAGAGATAGGAATAAGGAAGGAGAGACCTAAACTAAAACGCGTAAAACATCCCAATACAGTCAGACTTCTGGGGAAACGAAGCAATATTCAGGGTGAAAGGACAGACAACACTATACGGATACCCAAGATCAGACTTATAGACGCCAAACTATCTAAGTGCCTGTCAGCTCCGCGCTAGCAGTCGGCTCCTCCACCCTCAATAGCCTTTCCCTCACGATCACCGAAAAAGCTAGGGCCGCCAACGCAGGCACGGCTCCAAAGACTATGAAGAGCCCCTGATGACCCGCGGTATGGATGTAGGCGGCCGAGAGTGGGGCGCCCAGAGCTACCCCTAGGAGACTTGAGACCTGGCTCAGCCCAGATCCAAGACCCCTAACCCGCGTCGGCAGCGTCACGGCTAGATAGCTGGAGGTAAAGATTATCGATCCTAGCGAGACGCCGAAGGCCGCCGAGGCCGCGAGGCGTCCCGCAGTCTGTCCTGCCGCATACTCCATGACGAGGGCTGTGGCGATGGTTGCTGCGAGGCCGGTGGTTATCGGGATGAGCGGTGTGCGGCTTGAGGCGGCGCGGGCCGAGAGGGGGAAGAAGGGGATGGACACCGCGGTTGAGAGGGCCATGAAGATGCCGACCTGCGCCGCCGCCACACTCTCGGCGAACCCATATCGGTCTATCAGGAGGGAGGAGAGGGACCCGATGACTGCCCCTATGAGTAGGTAGATGCCCAGCATCGTGAGCATGGATGCCGCGAGCCTCGCCCAGTTCCTCCTAAGGAGAAGTGTTACCGGGGCTGTTGTACTGGAGGCTGGCTTAGGCGATGGAAGCCCGCGGACCATGAGGAGGGAGACCGCTAGAAGGGCAGTCACGACTATGTATATGCCTACGAAGCCGAGGGACGCGACTAGCGCGCTTGCAGAGCCCGACCCCAGCACTATGGCGGTGGCGACGAAGACCCAGAAGACGCTGAGCGGCCCCGCGACCCTCTCCCTGAAGGAGTCGCCCAACAACGCGAGGGCCGGCGGGACGATGAAGGAGTCGCAGACTGCGTGGGCTACGCGGGCTAGGAGGAGGTGGAGGGGACTGGAAGCGAACATGTAGGTGAGCATGGCGAGAAGGTCTCCTGCCAGGCCAGCCGCGAGCAACCTACGCCTACCGAGCCTGTCCGAAAGCAGCCCCGAGAGCGCGATCATCGGCAGGGCCACCGCCGAGTAGAGCCCCGCCACCACACCCGCGGTGACGGAGTCGGCCCCGAGGAACCGAGCGTGAGAGGCTATGACCGGCGAGATCATGGAGGTGTCCACGAGGGCTACGAACCCCAAAATACCGATCCTGCCATATATGGCCTTGTAGTTTCCGCGAACCTCCTCCAACATTTCTTGAAGATTCAGCAAGACCCTACATTAATATACCTTAAGTATCTACAAGGGGCGCGCCGCACACGTGTGTGGAGCGTTTTAGCGTAGGCCGCACCCCGCTTCCTAAGCGGCTCGGGCGATTGGGAGTGGTGCGCTGAGGGTGTCCGGCCTAAGCCTCCACCCTTACACGCCCACCCCATCAACCCCCTCTTCTAGGGGAGCCCTCGTCGGAGCCCAAGGCCCGTTGCCGAGCCCTATAGGCCCCGATCGGCCGCCTATTTTTGGGAGAGGCTTCGGGCTTAGATGCTTTCAGCCCTTATCCTCAAGGGCGCGGCTACCCGGCGCCGCCCTGTAGGACGACCGGTACACCGTTGGCCCCGGCCCTCCGTTCCTCTCGTACTAGGAGGACCCTACCCTCAGGCGGCCCGCACCCCCAGTAGGTAGAAACCGATCTGTCTCACGACGGTCTAAACCCAGCTCACGTTCCCCTTTAATAGGCGAGCAGCCTCACCCTTGGCCCCTGCTGCGAGGCCAGGAGGGGAAGAGCCGACATCGAGGTACCAAGCCGCGGGGTCGATGGGGACTCTCGCCCGCGACGAGCCTGTTATCCCTGGGGTAACTTTTCTGTCACCACCGGCCCCCACTGGTAGGGGCCGATGGATCGCTAGGCCCGGGTTTCCCCTCAGGACCCCTTGCGTTCGAGGGTCCTGTCAGGCCGGCTTTTGCCCTTGCACTCTACAGCGGGTTTCTGTCCCGCCTGAGCCGACCTTTGGGCTCCTCCGATATCTTTTCGGAGGAGTGCCGCCCCAGCCAAACTGCCCACCAGCCGTTGTCCCAGGGTCAGGCCCTGGTTAGCGGGGCAGCCCGGGATGGCCGGTGTTACATTGGCGCCTCCCCCAGCCCCCGAAGAGGCTGGGATCGACGGCTCCCGGCTACGCTATGCATCCCAAGCCGCTCCGCAGCAACTGGCTGCAGTAAAGCTCCACAGGGTCTTCTCTCCCCACTGGGGGTTCGTGGACTGTTCGCCCACGTTATGTGGGTTCACGGGGCTCCGGGCCGGGACAGTGGGGCCCTCGTTGATCCATTCATGCACGTCGGAACTCACCCGACAAGGCATTTGGCTACCTTTCTCCCGGGGCCTAACCCACTTTCTAATCATCAGAAACATGAATATAAGGAAAGAATCTTACGAGAGGATTTCAAGTTTAGATCCGAGAGCTTGTAAGCCATTGCTACCAGTTTTCGGATTATGGTGGGCCAGGTCCCCGTTAAGAGGGTCAGAGTTACCCCCGGCGTTGACCGGCCCTTATCCCGGTTGGACCCGGGGTTCAGGTACCGGTGCTGGCCAGGATTGAGGAGCCGTTCAAAGCCTTTCGGCCTGGCGGCTCCCTATGTTTTTATTAAACAGTCGGGACCCCCTTGTCACTGCGACCTGCCAACCCACCCTCATCGGGCAGGAAGGCAGGCACCCCTTCTCCCGAGGTTACGGGGCTAATTTGCCGAGTTCCCTAGCCCGGAGTAACCCCAGACGCCTTGGCCTTCTCAGCCAGGGGCACCTGTGTCGGATCTAGGTACGGTCTCCTGGAATCGTTCCAGGCTCCCTTTTCACTGGCCCCGGGAGCAGGCCGAAGCGGCCTTACGGCCGCCCCTTCCCCCCATTCACCTGGTTCTCGCCATTACGGCCCTCCCCAGGCTTCGAGGGTTAGACAGAGCTACAGCCCTGCTCGGCCCTACCCGAGGCGTCAGGAGCCTGGCTTGCGTCGCCGCACCTATCCAGGAGGCACCGGAATCTTAACCGGTTTCCCCTTCGGCCTACCCGGTTAAGGTCGGCCTTAGGACCGGCTTACTCCCGGCTGACGACGCATTGCCGGGAAACCCGTGCCCTTCCGGCGGCGGGGATTCCCACCCCGCTTCGCTGTCTACTACCACCGGGATCTACATTGGCGGCCGGTCCACAGGACCTCACGGCCCTGCTTCTACCCAACCGCCACGCCCCCCTACCCCCACCCACGCCTAGCGTGGGTGAGCCCGGGTTTCGGCGGCCCGCTTAGACCCGTCAATTTTCGGGGCCCCCAGCCTCGGCGGGTAAGCTGTTACGCACTTCTTAGCCGATGGCTGCTTCTAAGCCTACGGCCCCGCTGTCTCTGGCTGGAGACGCCCTTTGGTTTGTCACTTAGCGGGCACTTAGGGGCCTTAACCCGCGGTCTGGGTTGTTCCCCTCTCGGTCCCGGAGCTTACCCCCGGTACCCCACTCCCGGGATCTACGGCGCCCACGGATTCGGAGTTCGAAAGGAGAGTGGAGCCTCATCGGCCCCTTGCTCCCCCATCGGTGCTCTACCCCGTGGGCAGCCTCCCCCGAGGCTGTCCTGCGAGACACTTCGGGGGGAACTAGCTATCACCGGGCTCGATTGGCTTTTAACCCCTAGCCCCAGGTCAGGGGACCGATTTGCACATCAAGACCCCTATTCGGGCCTCCACCAGGGTTTCCCCTGGCTTCGCCCTGCCCAGGGCTAGATCGCCCGGTTTCTAGCCTCACGGGCGTGACTACAGGCCCTTTCGGACCCCGCCCCTCACCGGAGCAGACTCCGGCTGCGGGCATGTCGGTTTCCCCACGCCTCCGGGCTTCCAGCCCTTAGGCTTGCCACACCCGTGAACTCCCCGGCCCGTGATTCAAGACGGAGCGCGCGACCCTGGGATCTCCCCACCTCGCCCCCTCCCGGAGGCTTCGCGGGGAAGCCCTTCCGGGCCGCGCTCGTCTGTTACCAGCCGGTTTCAGGCGCTTTTCACCCCCCTCTCGGGGTACTTTTCACCTTTCGCTCACGCTACTGGTACGCTATCGGTCTTGGGACGTATTTAGCCTTGGAGGCCAGTGGCCCCCGACTTCCCGCACCATATCCGAGGTGCGGTACTCTGGGACACGCGGCATCATCCCTCCAGCCTTCGCCTACGGGGCTATCACCCTCTATGGCGCCCCATTCCAGGGGACTTCGGCTCGGCCTTCAGGATGGACCCGCGACCCCGATAACCCCACATTCCCCCACGGTTACCCATGGGGGTTCGGTTTGGGCTGCTCCCCTTTCGGTCGCCCCTACTGAGGGAATCTCGTTTTGATTTCTTTTCCTCCCCCTACTTGGATGCTTCCGTTCGGGGGGTTCCCGATCCCAGGCTTGATGCCCGGGAACGCGGAGGCCGAAGCCTCCGCAGGAAATCCCATTAGGAGATCCCCGGATCAACGCCCGCCTGCGGCTACCCGGGGCTTATCGCAGCTTGCCACGTCCTTCGTCGGCGCCCAAGCCGAGGCATCCACCGGCTGGCGTACTCCCGCTTAGGGCCAAGGCGCGGCCTACTTCGCCACGCTCCACACACCTGTGCAGCGCGTTCATTGGATACCTTCACTGCATCCTCGCGCTTCTCGCCTCCCCAGGAAGCAGCTGGGGGGCAAACATCCTGCAGCGCAAATTAGTAGACGCGTAGTCTCTTATAAACGTATATCGGGGGAAGTGGGTACTGACAAGTTTTACTTAAGCCTTTTGGGATGGGTCTCGATAGTGTCCAAATAAGCATTTTTGCTCACCTCCCCCTCGCGGCCTGATAGTATAGTGTGAATAGGCTTAGGAATAGCTTGAGGTTCGTGATTCCCTGTACGTGGTTTCTCGCGCTCATCTTGTGGTGGAATACTACAGTTCCCTCCTTTAGGTGTCTGAAGAGCCTCTCTACCCTGTTCCTCATGCCGAACCTCTCACACCTATACTCCAGTCCGAGCCTCTCAAAAGCCCACCTATACCATGGACCCCCTATCAACTATGACTAGTGGCTTGTTTGTACTCTAGTCCGCTATTAAAACATTTATCTCCTCAATGTCCCTAGGGAACATGGCTCTAAGCCGGTCGACGAGGTTCTGGCCGTTGATCCGAAGCTTAGCCCTCAGGACTAGGTCGACCGAGCCGTAGACCTCGTCTATCGACTCGACTTCCTCCCACGTCGAGAGATCCGAGACTATTCTGGCCGTGTCGGCCTGTGGTCTCAGCCTCAGAAGGACATAGGCCCTTTCTTCCCCGAAAAATCTCCTGACGAGCGACTCGTTAACTGGTCGGCCAAGAACCTCGCTCAGATGCTTCGCAAGCTCGCGAGGACTTGCCCTCCTCCCGTTCTGTAGGAGCTTTGACACGAGGTTTCCGACGATGGCCCTCGCCTCCGCGTCAGATAGCTCGTGTCCGTCCAGGTGGGCGATCTCTAGTATCAGCTTGTGGCTCATGTAGGGCGTGATGGCGAACCTCACCGACTCTATGTCGTGCTTCAGTTTCATTGGCGGGATGTAGCCCTCGGGCTTCTTTATCACCATAGACTGGTGGACGCCGGCCCTGATGGTTCGGGCCTCCTCTGAGAGGGGGTGCCTCCAAGGTATGGGTATACCCGTTAGCCTTGAGAACTCGCGATAGATTCTCGCGAGCGCCTCCCTCCTCACGCCCAGGTCGATCCCATGCACGTCCTGCAGGGGTGCCACGACCTCGTAGAGATCCGCTATCCCGTTCCTATCCCCTATGCCTAGGAGTGTTGTGTGGGCCTCGGAGGCGCCTGCGAGGATTGCTCTAATCGTGTTGGCGGAGGCAAGGCCATAATCGTTGTGGAAGTGGCATGCTACGGGGAGGGCACACCTCTCAACACAGTATGAGATGAACTCGCCGGCCTCGTTAGGGAGCATCAGCCCCGCCGTGTCTGGGAGGCTGATGAGCGTCGCGCCCGCGGATCTTAGCTGGTGGCTAAAGTCCATCAGGTCGTTCAGCCGCGTGAGGTCGCCTTCGCTATATAGCCGCGAAGCGTCCTCGTAGGTGACCCTGACATACTTGAGCCCAAGCGGCTTCACCAGCTCGACCGCCTCAAGCATCTTCTGCTTCGCCTCTTCCTGCCCAATACCTCCCAGCTTATGATCAAGGTGGATCTGCGACACGGCGAGGTAGACCGCGACGCCGTCGAGATCATATTTTGTCATCGAGTCGACGTCCTGCTGGTAGGCCCTGCCATGCATCACCACCTCTGCCCCATAGTCCTTCAGGAACCTAACGAGTCTCGCATTCTCCTCGTAAGAGGTCTTGGGAGGGTAGTGAACCGTGACCTCCACCCTCCTGACACCAGCCTCAACGAGAAGCTCCGCAATCCTGAGCTTCTTCTCGAGCGGGAAGACGCGGAAGAGCTCGCCCTCCCTCAGAGTAGAGTCAAGTATCACCGCGGGCAAGGTATCTCTTACTAGTTAGGCTCAAATATAAAAGTTATTAGACAAATGCCTAACCCCGACTTCTCTAAACCGCCAACGAGGCTCGCACACGCCTTAAAAAATAGTCGGAAATCTTCAACCTCAGGCCCTCGTGTCGAGACATGCTTAGAATGGGTCGCTACGACGGAAACCCTCATTTACATAGGCCGATAGGTAGCTAACAGGTGGTGGAAGATATTATTTTTGAGTGGAAGAGGAGGAAACAGGGTGGGGGAGGGGGTTGGTTTGTCTATATGCCCTCGGCAGCGAGTTTAGGAACCCCAGACACCGGGATTAAAAGGGAGCCCCAAAGCCTCAGAACAGCGTGACGCTCCCACACTACGGTCTCTACACGGATAGGCCCGCCGCATGCCTCAAAAACAAGTATATAGGCCTAAACGTCATGTGGTGGCAGGGTTGGCTAGTAGGGATCGGGACGTAGTTAAGCGCATGAGTGAGGCGCTGAAGGCCGGGGGGAAGATGCTGGCCGAGACCTGCCCAGTCTGCGGGAACCCGCTGTTCGAGATAAAGGGAGAGATGAGGTGCGTCTCGTGCGACAAGCCGGTGGTAGTGGTGAGAGATCAGACCGAGTCTGGCAGAGCCCTCCTCCCCGCCGTGCTCTCAAGCATAGAAAACATAATTATCGAGAAGCTCGATGAGCTGTCAACGCGCCTCGCCTCGGCGGTGGAGGTTAAGGAGATCGAGGAGATCGCTGAGGCGCTCGACTCGCTACTGGCGCTTCTGATGAAGAGTGAGGAGCTTGCGAAGATGGTCAGGAGGAGGGAGTGAAAGGTTCAGGAGTTAACATCGAACTCATCTCTAAATTCCGTATCTTAGGTGTATGATTATTGATGCTATTGTTACTAGGGCTTTGTATGTTGATTCTAGCCTCTCATACCTTATGATTATTCTTCTGAATGATTTTATCCATCCGAAGAACCTCTCTACAGCGGACCTCATCCTCCTGTATAGCTCAATATTGTATGGTCTAGGCCTCCTACCATTCCTGGGATTCACAGGTATGTTAGGCTCTATACCCATGGATTCTAAGCCCCTCCTTATATGTTCCGTGTCGTATGCTGCGTCTGCGTAGAGCTGTTCAGGCTTCCAATCTAGGTCTCCTACAAGCTCTAGAAGCTTCTTGGAGTCATGCTCGTTCCCAGGCCCTATGATTATGCTTAGGGGCATGGAGTCCCTATCTACGCATACATGTATCTTAGTCCCCTTCCTATGCTTAAATCCATCATATCCTACTAGCTCTCCCC
>Ga0079997_117553_pt1 | contig 18331 bp, 19 predicted proteins | sample PerSpoCPS_CMetaG_FD_69200 | JGI IMG/M metagenome (GOLD analysis project Ga0079997, IMG submission 69200) | Archaeal communities from Yellowstone National Park, Wyoming, USA - Perpetual Spouter C (PS_C) MetaG (SPADES assembly) (version 2) | ecosystem: Environmental > Aquatic > Thermal springs >... | reverse complement strand
TGTGGATTTTTCTGAAGACCGGCTGCATGGTCGGAGAATTGGGCCGGGATTAAGCGTGATTCGGAGCATGGCGATAAACCTGATACGGGCTTTGGGCTACCGGTTTGTAGTGGATGGCTTTAGGGCCCTAAGCGCCAGGGCGGACCGGGGCTTAATCTTGCTCATCGGCCCACAGCCATGAAAAACTGGAAAGCCCTGGATACCACCACAGCTCCTTGAAGAACCAGCGGATCCAATACATGGAAGCCTCCTGGGATCTGTTTATTCGGGCAGGTGGGTGAAGCGGGCGCCTTCGCGTTCTTCGGCGGCCTGCTGGGCGGCGGCGATGCGGGCGAGGTCGGTGGCGAGGGCGTGGAGGCTTTGGGCGAGTTCCTGACCGGCGTGGTGCCAGCGGGCGTGGCGGGCCAGGAGGGCCTGGGCGAAGGGGGAGTGGCAACGCTCGGCCAGGGTGCGGGCGAGGGCGTCCATTTGGTCGAGGTAGGTTTGGAGGTCGGCGCAGCGCTGGGCCAGGCGCTGGGCGATGGCCTGCATCCCTTCGTAATCGAAGCGGCTGGGGGTGGCCATGGGAAGCCCTCCGGGTGTTGAGATGCTTCATGTAGATGATAGACATCGGCCCCCGCTGCCTCGTTCCCCTTTTTCCGGTTTTCTACGGAACAGACGTGCGTCGCCTCGAAATGCCGGATTGGGGATCGCGGGTGGAGGCGTGGGGGATCCCCGGCTGGCCCTTCTGATCCTCCGGGAAAGGCCGGAGGCGAAAGGAACCGATTATGGCGCTGCACCCGGAAGGATCGCCTGGGCTCATGCCCCAGAGGATCGGAGAGAGGCAGAGGCCACCTTCTCCCTCCGTCGCGCCATGGGTTCAAGCAGGGCCCCTGCGGGCAGTGAACCCTGATCGTGGGGGGAAGAGCTAACCCGGCGGCGGATTTCCCCAAACCGTTTCCTCCGGTAAAATGAGGCCGGAGCCTTCGAGCGGAAAGCCAAGAGCTGGGATTCCTTTCGGATCGGCTTCAAACCTCAGTTAGGAGGAGAAGATGCCCCGCATCTTCGATGTGATCGAGTGGGCGGATGACACCGGACGGGAGATCGTCCGCCGTTTCCCGGAGGAGGGGGCCGGGGATTTCCGATTGGGCTCCCAGCTGATCGTGCGGGAGAGCCAGGTTGCGGTGTTCTTCCGGGACGGGAGGGCCCTGGATGTGTTCGGGCCGGGCCGTCACACCCTGACCACGGCCAACATCCCGCTGCTGATCAACCTGCTGGGCCCGCTCTTCAGCGGCCGCTCCCCTTTCACCGCCGAAGTCTACTTCGTCTCCACCCGGGAGTTCGTGGACCTCAAATGGGGAACCCCGGATCCCATCGTGGTGCGCAACCCCGGCATGGGCCTGGGGGTGGTGCTGCTTCAGGGCCACGGGACCTTCGCCGTTCAGGTACGCGATCCCCAGCTCTTCGTCAACAAGATCGTGGGCGTGCAACGCCTGTATGAGACCGAACGCATCGTGGACTACCTGCGCAGCATCCTGGTGAGCAAGCTGGCCGATGTGGTGGGGAACTTCAACCGCCCGGTGGTGGACCTGGCCGGGTTCTTCGAAGAGCTCGGCGCGGCGGTGCGGGCCAAAGCTCAGGAGGACTTCGGGGCCTTGGGGCTGGACCTCAAAGCCTTCTACGTGCAGTCCCTGCGTCCCTCCTCGAAGACTGTTGAGGAGCTGCGGGCCATGGGGCTGCTCGATGTGCAGACCTACGCCCAGCTGCAGGCGGCGGACGCCCTGCGCGAGGCGGCCCAGCAGGAGCTGGGCGGGCTGGCCGCGGCCGGCGTGGGCGCGGGGGCCGGCTTCGGGCTGGCCCAGTTCTTCACCCAGCTCTTCCAGGGGATGACCCGCCCGGCCGCTCCGACCGGCCCCACCCCCGCCCCGGAGATCATGACCGTGGAAGAAGCCGCCGCCTACCTGAAGGTCTCCCCGGAAGACGTCGTGCAACTCATCGAGTCCGGCCAGCTGAAGGCCCGCAAGATCGGGACCACTTATCGCATCAGTCGCACGGCCATCGAAGAGTTCATGAAGGGCGGATGAGAGGCTGTCCACAAACGGGAACGGGAATCGCGGATGCGGGGCGGCCTTCGAGCAAGCCCTATGGTAAGCCGAAATTCGTTTTCGGCTCCCTTAGGGCAACGGCGGGAGGGGGGCGGGTTGTGGGAAGGCCTGGGCGGCCAGCTCATCCCAGTAGCCCCGCCGGCTCAAGGGACCGTAGGCAAAGATCGCTACCCCCCGAGCCCCCAACGCCCGGGCCGCCTGAATACGGTCCAAGACATCCCGGAAGCAAGCATAGCCCCCGTGGATGCCTGGGAAGACATATCGGCCGCTGGCGTCCGCCAGGAAATCCGCCACCAGAACACGAAAACGATCCAGCGTCCAGACCGTGGTGTCCGGGCAGTTCCCCGAAGGCCCCGCCGGGTAAATCATCGGCATAATGGCGTCCACCCACCCCTCCCGCAGCCAGCGCTTGGAATCCTGGTAATAGTCCGAATACCCCTCCGTGAACCCCGACCAGCCCCACCGGTTCCGATAAACCCCCCACACCGCCGCCGTCACCCAGGCCCGCGGACGTGTCCGCCTCACCACTGCTGAAAGATCCCGAACCATGGCGTTCACCTGCTCCCGCTGCCACTCCGCCCGCTCCGCCGAACTGCTGAAGGAAGGCGTGAACGGATCGTAAGAGTAGCCCCGACCCGGATAGCGAACCAGGTCCAGATGCACCCCGTCCAGATCATAGCGGCGCACCAGATCCCCTACCACCCGCCGCAGATGACGCCGCACCCCCGACCACGCCGGCGTGGCCCAGAGGTAGCTGTCACAGGTCATCATGTTCATCGGCATGCCCGAAGCATCATACACCCGCCACGCGCTCCACGAGCGCCCGTTGGTCCGGGAGAACGTCCAGAAAGGATGAGGCGGGTTCAGGCCATCCGGAGGCGCCCCCACCCCGCAAAGCCACGTCGGATACACGTTGACATACGCGTGAACCTGAAGCCCCCGGGCATGGGCCGCGTCCAGAAGCACCCGAAGCGGATCAAACCCCGGTGAAACCCCCAGCGTGCGCGTCACCGTCCCCGTCAAACGAGCCGCCCACGGCTCATACCCCGGCGCGTAATACGCATCCCCCACCCCACGAACCTGAAAAAGAAGAACGTTGAAACGGGCCGCCGCCGCCTGATCCGCAATGGCCACCAGCATCTCCGGCCGCGCCCACGTCCCATCCGCCCGCGTCCAGTCAAACCGCGTCACCCAAAGGGCCCGAAACTCGGGCGCGGCCGAAGGCGCGCGCATCCCCAGAGGGAGATAGACCCGATACGTTCCGGCCTGGGCCTCTCCCCCGATCGAAGGGAAAGCAGGGGAGGCATGAGATGGGATGGCAGGCGTGTAGCGGCTCCATACATACCAGAGCGCGTTCTCCACGTCCGCAGGAGGGATCCCACCCGGGCGCATGGGGCTGGACCCGGCGAACAGGAGCAACAGGAGGAGGCCGGGGAGCGCTCTGCGACGGCTCATGGCGGACCTCCCGGCACATCCGACGAGAGCGCAGGAGCTGGCATGGGATCCGATTCAAAATCCTCCTCAGGAAGGAAGGGCCAGTCCAGGAGCATCGCCTCCAGGGCGAGGCGGGCGTTGGCGTTACGCTGCAGGGCGTTCCACGTCCGCCGCGTGGCCTCCAGCGCGGTCCGGGCGCCCGCCAGGCCCATCCGCTCCGCCACCCGCTGGATGCGCTGGCGGTCCTCCTCGTGGATCAAGGGCAACGGGGCTCCCGCCGCGCGGTATAGGACATCTCGCCACCATGCCATGGCGGCCTCCAGAAAGGCCTGGCGGGTCTCTTCCTCTTCTCCGGCCAGCGCTTCGGCGAACCGGAACCGCTCCCATCGTCCCTGGCTCAGCAGCTCATGGATCCGGCGGATCCGCTCCTCATAGCGGGCCTCTACCTCCGGGTCATGGGCCGCCTGGACCGCCCATCCGAGGCGCCCTCCGGAGCGCCGCGCCAGGCGATCCGCCCGCTCCGCCGGGACGCCCCAGCGGGCCTGCAGGGCCTGGCGGACCTCGGGGATTGGGACGGGGTCGAGGGAAAGGATCTGGCAGCGGGAGACCACGGTGGGCAGCAGGGACTCGGGGGAGGGCGCGATGAGCATGAGCACCGCATAAGAGGGCGGCTCCTCCAGGGTCTTGAGCAGGGCGTTCGCGGCCTCCGTGGTCATCTTCTCCGCCTCATCGAAGAGCACCACCCGATAAGGCCCCTCCACCGGGGTGAGGGCGAGCTGCCGCTGGACCTCGCGGATCTGATCGATCTTCAGGCTGTTGCCCTCCGGGGCCACATACAGGGCATCGGGATGATGTCCGGCCTCCATCCGGCGGCACGCGCGACAGGACCCGCAGGGAGGATCGGACTCGGCGCACAACAGGGCCATCCCCCACGCCCAGGCCAGGGTCCGCCGGCCTACATGGGGCGGGCCCGTGAACAGATACGCGTGGGCGATGCGCCCTTCCGCCCGCTGGCGCTCCAGCAGGCGGATGACCGACCGATGACCGACCACCCAACGAGCCAACCCCATTTGCGCCTCAACCGATCCGCACAACCTGGCCAGGCAAAAGATTCTCCAGAATCGAACGAACCTCTTTCATAAGTGGTTGCAGATCTTCGAAACGGTTGCTTGGAGCGCTCAAGATGATCACTGTTAAGGGCGCTAAAGAAGATAACGAAGATTTCAAAAAATCGAAACCTTGATCAATCGTCACAAAGACATCAAATTGCCTCCGAGCTCTGCTCAGAATTTCCCTATCTTTCAATCCTGACCATCCCATTTCCGGAACTGTTCGAACCTCATGATCAATCAATACAGTCTTTAAGCGTCGAGGCAAACACTCATCCAGCAATATTCGCATTTGATATTACACCTCAGCGAGCAATAAAGCTTTCAGGTGTTCAAGGACCCCAACGGCTTGTTCCCGGCTTACGGTCGGAAAATCCTCGAGAAACTCATCCAGAGTATGGCCCGCCTCCAGGTAATCCAGGAGGGTCTGAATCGGAACACGCGTGCCTGCAAACACAGGCGTGCCGCCGAGGATTTCATCGGAACGAACAATCAACGGGTTTTTCTTCATCACTACATCTCCTTATTCTGTATTCTGTTATAAGATAGAAGCAGACCGCATCGTAATTCGGGTGCCTGCGAGCCCGGAGCTCCCGGGCACTGGTTCTCCAATCGCCTTCAGCTTTTTCGATCCACTCCCGAGTGAGTTCGTTCATACAGAACCTTCCCCTTCTTTACAATTTCTGTAAGCATAAAATCTCCCATATCGATCCTTTTCTTAATATTTTCTGGTTTGTATACAATCAAATCTATCGGAAAATCACAGCGGATACTTCGACATATCTCTACCGCCTGATCGATTTCTTTCAGCGGCGTGTCCATGATCACCAGCAAATCCACATCGCTCCACGGTTCCGGCTGTCCATAAGCATAGGATCCGAATAAAATGATAGATTGTGGATGGAATTTGTCGACTATTTGCTGGACAACTTCGTAAATTTCCTCGAGAGATATTTTGCGTCCTGCAATCATGGCGAGACCTTTTTATTTTTTGGGTTCGCTGCATCATCATGCGCGATCTGGAGCGATGGAGGGGCGACCCGGTGGGTCGCCCCTGCCGCTGCTCCCGATAGGGATCGGGGAATGGACCGACCCTTCGGACGCGCTCGCATCCCGGTCCCGGTGGGCCCGCCTGGTTTTCGCCGAGCGCTAAAAGGCTGGCCCGCCCAGGAGCCGCTCGATCTCCTCCTTGTGCCGGGTTTCGTCCTCGGCGAACATCTCCAGGGTGGCCTTCAGGCCGATATCCCCCACCGCCTCGGCCTGGGCCGCCCGCTCCCGATAGCCGGCGATCGCTTCGAGCTCGAATTTGAGGGAGTCCTCCAGCACGCCCCGCCAGTCGGAGACCTCCGTGGGCGCCTGGGGCTGGACCCGAGGGGTTCCACCCAGGGCCACGATCTTGTCGGCCAGATACATCGCGTGCTTGACCTCGTCCATCACCTCCTTCTGGAGGAGCTCCCGCACCTCGTGGCCGGCCAGGCCCTTGAGGACGCTGGCATGGCGGATGTAACGGATGATCGTGTTGAGCTCGGCGTTGAGATCCCGGTTCAGACCTTCGATGAGCTGCGCCAGCTTCTCGTCCATGGCAACCTCCTGAGCTCCAAGGATGTGGGAGCCTGGCCCCTTCGGCTTTCCCTTCAGGACGCCTCCTGGAGGATCCGCCGCAGCACCGCCGGGAGGATCCCACCGTGGCGGTAATATTCCACCTCCACCGGCGTGTCCAGACGGGCGATGGCCGGGAAGGCGATCTCCGTGCCGTCCGCCCGCCGGGCCCGCACGATGACCTCCTGGCGCGGCCGCAGGCCCTGAGCGATCCCCTCGATATCGTAGATCTCGAAGCCGGTGAGGCCCAGGGACTCCCGGTTCTCGCCGGGGCGGAACTGCAGCGGGAGCACGCCCATCCCCACCAGGTTGCTGCGGTGGATCCGCTCGAAGGACTCGGCCAGCACCGCCTTGACCCCCAGCAGCGCCGTGCCCTTGGCCGCCCAGTCCCGGGAGGAGCCGCTGCCGTATTCCTTGCCGGCGAGGATGATCAGCGGGGTCCCCGCCTCCTGATAGCGCATCGCCGCCTCATAGATGGTCATCCGCTCCCCGGTGGGATGATAGACCGTGTAGCCCCCTTCGGTCCCCGGCACCAGCATGTTCTTCAGGCGGATGTTGGCGAAGGTGCCGCGGATCATCACCTCGTGGTTGCCCCGCCGGGCGCCGTAGGTGTTGAAGTCGGCCGGCTGAACCCCCCGGGAGATCAGATACTGCCCCGCAGGGCTGTTGACCGGGATGCTGCCGGCGGGCGAGATGTGATCGGTGGTGACGGTGTCGCCCAGCACGGCCAAGACCCGCGCTCCCCGGATGTCCTGCAGCGGCGGAGGCTCCAGGGAGAACTCCCGGAAGAACGGCGGCTCCTGGATGTAGGTGGAATCCGGATCCCATTCATAGAGATCCCCCTCCGGGACCGGGAGGCTCCGCCACCGCTCATCCCCTTCGAAGACGCGGGCGTAGCGGGCCCGGAACATCTCCGGGTCCAGGCTCTCGCGGATCGTCCCCTGGATCTCCTCCTGGGAGGGCCAGATGTCCCGCAGGAAGACCGGCTGGCCGTTGGGATCGAACCCCACGGGCTCGCGCTCGAAGTCGATGTCGATGCGGCCGGCCAGGGCGTAGGCCACCACCAGCATGGGAGAGGCCAGGTAGTTGGCGCGCACCAGAGGATGAATCCGGGCCTCGAAGTTGCGGTTCCCGCTCAGGACGGCGACGGCCACCAGGTTGTGCTCCCGAATGGCTTTGGCGATGGGCTCGGGCAGCGGGCCGCTATTGCCGATGCAGGTGGTGCAGCCGAACCCGACCAGATGGAAGCGCAGGGCCTCCAGGTAGGGCAACAGGCCCGCCCGGCGCAGGTAATCCACCACCACCGGCGAGCCGGGGGCCAGGCTGGTCTTCACGTAGGGCTTCACCGTCAGCCCGCGCTTGACCGCGTTACGGGCCAGCAACCCGGCCCCGATCATCACGGAGGGGTTCGAGGTGTTGGTACAGGAGGTGATGGCCGCAATCACCACGGCGCCGTGCCCCAGGGCCACCGTCTGGCCATCCAGGCTCACCCAGGTGGCGGGGGCGGAGGGGGCCGCCGTCGCCGCGGGAGCGGGCGCGACCACCCCGCCCTCCCCTTCCAGCCGGCCGACGGCCTGCGCCTGAGCCGGGTTCGGGGACGGCAACATCGAGGCGATGCTCTCCCAGAACTGGCGCTTCACCTCCCGCAGGGGCACCCGGTCATGGGGGCGCCGCGGCCCGGCCAGGGTAGGCTCGATGGTCCCCAGATCCAGCTCCACCACATCCGTATAGAGGGGATCCGGCCCCTGGCCATCGTAAAAGAGGCCCTGGGCCTTCGTGTAGCGCTCCACCAGGTCCACCAGATCCGGATCCCGCCCGGTGCCCCGCAGATACGCCAGCGTCTCCCCATCCACCGGGAAGAACCCGCATGTGGCGCCGTATTCGGGCGCCATGTTGGCGATGGTCGCCCGGTCCGGCAGGCTGAGGGCGCGGAGCCCGGGCCCGAAGAACTCCACGAACTTATCCACCACCCCCTTCTTGCGGAGGAGCTGGGTGATGGTGAGGACGAGGTCGGTGGCCGTGGCGCCCTCGGGGAGGCGGCCCGTGAGGCGGACGCCGATCACCTCCGGGATGCGCATATAGTAAGGCTGGCCCAGCATCACCGCCTCGGCCTCGATGCCGCCCACGCCCCAGCCCAGCACGCCCAGGGCGTTGATCATCGTCGTGTGGGAATCCGTGCCCACCAAGGTGTCCGGGAAGGCCTCCACCTCCCCGTTCACCTCCCGGGTCTGGACCACCTTCGCCAGGTATTCCAGGTTCACCTGGTGGACGATGCCGGTGCCGGGGGGCACCACCCGGAAGTTCCGGAAGGCCTTCTGGGCCCAGCGCAGCAGCGCGTAGCGCTCCCGGTTGCGTTCGAACTCCTTCTCCACGTTCAGGTGAAAAGCGAGCTCCGTCCCGAAGAAATCCACCTGCACCGAGTGATCGATCACCAGATCCGCCGGGACCAGGGGGTTGATCCGTCGGGGATCCCCGCCCAGGCGCTTCACCGCCGAGCGCATCGCCGCCAGATCCACCACCGCAGGGACGCCGGTGAAGTCCTGGAGGATCACCCGGGCGGGCATGAAGGGGATCTCGCGATCCGGGAGATCCCGAGGGGCCCAGCGGGCCAGGGCCAGCACGTCCTCTTCCGTCACCAGATGGCCGTCGCAATGGCGGAGGAGGTTCTCCAGGAGGACCCGGATGGAGAAGGGCAGGCGGGAGGGATCGCTCACCCCCTGCTCCGCCAGCCGGCCGATTCGGTAGAAGGTCACCTTGCCGGCCGCCGTCTCCAGCGTCGTCTTCGCGCCGAAAGGATCTGCGCGTGTCATCGCTGCTTTGCCTCCCCGTCGTCGGGTTTCGGAAGGGGAAACGCGCGCATGGCTATCGTAGCACACGGATCCCCGGGAGCCAAAAGGTTGCCCCCCCTCCGGAAGCCGCGGCCCGACCCCTTGACAACTCCAAACCCGGCGCATATACTTTGTATCGCAAAGTATTTTGTCAGACAAAACAACCTGAGCTCTGCCCCCGCATCCCGGGGGCTCCCGGCGGACAGCGTCCATTTATGGAGATCCTGGATCTGGACCCCATCATCCACGAGCGGGTGCGTCTGGGGATCATGAGCCTGCTCCTGCAGGCCGGGGAGCTGGATTTCGGGACCCTGAAGCGGGAGCTGGGGGTGACCGACGGCAACCTGGCCCAGCATCTGCGCGTGCTGGAGGAGCACGGCCTCATCGAGGTGCACAAGGCCTTCGTGGGGCGACGACCCCGCACCACCTACACCCTCACCCCGGAGGGCCGCCGCCGGCTGCGGGAATACCTGGAACGCCTGTCCGCCCTGTTGCGGTCCCTGAAAAAGCCCGGCGCGCGCGCCCGGCGCTGATCCCCACCTTTTCACAGAACAGGAGGTCCGAATGCGGTCGGATGATCAGGCGATTCAGGAGTTGCTGGACACCGTAGACATCCTCCGGCTGATCGCGATGAAGGGGCAGTCCGAAGCCCGACACTTCGCCCACTACATGATCGCCTTCGGCCTTTACTCCGCCTTCAACATCTTCGCAGAGCTGCTGTTCGGCCGCTCCTTCTGGGCCCCTACCCTCTACGTGGCTTTTTGGGGGGCTACCGCGCCCCTCGCCGGGATCCTCCCGGCCGGCCTGGTGTGGGCCATCGCAGGGATCCTGGCCGCCGTGATCTGGACCCTCACCCGCTCTCCGGACTGGACGCTGGGCGCCGTCCTGCTGACGGCCGCCGGAGGGATCGGGGCGGTCTACACCGTCGCCGCCCGTCGGGGACGGCTGGCGGGGATGCCTCCCCTGCGGGTCGCCATCGCCCCCAAGATCGGCTGGGCGTGGGGGATCCTCATGGGCGGGATGGCCGTGCTGATCGCCGGCCTGAGCCCGGCCTCCCTCCCGGCCGGAGCGGCCACCGCCCTCTGGGGCTACGCCATCGGGATCGGCCTTTTCCTCTCCGGTGTCCTGGTCCCCCTCTTTTTCCCGCTGGGCCTCCTCTGCGCCTTCGGCGTTCCCCTCCTCGCCCTCTTCGCCGGGCGGCCGGATCTCGCCTTCGCCCTGGAGGGCCTGATGGGTCTGGCGATGGCCGTCCTGGGGCTTCGCGAGCTCCGCCGCGCTGCGGCGAGCTGAACGATCCTGAGATCGGGAGGTGAAAAGATGCGCACCGACCTTCCGCGCCGCTATCTTCTCTTCCCCTTCCTCAGCGTCCTCGCCACCTCCTTGACCCTCGCCGGCCTCCGCGCCGCGGGTCTCCCTCCGGAGAGAGCGGCCCTGGCCCTCGGGATCCGCGATCCGGCCCTGTTGCGCGTGCTGCTCTACGCGTTGTGGGCCGCTGCGGCCGCCTGGGCCCTCGTGCGGATCCTCCGTCGGGAAGGCATCGGCCTTGCAGATCTGGGATGGCGGGGGAGGCTCTCCCCGGACGCCATCGGGCTGGCCGTTCTGGGGGCATGGGCGGCCGCGATGATCTGGCTGCCCTTCGACGCCCTGCGGCAAGCCCTCGGCATCCCCCTCTACTGGGATCCCGCGCAACGGGGCTTCATCCAGCCCGCCTCCATCCCGGAATTCGCAACAGCGGCCCTGGCTGGCCTGATCCTGGTCCCCCCGGCTGAGGAGACCATGTTCCGGGGATATGTGCTCCCGGCCCTGGAAGGACGCATCGGCCGTCTCGGGGCGCTGCTCCTGCATAACGTTCTCTTCGCCCTTTATCACGGCGCCATCGGGCCCGGCCTCGTCCTCTATATCTTCTTCTGGTCCTTCTTCCCCGCCCTGCTCTACATGCGCTATCGATCGGTGTATCCCTGCATCCTGATGCACTTCCTGAACAACCTGTGGGTGGATATCGCAGTCCCGTTGCTCTTCCTGCGCTGAGCTCCAGGCCGAATGATGAACTTCAAAAAATCCGTTGATCGGCCTCGTGAGGCGCTGATGCGCCACACGTCGGCCTGCGCCGCCGCGAAAGCCGTTCGCCCGGCGCAGGCCGGCCGATGAGTCCTATGAATAGCGGGCTCTGCGCCGATTTCCAATTCAGCAAGGAGGCCGAACATGCGAGCGGTGATCGAGGTGGAAGGGTTGCGGAAAGCCTACGGATCACATGTCGCGGTCGATGGGATCTCCTTTGAGGTCTATGAGGGGGAGATCTTCGGGATGGTGGGCCCCAACGGAGCAGGCAAGACGACCACCATCGAGTGTCTAGAGGGCCTGCGGCGGCGGGATGGGGGAATGGTCCGGGTGCTGGGGATGGATCCCAATCGGGAGGGCCTCCGGCTGCGGCAGCGGATCGGCATCCAGCTCCAGGAAGGCGGGCTGCCGCACCGGATGCGGGTGGAGGAAGCCCTCTGGCTGTTCGCCGCCTTCTATCCCCGCCCGGCGGATCCGAAAACGTTGCTCCAGCGCCTTGGCCTGGCGGAGCATCGCCGCCGGGCTTTCGAGCAGCTTTCCGGCGGCCTGAAGCAGCGGCTCTCCATCGCCCTCGCCCTGATCGGCAACCCGGAGATCCTCTTCCTGGACGAGCTCACCACCGGCTTGGATCCCCACGCCCGGCGGGCGATGTGGGATCTGGTGCGAGAGCTCCGAGGGGAGGGACGCACAGTGTTCCTGACCACCCACTATATGGAAGAGGCCGAACGGCTTTGCGATCGGGTGGCCATCGTGGACCGGGGGCGGCTGGTGGCCCTGGACACACCGGAGCGCCTCATCCGCTCCCTGGGGGCCGAGCGCCGGGTGATCTTCACCGTCGACACGGCCTTCGATCCCGCCTCGCTGAGGAACCTCCCGGGAGTCTCCCGGGTGGAGCGACTCGGGGAACGGGTAGTGGTTTACGGCCAAGGGGATCGCCTGGTCGCACAGGTGGTGGAGGCCGTGGCGGCGCAGGGGATCGCCCCCCGGGACCTGCGGGTGGAGCAGCCGAACCTGGAGGACGTCTTCCTGGCCCTCACCGGCCGGCTGATGGAGGAGACAAATGGTTCCGAAGTATCTTCGGAAGGAGGACAACCATGATGGCACGAGCCTGGGCGCGCCTTTTCCTGATGGAGACGAAGCTGTATTTGCGGGAACCGGTAGCCGCCTTCTTCACCTTCGCCTTCGCTCCGATGATGCTGATCCTCTTCGGTTCGATCTATGGCAACCGCCCCTCGCCGATGCTGGGCGGGCGGGGGATGGTCGATGTGAGCGTGCCCGCCTATCTGGGATTGATCGTCGCCACTGTCGGATTGATCTCCGTGCCCATCGGCACGGCTGCGCGGCGGGAGGCGAAGATCCTACGTCGGTTCCGGGCGACGCCGCTGCCCCCCGCGGCCTACTTAACCGCTCAGATCGCCATGTATATGGGGGTGACGCTCCTCGGTGGGATCGCCCTGATCCTGGCGGGACGGCTGCTGTTTGGGATGCGCTTCGATGGGAATCCGCTGGCGGTCGTCGCCGGCTTCCTCCTGGGCGCCCTCGCGTTTCTGGGCCTGGGGATGACGATCGGCAGCCTGGCGCCCACCGCCCGCACCGCTCAGGCGGTGGGGATGATCCTGAGCTTTCCCATGATGGCCCTGGGCGGCGCCTGGATGCCGCTGGAGATTCTGCCGGAGTCCATCCGCCGCATCTCAGCATGGCTTCCCCTTACCCACTTCGTCGTCCTGATGCGCGGATTGTGGGCCGGGGGGTCGCTGGGAAGCCACCTCGGGGACCTCGCCTTCCTGGCGGCAACGGGAGCGATCGGCGGGGCGCTCGCCGCGAGGTTCTTCCGATGGGAGTGAGCGTCCCCTGGGCCGGCCTGAAACCGATGAGAGGAGGACCTATGGGAAAGTGGAAGCTCGGGTTGGTGTGGCTCAGCGCCGCGCTGGCCGTGGCATGCCAGCGGCCCACCCCCACGCCCACCCGGATCGAAGAGGAAGCAGGCCCGCGGGCACCGGCCCCGGCCACGCCGACGACGGTTCCGTCGCCCACCCCGCGCCCGATGCCAGCGCCAACCCCGACGGCCGCCCTCGGCGTCTCATGCGCCGCCCCCTTGATCCCGGGGCCCAACGCCCCCTTCACAACCCGGGCGGCCGAGGGATGTCTCCACCTCCACCTGGACGGTGGCGCGTCGTGGGCCCACGACGGCTACGAGATCGCGGCGATGATCGGCTACACCGAACGGCCGCCGTGCGCCGGCTTCGGCCTCGCCCTCTCCTGGAAGGTCACCGCCGGGAACGGCGAGGGGATCGTATGGACCGTGAACACCCAAGGCGTCGAACGGATGTGGAAAGGACCGGAGGGGAGCGGGCTCGGCGGCTGCGCCTACTTCACGCTCCAGAACAACGGAGCGGGGCCGGTGGATGTGGACGTGCGGGTGGCGGTGGACGTCCCCTGAATCGAAAGGGGGTGGGCGGTTCGCATCGCCCACCCCCGCCTTCCCTTGAGGGGATCTCCCCCTTAAATGTGGATGGCCGCCCCCAGGGCCGCGTGGGCCGCCTCGGCCAGCGCCTCGCTGAGGGTGGGATGGGCGTGGACGGCGCGGACGATCTCCTCGGGGGTGAGCTCCGCGGTGCGGGCCAGGACCAGCTCCGGCAGCAGCTCGGTGACCTCCGGGCCGATCATGTGAACTCCCAGGATCTCGCCGTATTTGGCGTCCACGACCAGCTTGACGAACCCCGCGTGTTCCCCGAAGGCCAGGGCCTTGCCGTTAGCCTGGAAGGGGAACTTCCCCACCTTCACGGTGTATCCCTGCTCTTTGGCCTGCTTCTCCGTTAACCCCATGGAGGCGATCTGCGGGCGGCAGTAGGTGCAACGAGGCATGGCCAGGTAATCCAGGGCCGGCGGCATAGGCCCCTTTCCCTCCCGGGCGGCGATGTGCTCGACGGCCACGATCCCCTGGGCCGAGGCCACGTGGGCCAGGGCCAGCTTCCCGGTGAGGTCGCCGATGGCGTAGATGTTCGGCACTGAGGTCTGCAGGAAATCGTTCACCACCACCGCCCCGCGCTCCACCTGGACCCCCACCGCCTCCAGGCCCAGGTCCTCTGTGTTCGGCTGGACGCCGATGGCCACCAGCACGGTCTCCGCCTGGAGGATCTGGCCGCCGGCCTCTACGGCCACCCCCTCGCCTGCCGCTCGCACCGCCTCCACCCGCGTGTTCGTCATGAAGCGAATCCCCATGCGGGTGAACTGCTTCTCCAGCTCGACGCTGATCTCCTCGTCCTCCAGGGGCGCAAGGTGCGGCAGCATCTCGATCAGGGTGACCTCCGCGCCGTAGACCCGGAAGAGATAAGCGAACTCCAGGCCGATGGGGCCGGCCCCAATGATGACGATGGAACGGGGGACCTGCTTCAACTCCAGGGCCTGGCGGTAGGTGATCACCCGGGGCGGATCCAGGGAGAGGCCGGGCAGCAGCCGCGGCCGCGCCCCGGTGGCCAGAACGATGTATTTGGCCTCCAGGACGCCCTCGAAGCGCTGGCCGCCCACCGCTGTCCCCTGGGTGGGGCGGACCTCCACCTGGCTGGCCGAGCGCAGGCGGCCTTCCCCTTCGTAAACATCAATGCGGTTCTTGCGCATCAGGAACTGGACGCCCCGCACCAGGCGGTCCGCCACCTGGCGGCTGCGGCGGTAAGCCGCCTCGTAGTCGACCTTCAGGTTCTCAAAAGAGAACCCGAACTCCTCTCCCCGGCGCAGGAGTTCGATGACCTCGGCGTTGCGCAGCAAGGCCTTGGTGGGGATGCAGCCCCAGTTCAGGCAGATGCCACCCAGGTGCTCTCGCTCGACCAGGGCCGCCTTCAGGCCCAGCTGGGCCGCCCGGATGGCCGCCACATACCCCCCCGGCCCGCCTCCGATGATCACCACGTCATACTGCGGCATGGGATCCTCCCGAGAAAGCATCTTGGCGATCCACTCTGTGGATTGCCTCACGCCGATGACAGGGATCAGCGGATCCGCCCCTGAATCCAACGCGATAAAGCCTCTAGATTAGGAACGGCCATCCCGCACCAACCACTGCCCGACCCGATAAGCGAGCGGAGCCTCTATCCGGTCATAGTCGTGGACGATCCGATTGCGTAATCCCACATATTCCTGGAAGCGATTGGCCAGCGAGCGCCCCAGAACGCCGGCCTGATGCAGACGAACAAACACCTCCCGGGAAGCGGCGGGGATGGGCTTTCCCAGCAGGTCCAGCACAAGCGTTCCGCAATCGATGGCATCTTCCACGATGATCTGGATCAAACGCTCCGCAGCCCGTCGGTAGTAGGGGCGCCCCATGAACTCGGCAAGCGGAATCCTCACCAGGGATTCCAGCTCCTGGAGATAAGCCTCGAGATTCTGAAGTTTAGCGAGCAGAACGCCGTGAGGCTTTCGGGCGGCCATGGCTTCGCCTCAGCGCGCGGAGGGCTGCGCGGCGCAGCTTCTCGTGGTCTTCATAGAGGCGCAACGCATAGGAGCGAAGGGAAGCCCCCCGCAGGGGCTGGTCCTCATAGAGGAGGATGCCCTGACACGCCTCCCAGAGCAGCTCCGGGGAAGCCTGGTTCAGGAAGGCGACGTCCACCTCCGCGCCCTCCACCGCCTCCGCCAGCTCCCGGATGCACCGGAGCTGCCACCGCCAGTCCCGCCAGCGCGGGGACGCTGCGCGCACCGCCAGATCCACGTCGCTGGCCCCGTGAGGCCGGCCTCGGGCCCGGGAGCCGAACAGGAAGATCACCTGGAGCCCCAGGGCGCGCGCTGCCCGGCGCAGCCGGCCCATATGGATCCGTATGCCGGGGACGACCTCCTGCCACCCTCGCGGCATGCGCTCAGCCTCCCGCCAGGCGAGCCTTCAGCTCGGCGATCACCTGCACCGGCGACGGATCGATCTCGTAGGCCAGGGCCAGATACACGCTGATGAGATCCCCCAGCAGGATCAGGGAGAAGGCCTGGGCGATGAGGCTGGAGCCTCGCCCCACGAAGAGATCCGTGTTCACCCCCTTCTTCATGAAAATCTCCCGGGTGATGCGAGCCCGCAGGGCGTTGCGCGGGTGATCCGCAGGCGCAGTCAGGAACAGGGCCATCACGTGGGATAGCAGCTCGGCGGGGAACTCGGTCCCCACGATGGTGTTGTGATCCGCCTCAGGCAGGGCTTCGAAGACCGCCGCCGCCTTCGCGTTCTCGTTGATCTGAGTTTTCCAGCGGCGGGCGACCTCTGCCAGGGGCCCGGCCCCGAAGATCACGGGGAGGCGGCCGATCAGCTGCCCGGCCATCCGCTTGGCCGGGTTCTGGACAACCGGGATCTCAGGGGCCATCCGCTGGAGATCCTCCTCCATGAGGGCGATGGCCTCATCGATGGCGGGCTGTTGATCCGGGATCAAGCCCAGCCGGTGGAACAGGCCGAGGAGGATGGAAAAAGAATAGCCCAAGGCCGCCCGAGGCTGCCCGACCGGCTCGAACCGGAAGAGCGGGACCTCCCACGCTTGCGCCCACTCGGCCAGGCGCCCGCCGGTCGCCACGGCCGCCAAGGCGCATCCCCGCTGCCGGGCGGTCTCAAAGGCCTCCAGGGTCTCCTCGGTCTCCCCGGAATAGCTGGAGGCGATCACCAGAACCCGCGGGCCGCGGGCGAAGGCCGGCAGGGCGTAATCCCGCACCACGGTGACCGGGATCGGGCATTCCCCGGCCGTCAGGGCGGCAACCAGGGACGCCCCGATGGCCGAGCCGCCCATCCCGGCGATCACCACCCCATCGAAGGCCGAGGCCGTCCACCCGGCAGGCAACGGCACCGCCATCGCCAGCTCCCAGCCCGCCCGGAGCTGGCGGGGCAGATCCGCCACCAGGTCCAGCATCCGGCTCGCATCCAGCGCCCGTAAACGCGCCGGGTCGTCCAGATGGATCATCGCGCCTTCCTCCGTTCGTTCATCACAATCCCGCATTGTAGCACGGTCTCCCGCCGTTGAAGAGGTTCATTGAACCCCAAGAAAACGGACCAGGAGGGCCGGATCATCGGTGATCAGGGCGTCCACCCTTAGGCGGATCAGACGCTCCGCCTCCTGGAGGTCGTTCACGGTCCAGGCCACCACCGCCAGGCCGCGCCGCCGACACCAGGAGACCGTTCGCTCATCGATCATGCGGAACGAGAGATGGCGAGCCTGATGAGGGGCGAGGAAGGCCAGCCAGGCCCGGCGCAACGGGAGGGGGAGATCGAGATCCACCAGAAGCCCACGGGGGATCTCCGGCGCCAAGCGCCAGGCCCGGCGCAGGGTCAGCGGATTGAAGGATGAAAGCAGCGTCCGATGGGTCAGCCCATAGCGCCGAATGCATGCCACCACCGCCTGCACCAGCCCATCGTCCTGCACCCCGAAGGCCTTCAGCTCGATGTTGTAAAGGGCCCGATCCCCGAAGGCCTCGAAAACTTCCTCCAGCGTGGGGATCCGCTCCCCGGCGAAGCGAGGATCGAACCATTTTCCCGCGTCCAGCGTCCGAAGCTCCGCCAGCGTCTTCTCCGAGATCCGGCCGCGGCCATCCGTGGTGCGGCTTAATTCCGGATCGTGGAACACCACCGGGACGCCGTCCCGAGAGAGCTGGACATCCAGCTCCAGCCCGTCGGCGCCCTGCTCCAGGGCCAGGCGGAAAGCCACCAGTGTGTTCTCCGGGGCGATCCGGGAGGCTCCCCGATGAGCGAGGATGAGCGGTCGATCCGTTCGGAAAAACGTCATGACGGCCTCCGGGAGGAGGATGTGAGCCACAGCGCTGCCCGGAAGAAAGACGGCGCGCTCCGACCAGACGGTCTGCCTATCATTGTTATGATACAATTGCTCGAGGAGGCGGCGATGGGGTTCACGGTGCGGGATTTCAACGACCTGATGCGCCTGCTGGACCGGCACCCGGAGTGGGTGGAGGCCCTGCGCCAGCGCCTGCTCACCCGGGAGCTGCTGGATTCCCCCAAGACCCTGCGCCGGCTCTCCCTGCGGGTCGGCCGGGTGGAGCGGGCGGTCGAGGACTTGAAGGCCACGGTGCAGGACCTGGCTCAGTCCGTGCAGGCCCTGACCGAATCGGTGGCGGCCCTCATCCAGGCCCAGCAGCAACGCGACGAGGCCTTCGCCGCCTTCCGGGCGGAGGTGGATCGTCGCTTCGCCGAGCTGGCCGAGGCCCAGCGCCGTCACTATGAAGAATTCGCCGCCCACCGCGCGGAAACCGACCG
>Ga0079997_116525_pt1 | contig 18371 bp, 13 predicted proteins | sample PerSpoCPS_CMetaG_FD_69200 | JGI IMG/M metagenome (GOLD analysis project Ga0079997, IMG submission 69200) | Archaeal communities from Yellowstone National Park, Wyoming, USA - Perpetual Spouter C (PS_C) MetaG (SPADES assembly) (version 2) | ecosystem: Environmental > Aquatic > Thermal springs >... | reverse complement strand
TAAGGGCGGTGGGCGTCGTCCGGGTGGGGGACTACATAGTGGTCGACGGGCAAACATACCGTGTTTCCTCGATGGATGCAACCCATACAACCCTTACGACACCCGACTTGAGACGTACATATGTCCCGAACGACTACTTTCTGGGCAGACAGTTTGTTAACATGTCTAGGTCGGGGGCCGGGGTCGTGTCCCTGTCCATCACCGTGGATGGGCGTAGAATAAGCCTCGCAGACGCAAAACTGATACTGCTCAAGACCGGGACTGACCTTGCTAAGGGAGAGATGGCCCCCGGCAGGGCCCCGGAGGTCCGTGTAGTATCCGTGGACGGAGACTATGTAACACTCCGCCTAATACTCTATGTGATAAACCCCGCGAAGGCCGAGGCGCTCTCCTCCCACATATTGGAGAGGGTGTATGTGAAGCTCGCTGAGGCCGCGAAGGAGGCCGCTGTCACATTATAAAGAGCCAGCTCAGGGTTCTTTATACCCACCAATCTCTGAGTAGCTACTCGCAAAGTTTAACGATTTAAATAGGTGGCCGACCCCGGCCGGTTATACATCCCTTCATATACAGCTCTTAAGCATGATAGCTATAATTCAATTATGCAACCACCGTCATGAAGAGGAGGGTAAAAATCAAAAAGCTTAAGTCGCAGTATCCGCATTCACAGTCATGCCCAAGCTAGATCTTATAGTCAGGGGTGGGCTAGTAGTCGGCCCAGGCTGGACCGCTGAGGCGGATATCGGTATCTCAGATGGGAAGATAGCCCAGGTGGGGTACATACCATACAATAGTGCAGAAAAGACAGTTAACGCCAAGGGTAAAATAGTGATCCCAGGAGGTATAGACCCTCATACGCATTATGAGCTCTATTTTATGGGTGCGAAGCCAAGGGAGACATGGGATGTGGGAACAATAGCCTCAGCAATAGGTGGGACAACAACAACCATCGATTTCGCACCACAGGAGAAGGGTGAGACACTGCTGAACGCCACCATGAAGCAATTGGACAGGGCTTCACAACTATCAGTCATAGACTTCACCACCAAACCGATAATCAGCGACTTTTCAGATACCGAGAGGGTGATGAGGGGGATGAAGGATACGATGGACTTGGGAGTTCCAGGCTTCAAGGTCTTCATGATATATAGGCATCAGGGATGGATGGCTGATGACTGGAGCCTCTTTCAGGTGATGAGACGTGCTAGAGAGCTTGGTGGAATCGTCACCATACATGCTGAGAACGGATTCATAGGAGAGGGGCTGCAAGAGGAATTTGTCAGAATGGGCAAGATTGAGCCTAGATATCACGGTGAAGCCAAGCCGAACATGGTGGAGAACCTCGCCATAACGCTCGTCATGTCCATCGCCGAGATAACCGGTGCAAGAACATACATAGTCCACCAGTCGACTCGGGAGGGCCCTGATATAGTGGCTCCCTACAGGAATAGGGGGTTACCAGTCTTTCTCGAAACATGCACTCACTATCTCGTCTTGACCGATGAGACATTCGACCCGCCTGAGAGGGGTATCTATTACATGTGCAGCCCACCACTGCGGAAGAAGGAGGACGTCGAAGCCCTCTGGCAGGCCCTGTTTACCGGGAAGATACAGACGGTTGGATCAGACCATGTGGCATTCACGAAGGCTCAGAAGGAGGAGTTCGCAGGGGTATTCACCAAGATACCCAATGGCTTCCCAGGATCTGAGGTGAGGGTACCTTTAACATACTATGAGGGTGTGGTGAGACGCGGGATGAGCCTCAACAGGTTTGTGGAAGTTGTCAGCACTAACGCCGCCAAGATATTTGGACTTTATCCGAGGAAAGGTGTAATAGCTCCAGGCTCCGACGCCGACCTAGTACTAATAGATCCCGACAAGGAGCATTCGCTTGATGCAAAGGATCTGCATATGGGGACTGATCTTAGTGTTTATGAGGGAATGAAGATCAAGGGATGGCCTTCTATGACCATACTAAGAGGAGATATAATAGTGGAGGATGAAGAGTTTCATGGAAGACCTGGTATGGGGAGGTTTGTGAAAGCCACAATTAATGAGCATGTGCTACAAAGCGTCAGGTGAGAGATCCTAGTGGGTGTTTTGGAGATTTCTCTGGAGAGACTTCTATCTGATCTCTATGAGCTGGCGAAAATCGGAGAAACACAGGGACAAGGACGTACTAGGCTAGCCCTCTCAGATGAAGACCACCGGGCTAGGAGGCTTCTCATATCTAAGATGGTTGACGCTGGCCTGGAGGTGCGTGTTGATAAGGTTGGAAATATAATAGGTAGGCGTAGGGGCGTTGAGGACAACCTTCCAGTAGTAGCGTTTGGTTCTCACATAGACACTGTACCTAATGCAGGCATGTTTGACGGATGCCTCGGCGTCTTGGCCGGCCTCGAGGTAATAAGAACATTGAACCAGAATAACATACCTACTAGGCATCCCTTAGAGCTAATATCATTCAGTAACGAGGAAGGTGTAAGGTATCCCCTTATGACGGGAAGTAGGGTCGCGGCAGGAAGCCTCCAACTGGATGAGGCGTATAGGCAGACCGACAGCTCAGGCATAACCTATCTAGAAGCTCTAAAATCCGGACACCCCAATGTTGAGAATCTAGCTGAACCTCTTAGGAGACATGGAGAGATCAAGGCATGGGTTGAACTCCACATAGAGCAGGGCCCTGTACTTGATAGTGAGAAGATAAGCATAGGGATTGTTGAGGCAATAGCCGGTATCAGCCAATGGCTGTTGGAGATAAACGGTAGGTCAGGGCATGCTGGAACAACACCCATGACCTTCAGAAGAGACCCCGTCATAGGCGCCTCGAAAATCGCCCTAGAGATTAATAGGCTTGCTAGAGAGAAGGGCTCAGGAGTTTTCGGTACCGTAGGGATAATACGCACTTACCCCTCAGCCATCAACGTAATAGCCAACAGGGCGGAGATGAGCATCGACTTAAGGGATATATCACCTCAGCGTCTCAACGAGTCAAGGCGGGAGATATTATCCTATATAGAAGATACCCTGAGCGGCCTTGGTCTGACATACTCGATTAGAGAGAGGGCGAGGCTGGAGCCAACCCCCATGTCAAAAACAGTGATGGACTCCATAATGGAGGCTGTGAGTAGGACAGGTGTCAGCTACAGGATGATACCCAGCGGAGCGGTTCACGACACCCAGAACATGGCCCGGATAACAGACGTTGGTATGGTATTCGTCCCCAGCCGTGATGGCATAAGCCATGCACCTGACGAATGGACAGAGCCAACCGATATCAAGGCCGGTGCAGACGTCCTACTCCACACAATATTGGAGCTGGCATCTTAGACACTATCATCCTCTTCTCCACACCCCTCTAGCACGTTTATACTCAAAGGTTTTGACAACAGCGTCCTGAAGGGCTATTCCTGTTAAGACGGTTATAATGTAGCTCAGGTGGGTGTGTATGGATTTACACACCCAGCTAATCCCTAAATATAATCTAAACCATCTACACACCATGACGGAAAAATATGTTCACGTGCTAGCAACTGGCGGAACGATCTTGTCAAAGACAGTTGACACTAGGGTTGGTGCTGAGATTTTATCATACAGGCAGACCTTGCCGGAGATATCGGTGAAGGGTGTGGATTATGAGATAAAGGAGATAATGGTGAAGGCTAGCTTTGACTTCACCCCATCAGATTGGCAGAGGGTAGCTGAGACTGTCTACAAATCAATTAAGGATGGAGTTGACGGTGTGGTGGTGCTTCATGGTACAGACACCATGCAGTACACGGCCTCCGCCCTCAGCTTTATGCTGGGTTATCCAGAGGTACCCGTTGTCTTCACAGGCGCCATGATACCAGGCGGTAATCCGGGAAGTGACGGGCCTAGTAACGTTATGGCTGCAATACGAGTAGCAGCCAACGCCGACCTAGGGCATGTATGCGTGGTCTTTTCAGAGGATCGCGATATGGAGAGGAAGCTGATAATAAAGGGGACCAGGGCTAAGAAGATACACTCACATGCTGTAAACGCCTTTGCCAGCATTAATGAGGAGCCCGTGGGGCGGATTGTCGGTGACAATATAGAGCTTAGGGATGAAAGGGTTAGAAGGGGTGAACGGAGGAGTTATTTAAAAACCCAGCTGAACACACGGGTGGGGCTGATAAAGATGACACCAGCAATCACAGATGAAATTATGGAGAAGCTACTATCCATGTATGATGGTGTGGTGATCGAAGGTACGGGGCTAGGTCATATAAGGACTGATGATAAATTCATAAACACTGTTGCAAGTTACGGCCGGCCAGTCGTCATAACCACACAGTGTCTTTACGGTGGTGAAAAGCTGGGTATGTACGCGTTGGACAAGAAGATATTGGGTATCGAGAACATTATCCCGGCTGGTGACATGCTACCTGAGGTTGCTCTAGTTAAGCTAATGTGGTCTATGGCTCAGGAAGGCGATGTGAAAAGCCTAATGCTCTCCAACATAGCGGGTGAGATCGCTCGGACATGATTCCTTATCATCCTAAAGGTTAAATATTTGCACATAATAGTGGGAAAGGATGACAAAATCTATTAAGATAGGCCTCATCCAAATGACAGTCTCTCATGATAAGGAAAAGAACGTTGAGAAAGCAATACACATGATAGGTGAAGCGGTGAACAAGGGCGCCAATATAGTATGCCTCCAAGAGATGTTCTTTGCACCATATTTCTGCGTGCAACAAAGGATAGAGTTTTTCTCATTAGCGGAGCCGATACCAGGCCCTACCACTGAGAAGATAGCCGAAGCTGCAAAGAGATATGGTGTTGCGGTAGTTGCGCCGATCTTCGAGGAAGATACTACAATCAAGGGAACATACTACAACACCGCCGCCATCATCAACCATAGGGGGGAGCTCATTGGTAAGTATAGAAAGATTCACATCCCCCAACTTATCGGCTATAATGAAAAGTTCTACTTTAAGGTGGGGAACTTAGGATACCCATTATTCGAGGACTTTGGAGTTAAATTCGGGGTAATAATCTGTTATGACAGGCATTTCCCCGAAGGACCTAGGATAATGGCCCTCAAGGGCGCCGACTTGGTTTTTGTCCCGACATGCACCGGTCTCTATCCCGAGCTGTGGGAGCTGGAGCTTGCAGCCCATGCAGCATTTAACACAATATATGTTGCAGGCGTCAACAGATGTGGCAGAGAGTATCCGGAGCAGCCTGCGACCTACTTTGGCAGGAGCTGTATATTCAATCCTAGGGGTGAAAAGCTGGCTGGAGCGCCTAGTGATGAGCATGTTCTAGTGCAGGAGATAGACCTGGATTTTTTGAGGGAGAGGCGGAAGTACGCTCCATTCCTCCGTGATAGGGCTCCCTGGCACTATCGTGAGCTTGTTGAGCAAATATAAAAAATGAATAATACTACTTGCGTGGATGCCTCTTCCTAAAGTCCTCAGCTATTTCTTCCATAGTGGCCCATATGATGCCACGGTGTTTGTCTATGTATTCTATTATTCTCTCGAGCATTAGCAAATTCTGTGGCCTCCCGCAAACGTCAGGATGGATCGTAAAGACGAACACTGCGTAGTCATACTCTCTATACACCCAATCGAATTGATCCTTCCACAATTGTTCTATATCTCGCGGGCTGACCCATCCATGGCTATTGGGAACTTTCTTCATGAACATCATTGGAGGTAGGTCATCCAAATACCAGTTGCCCGGTATCTCGACAAGATCTGTTTCCTCACCCATGACCAGCGGCTTCATCCATGTGCTTGGGTGTTTAGAATAATCTATCTTGTTCCATTTATCCCGTCTCCGTGCATAGTAAGGTTGAAAGTCATGGTGATGTTGACTATGGTCGTATTTGAAACCATATTTGAGAAGAAGGTCTATAGTAACGTTGGACATCTCCCACCATGGAGCCACATAACCGCGTGGAGTCTTACCAGTTTTATCTTTTATAAGCGAAACACAGTAAGAAAGTATAGCCTCTTCCTGTTCAGGAGTCATAGCTATTGGGTTCTCATGTGTGTAACCATGGGCACCTATCTCATGTCCATCATCCACACACATTTGGAACTGTTTGGGGAAGGTTTCTATAGAATGCCCTGGCCAAAACCAAGAGACCTTCAGGTTATATTTCTTAAAAAGCTTAAGAAGCCGTGGTACACCAACTTCCCCGGCGAAGATGCCACGCTGTATGTCGGATGGTGAGTCCTCGCCCCCATAAGAACCTATCCAACCTGCAACTGCGTCTACATCGGCACCAAAACTTACAAATATCTCCTTTTCCACCACACTTTTAGTCTCCTCTAGGTCGTATTTAAGTATTGGGCGTTTTGTTTCGGTACCGACACGTTGGTATTACCTCCTCTCCTCCAGCCCTGATGATGTTGTGCATCATTGCAATTGCAGTTCCAATTCTTCTATGCTCTTCAACTTCTTCATGTTGTTGTAGAACCTCTTCGTCCTGTCCTTCATTTCCCTGAACCACCTCTCTATCCTGTTCCTTTTACCGAAGTTATTCCAAGCCTATCCAATGCCCATCTATACCATGGCCCCTGTCCACAACTATGACTGGTTTTCACATGAATCCAATACCTTCACCTTCAGTACAGTCTCATCTAAAGCGACCAGCCTCCTCACCATTCTGAACGGCCTGAAGAGGTATGAGAACCTGTGAACCCATATTCTTACCGATTCCCCCGATGCACAGGTTAGACATAGACTCCCGGAGGGATCCCTTAAGCTAAGACAGATAGAGCTTCTCGACAGGAGAGTACCTATGGGATCTAAAGAGATTGGAGAACGAGCCCATTACAGAATCGACGACATGCATCACGGCCAGAGACCGATCCCAAAAGGCTTAAGTAAAACTTGTCGGTACCTTTGTTTCTGATTATCGCTGTTACTGCTGCGTAGCGCTATCAAATGTAAACAACCTATCCACGATACAATCCAAGACACACAAGAGAATAATTAGAGAAAGTTGTAGGACCGAGACAGATAATGTCTTTACAATTTTTGCCTGAGTCGACCTACTAATGCTGTTTTTCCTCTATCCAATCCTCCGGCCGTTTACCTTTTCTCCTCATCTCAGCCTTTCTCTTCATCATCAACTCTCTCATCGTTCTCGGAATGTAAAATACACCATCTATCTTTAAAACAAGTTCAGCAAACGCTACTGCCGATATAAGGGCCTGTTTAACCATAGGTAGTGGATCTATTATTCGTGCTTCAATAAAACGTTTATACTCCCCCTCACATACATCGAACCCAAAGTCAGCTACACCTTCGAGGTGCACACGCCTCACCTCAGCAACGACTTCAAGCGGCTCATATCCGCCATTCTCCACAATAGCGCCATGAATTTCCTCCAAAGCATGAGCAAATCGCATCATAGCAAGTGAAGATTTTGACCCAATGTGACATGCCTCATCCCTAACGGTAAGTGCCGCATCCAAAAGAGCTATACCGCCTCCGGGTAGTATGCGAGGATCCTTTTCCAGAGATCCGAGGGTTTTTAGACAGTTGAGAATTAGATGCTCAGCGTCTCTTGCGTACTCGTCATAGGGGGCTGTAATAAGTATTGAACGTGGGCCTCTATCCATGCAGCCCTCAACAATCACCCACTTACTATCTCCTATCTTCCTTTCCTCTACGAGACGTGCTTTTCCGAGATGCTCACTTCCAAGAAGCTCTGGTGTTGCGACTATGGTGCCGCCTGTGGCTGCTGCCAACCTCTCCATATCTTCGGGAACTATTCTTCTAACTGCTAAGATGTTATTCTTACGTAGAATGTTAATAGCTATTTCATCTATTCCCTTGCAGAGGAAGAGGACGTTTGCACCACTGGCCACTATACAATTTGCAGCCTCGACAAGAACTTTCTCTCTATATCCCGAGTATCTCCTATAGGCTGAGGGATCATCGAACTCAAAGACAATCTCATCATAACGTATCGGCTTATCGAAATCCCTAGTGACTATCGGTTTAGATATAAGCGCAACACGTCCATTAACAACTCTCTTAGGCATTTCATTATGTATTACCTCATTCCGTAATATAACACCGTCGATTAGTGACACTTCCAGGGACGATCCTATAGTTCTTTCAAACTTTACCATGGACATATCTTGATAATTGTTAGATATTTGACGGAGTGATTGGTATACCCTTACAGCCGCTCTCGCTACAATGGGTTCAATGTTTTGAAGGGATTTATTCCTGATAGCTGATAGTGCTACAGCTTCTAAAACATAAATATCTTCAAATTTGATCGGAGTCGCAATCTTTTCTAAATGGTGTAGACATATTTTTAGCGCTGTTTCATATCCCTCAACTATAGTTGTAGGGTGTAATCCCATTCTTACAAGTTCACATCCATGAATGACTAAGGAGCACCCTAGTATAACTGCAGTTGCTACACCATCGCCTACTTCCGAGTCTACAGCCTTGGCCATATTAACGAGTAACTTAGAAACCGGATGCTTAAATTCAAGCAGATTAAGAAACTCGAAAATATCGTTTGTTACGAAAACATGTCTAGTGGGAGGAGCGGCCCCCAAATCTTTGGAAACCATCTTATCCATGCCAAAAGGCCCTATGGCCGTTTTGACCATCTCATACATGTATTTAGCTACAGCGGCATGCTCAAAAATAATTGACTGACTATCCTTCAAATATGCGTAGTCTTTGAGTAGCGCACCCTTCTCTAGTCCAGTATACCTAATTATCTTTTGTTCTTTCTCCTCCCTTAAAAGAGATGAAAGTATCATCTGAGATTGTGACGGAATATCAAATGGTGTTATTCTACTCATCATAAAAACCTCCTAATCTTCATCCATATTATAATGCCTATATTTGTAGTTTTTCAAACACACCCCTCAGCAAGTAACCAGCGACAAACAATAGAGTTAAGGATATGACTACAATAAGGCTCCCTATGGCGAAAATATATGGCGATATCCCCCACACGGTGACTTCTGCAAGGACCTGGAGGGGTAGTGTGTTTGGTGAAACAACAAATACGCTTCGGACGAGTTCGGTGAACGACAACGTAAAGGCGAACAAGGCACCACCTAAAATAGCGGGCATAAAGAGCGGAAGTGTCACTCTTCTAAATATCTGCCACTCGTTTGCGCCGAGTGTTTTAGCGGCCTCCTCATAGTATATTATGTTTGGATCTATTAATGCTCTCATAAGTATAAGACCCCATGGCACTGACCAAACTACGTGGACAGGTAAGGCTGTCCAGAGGGATGTTTTTATCCCAAGCGTGTTGTAGAATATTAGGACGCCTAGGCTGTAGGTTATTGCAGGCATAATGATAGCTATCGTTATGAGGTAGAAGAGGAATTCATCACCTTTGAAGCGCCGCCTATACGCGAGTCCAGCGAGTGTAAACAGGGGTGTAGCTATAAGCATGGTCAAGATGGCTAGAAATATCGAACGTGTAAAGGCTTCAAGGAGTATAGCCTTCTGTCCGAAGAGTACTTCATACCATCGAAGATTGGGCCCGTCGAATGGTGGCACAGTCCTAGGAGAGCTGTTAAAGGAGAAGAGGACCATAGTTATTATCGGAGCGTATATGAAGAATATCATTCCCGCCGTGTATAGTGCCAGTATCGTTTTTGAGATGTCCCTCGCCAACTACACCGCCTCCTACTCAAACACCTGCCTAATATTCATCAACTTGAAAACGGTTATGACGATGGCTAACGCGATCAGTGTTAGGATGACAGAGATGGCTGAGGCGAGCGGTAGGTTGAGAAAGACGACCTGGTCCCTTATAACCTGTCCAATGCTGGTGACAAGACCTCCAATTAGACGTGGGGTGGCAAAATCGGCAACAGATGAGAGGAAGACGAAGACTATTCCAACACCAATACCAGGCATTGTGAGCTTAAGGTTGATATGGTAGAATGTTTTAAGCGGCGAAGCGCCCAGAGCTCTGGCGGCCTCATAGAGTGTTGGGTCTATCTTGCTCATCACTATGAAGATAGGCGCTATCATGAAGAGGGTGTAGCCCTGAATCATAACAAGAAGCATAGCAAAGGGTGAGAAGAGGAATATTGGGGATGGCTCACGGAGTATCCCCAGACCCGTAAGCACCTGATTAAGGATACCCTGTATTCCCAGCCATGGTATCCATGAGAGAGCCCGAGTGGTGAAGTCAATCCAGAATGGTATCAGCATAGCTATCAATAGTATTGTCTTAGCTCTGAACGTTCTGATCTTCATAGTGAGGAAATATGCGACAGGATAAGCTAGGATGAAGGCCATGACAGTTACAATGGCTGAGTTTGCCAGTGTACTGAGTAGGATGCCGTAGATGTTGGGGTCTGTGAAAAATCTCACATAGTTGTTCAAATTCAGCTCTGGCACATAGACAGCCCCTATCTGTTTGTAAAGGCTTACAATACCAACCATTATCAAGGGCAATAGCAGGAAGACTATGATGACACCTAGCAAAGGCGCCAGCAATAAATAGCTGTACAATGACCTTTGGGGTGCAACAGCCTCCCCCATCTATCACTCCCCTAGTATTATCCTCTCCACATCGGCCAACCCGCTGGAAGCTGCCTTCGTGATCAGTTTGAGACCAGATACCTTGCACCCCACAGTTATCTTTGAGCCGGATTCTATACCATCCATAGGCAGTCCCTTCACTGTTGCCTTCAGTATCTGGCCGCCAACCAAGATTTTATAGTTTGTTACGGAGCCGGCGGTTGTGAAGTCGAGAACCTCTCCATCAAACCGGTAGTCAGCGTCTAAGATTCCTCTTCCGATATAGGTATCCTCAGGCCTCCAGAAAACCCAGACCCTATCCCCTGCTTCCACATTTTTATCCTGTAGCCGGAAGACTCCCAGCCGAGTTTCAACAATAGCTATCCCGCCTTCCACGGCCTTCACACTACCATCCAGTATATTTGACTCGCCGACGAACTTTGCTACAAAGACGCTGCTGGGATTAGAGTATATTTCGATGGGGCTGCCCATTTGCTCTATAACACCCATGTTCATGACCATAATAGTGTCGCCCAGGGCCATGGCCTGCCTCTGGTCGTGGGTCACATAAAGAAAGGTGATGCCAGTAGCTCTATGGATCTGTTTTAATTCTTCCTGCAACTTAAGTTGCAGTTTAAAATCGAGGTTGCCAAGTGGCTCGTCCAGCAATAATATTTCGGGTCTGATAACTAGTGCTCTCGCTATGGCAACACGTTGCTGCTGACCGCCACTGAGCTCTCTAGGCTTCCGGTGTGTGTATTCTTCCATCTTAACTAGGTTTAGGGCCCATTTGACAGCTTCCTTCTTATCTGCTTCGCTTACATTACGCATCTTGAGACCGAATTCCACATTCTCATAGACGGTCATGTGGGGGAATAACGCCCATGTCTGGAAGACCATTGAGAGGGGGCGCTTGTGTGTTGGGATATTGGTGTAGTCTACACCGTTTATGTATATCTTTCCAGAGTCTGGTTTGATCAGCCCAGCCACAAGTCTCAAGGTGGTGGTCTTACCGCATCCGCTGGGCCCAATAATGCAGAAAAACTCACCCTTTTTAATTTTGAAGGATACGTTGTCTACGGCTACGGTCTTTCCAAATCTCTTGGTCAATTTTTCAGCTTCCACGCTGTAGGACATTCCATCACCAAAAAAATGGGTGTGTTTTAAGTTTTAGGCGGCCCTCAGTCTCGTCCACTCCCGTATATAGGCGTCGGCGTCATGGGGCCACCTCTGCCAAGTTGACACCCTCTCATTATGCCGCGTTATATCGCCACCGTCCCGCCTGTAACCCTTGGGATTTGGTGAACCGGACATCTTCCATTCATAGGATATCGGGTCGAACGCCGCATGTTTTTCGACTGGAACCTCAATGAATGTTGGCTCTGCCTTGTAGAACCAGCCCCAGTACTCTGGCCCCATGGCATTCTTAACCTCGTCAGACTCCCAGTTGGGTGTGTAGTATCCCAGCCACTTCGCCTTATACTGTGCAAACCAGCCGCTATACTTCCAGTCGATATACTTCATGACCGCGTTGTAATGGGGTGTTGCTATAGTTGGCGCACAACCGTCCAGCCAGCACCTGTATCCCTCGTTGGGCTCTAGGTAGAAGCCTATGCCACCGCTATGGCGGACGTACATCTCCACCGGCTGCCATCCGTCGGAGACCCATATCTCCTCCTGTACATGGAGGCTGACTATCTGGGCGAAGTCGTTCCAGAAGACCCTGAACTGCCCGGCCTTCTTATGGTCAATCAGCCAGTCCACTAGTTTCTTCATCTCCGTTGGTGTCAGGTCGTTAGGACCGAGCTCCAGAGGCTCAATCAGCTTATTGGCGAGCATGATCAGAATATAGTGGTTTGTGGATATCGTTGGTATGTCTTGGAAGCCAACCCTCCCCTTATACTGCCTATCCACCAAGACACCCCATGAGCCGGTTGATATACCCGTGGCTGGGTCGTAGGGTAGGTTGATGAACTTGGGGTTCCAGAGGACCGAGTCATAGTTCCAGTCGATCGGCGATACGAAAAATAGCTTGCCCTTCTGGCCGTAGTCGTCCATCTTGTTGGTGGCATCTGGTGATGCAGCCCACATGTGGGGATACATCATGCTCTTAGCTATGTACTCACCTGTTGGTCCTAAAGGTGGCGGAACCTTGGTCCCTATGCTAGTCTCCGGTGATGTGAATATCGGGTCTATCGGTCCCCTAACCCATCTAGGCACATCACTAGGCGGATAGTTCCTAGTAACGCCCGCCGCCTTGACGGCCAAGAGGCTGCTAGTGTCTATGCCGTAGATGTCATATCTCGAGGCATTGGCTGGGTCTAGCATGATGGCCCGGGCCTCGTCAATCGGCCTTATGTCGGCCTCCAGCTGTATCCCAACCTGCTCCTTGAACGCTTTTATCTTATTCTCATCCACCATGTATGACTGCTCGTTGGTTCGGAGGACAATTTCTCCAGTCGCAGTAGCTGTTGGTGTAGTCCCTGTCGTTGGCTGAGATGGTGGAGGCGTAGCCAAGAACGCTGCTACTCCACCGGCCACTGCCACAACTGCTGCCGCTGCTCCAATCCCAATAACTGTCCGTCTGCTAACCTTGGCTACGGCAGGGTAAAATGAGTCTGGATTTGTCGGCGCAATAGAAGCCGAGCTGTCAGGGCTATTACTAGAACTTATATGATATTCGTATTTTCTTCTTCGACTCGGCATGTTGTAAGATGACTATATAGTTATATTTAAGTTTTTAGAGATAATGTCCATTATGGTTTCCTAACAGGATGTTTTTAAGGCCTGTTGTTCGAATGTGTGTTGTGGCCTTAGTCTCTGGCTGTTCTATTCGTAATAAATTAGGGTGGTTAAGGTCATAAGCAGTATGTTCCATGGTATAGGTGGGCTTTGAGAGGCTTGGGCTAGAGTATAGGTATGAGGAACAGGGTTGAAAGGTTCTTCAGATACCTAAAGGATAGAACTGTGGTATTCCACCACAAGATGAGCGCAAGAAATCACATACAGCGAATAAACAACCTAAAACCATACTATCATGCCGCGGGGGGATGAGCGAAAATGCTTAATTGGACACTATCGATGTTGGAATATTGTGCTTTGTGGCTTAATTGTTAAATCCCTGTATGTGTTTGTTGTCCTTTTTATGGATTGGAGGTGTGTTGATGAGAGGCTTATTAGGCGTGGTGATCTTCTGCTAAGCCATGACTGATAGGGGTCCTCCAGAGAGGAGAATATCAGCAGCTATACTCAAGATGTTTGGTGAGAGAGGATGGAGTATTGTTATGGGCTATGATTAGGAGATGGGCTGTAAGAGACAGCATTCAAAAGACTATACGGAGAATACTGCATGTCTAGAAACATGGAAAGAGAGCTGAAGGCAAAAGCATACATATACAACACAATAATAAACATGCATACGAGATAAGATCTGACAAACAAAAGAAGAACCCAGAGAGGTAGAATTAGGCCACAGAGCAGAATATTGATGTCGTGCGGTTTATATATTGCTCCTCACTGAAAAAGACTTGATGCAGCTTCAAACGAGAAAGGATGAACATCAGCTGATCAGGAAAGCAATTAGAGATCTTTTGACAAGGTTTCCGCCGGAGTACTGGCGTAATAAGGATGAGCGGCGTGAATATCCGATAGAGTTCTTTAATGAATTGATGAAGGCCGGGTGGATGGGTGTCAATGTTCCAGCTGAATATGGTGGGGCCGGGTACGGAATTACTGAAGCCAGCATCGTCTTGGAAGAATTGTCTGCCTCGCCAGGTGGGCTGTCAGCCAGTGGGTCAGCTCATGCATCTTTCTTCAATGTTACAATCTTAACAAAGTTAGGTAATGATGAGTGTAAACAATACTTACCTAAGATCGCAAGAGGTGAGCTAAGGTTTCAAGTACTAGCTATAACGGAGCCGGCCGCCGGCTTTGACACACCTAGGATCTCAACCATTGCGAAGAAGAAAAACGGCGAATATATAATCAATGGTAGGAAGGTCTTTATTTCTAGGGTGAAGAATTCAGACCTTATGCTTTTGGTGGCAAGGACAACTCCATATAACGAGGTGAAAAAGAAAACGGATGGAATAACTTTGTTTTTGGTGGATTTAAGAAGAGCCGGTAACGCCATCACTATTAGGGAAATACCTAACAATGTGCGTAGAATGGTAGATACAAATGAGCTGATTATAGAAGACCTTGTTGTACCTGAATCTCATGTTATAGGAGAGGTTGGAAAAGGTTTCTACCATCTTCTCGAGGTTATCAATGCAGAACGGATTGAGATAGCAGCGGAATGCATAGGCTTGGGCCGTTACGTCTTAAACAAAGCAGTTGAATATGCTAAGACCCGCATAGTCTTTGACATACCTATTGGGAAAAATCAAGCCATAGCTCATCCCTTAGCTGAGGCGTATATGAGATTGGAGGCCGCTGACCTGATGAGGTATAGGGCTGCTCATCTATATGACAGTGGATTGCCGTGTGGTGCTGAGGCGAACATGGCAAAGTATCTAGCAGCGGAGGCATGCTATTATGCCTGTGATAGGGCTGTCCAGACATTTGGTGGCTACGGTTTATCGGTTGAGACTGATATAGAAAGGTTCTGGAGAGAGTCGCGCCTCTACATCCTAGCACCCATATCCCAGGAGATGATTCTAAACTACCTTGCCCATAATATTCTCGGACTTCCGAAACCCTATTAAACCCCCGCCGGCGGAAAATTTTAGCAGATGATTGTAGCAAAACCAACTGTGTGAAAAATTTCTACACGAGAAGGCTATGAAAAGTGAGAGGTGTTCTAAATCCCCAATACATAATAATAAAGTTTTATCCGGATAAGGATTTATATAGCGAGATAGGCTGTGTAATCGCCTAAAGCCGAAAAAGGGGGGTTCCCTTAGACGGTATTTAAAGCCTTATATGGGCACCATCGCAGGATAAAAGAGAGAAGCCTAAGTTGCTGTCTAACACTCTACCACATAGCGGTATATTTTAAGTTGGATTAGCTCAAGTTATTGTATCTATTCCAATCCAATTGTTTGGTAGAATTCCAAAACAGCTTTCCAGCTTATTGGTTCATGCCCACCGGTTTTACAAGCCTTCTCAAAATATGTTGTTAGTGCGTCTTTAAAATTACCTGCAACACATCTTTCTATTATAATTTTGGCCCTTTCACGCGGTGATAATCCTCTCAGGTCAGCCCACCCATTTTCGGTAACCAGAAAATCAACATCGTGTTCCGGGATATCTACATGGGAGCAGATGGGAACTATTCTTGGGATTCTCCGGTCAGAGGTTGTAGATGGTAGGGCTAGTATAGTTAAAAATGCGTTTCGCGTGAAGTCGCCTGAGCCGCCTACACCATTGTAGAGTTTTCCGCCTATATGGGTGATGTTTGCATTACCATAGATATCAACCTCTATTGCCTGTTGGATTGAGATAAGGTTCATACGCGCTATTAGCTCAGCCCTGTTAGTGATCTCATAAGGTCTTAGCACAAGGCCCTCCTTTAAACTGTCGATCTCATCATATACCTCTCGGAGTATCTTCTCCTGACCCTTGAGGGAATATATACATGATGATGAGATAGCCCTAACCTTATCACCAATGCTCCTCACCCAGTCAACAGATATTGCTTCACACCATACTCTCAAACCCGTGACATCAAGCCCATCTAATAAGGCGCTGGCTAGTGGGCCTGCACCGGGCTGGATAGCGTATTTCTGGGATAGAGGTTTCCTACCTAGCTTGCAGCTAAACAAACCGTCGATTTGCCCCGCTATAGCAAGCTCGTTTTTGCTCACACCTCCATACCCTCCTGCCCCCCTTTCATGCTTGTCGGTAACTACAATTGCAGCAATCTTTTCTGGGTGGCATTCCACCACAGGACGGCCTACCCGATCTAGGATATCATTTATCAATACTGACCCATTTCCGTGTGGTAGCAAAATATCATGCAACCCATAGAGCACTGGTTTGGAAAGGTTTACCTCGACAATAACCCTCTTAGCTGTTTCTACCATCGCAGGCATGGCGTCAACAGAGGTTGAAGGTATTATTCCACCCTCCACTATTCCCGAGGATTCTACAATCGCTACATCTATCTCCTGAGCCTGCGGTATACCACCACTACGTAACAGCCGGCTATATTCTGAGATCCAGTAATCAAATACATGCACCAAGCCGCTATTAGTTTTATCACGTATGGGACCTCCAGAAATAACTGGATACCGGCGGTTTATCTTAACAGCTGCCAGCTCCTCCTCAAATTGGACCGTTGTAGTACCGCCCGCCAACACCGTAAGATTGTAACTGCCATCTAGCTGTGAAATAACGGATGGAACCTCTTTAGCCAGAGCCATTCCAGCCATCCCACTAAAAGCCACTACGCCAGCTTTCGGGATATATTGAATTACGTCGCTAGGATTAACAACTTTATCTCTTAGCGATGATGGAATACGCGTTGCATCCATTCAATGCTTGTTTACCTCAAAAATATTTAAATTTTATAGCTAGCATCTAATCAAACCGAGGTATTATCCAATTGGCAACACACTCTAGAACTTCCAAATCCCTCGTCAACAGTATTGGGTTAAAATTGTTAATGCCCACTTTGTTCATCTATTCGTCTAGCCAGTTCAACCTTTCGCATATTGAAATATTGCTCCTTTGCCTCACCCAAGGATGTGGCTAAAACCTGGAATACCGGCTCGTTGAAAGGAGATGAGGGCCACCACATAATGTCCCATAAGCCAGATAGATGTGTCGCATAGTTTCTCGACTTCCCTGCAGTAGCTGGCCAGTTCATCTAAAGACACGTACCCTACTTTCCAGCTTCCACAATAGTCGAGTAATATAACCCCGAAGGCAGCTTTTTACTACATAGTGACAAAATAATATTTAAGCAGTAGCTTTAATTATTTTTCTCCTATCCAGTTTTTTCATTAGGTTATCAGCTCCAACGACGTATTCCGGCTTGCCCCATGCAACAACTCTACATGGCGCCGCTTCACATCCTACAATAGGTATTGGGAAAGCTGTTATCCATATCTTGCTAATTCCCCCTAACTGCGTGAGGTTAAGGTTCTCTATTATCAATATGTCATTGGATAGTAATATTTTGTGAATTGGGTAATCGAATCCCTCTCTTCTCATATGATAGGGTATTTCTGGCGTTAGAGTGTCGACTCCTATAATGCTCACTTTACAATCCTTCAGCCAGCTCGCTACCTCCTCCGATATATAAGGGTGCGAGTAGTATTCAGGATATCTGAAGAGACTACCCCATCCCGTATTGAAGAAGACGATGGTGTTTTCTTTCACCAACCCTTCATATTTTCTAATGTCGTTGAGCGTTATGGGCTGGTTTGATGATTTGTTTACTTCGATAACAATGCATTCACCTATAAATTTCGAAATATCGTATTCATTTATTGTCTTACCTTTCTCGAAAAACTGCCGTGGTGCATCAATATGCGTTCCTATATGGGAAGGTAAACGTATTTCCGTGATGTTCACCGAGTCGACAACCAAGTTGCTAGTTAGCCTTATCTCTGGTGGTGTGAGCATCTTTGGTTGGTAAGGCATGTTATTGAAAATAGGTTGGGTAAGATCCATCACCGCTGGTCTAGAATGGTTGTAACCCTTCACAGTCTTAATAGCAGCATCCACCCGTCTCTTCAACTCACAAACAGTTAACGACTCCACAACAGCTTCCTGGAACAGCTTTTTCTGGATAGCCCTATCGCGGACTTTGAGTAATACTCTGGCGTGAAGAAGCCCAAATCTACTAGTATCGATACTACCAGTTTGAAGAGCCCTTATTATATCAGGGCTGAGAGAGAGAAGCTGAACCCTATTATATA
>Ga0079997_114089_pt1 | contig 18482 bp, 21 predicted proteins | sample PerSpoCPS_CMetaG_FD_69200 | JGI IMG/M metagenome (GOLD analysis project Ga0079997, IMG submission 69200) | Archaeal communities from Yellowstone National Park, Wyoming, USA - Perpetual Spouter C (PS_C) MetaG (SPADES assembly) (version 2) | ecosystem: Environmental > Aquatic > Thermal springs >... | reverse complement strand
CCTCACCGTACAGCTTTATCCGAAGCTCCCGCGGCAGGTATCTCCCCATCACTACATCTCCTCATTTTGTGTCTTTATCTCTTATGGCCTCGCAACTATGTGGAACCTCGCCACCATCCCCCTCCATACCCATCACCCGCTCGGGGAAGAACACCAACCGGGCCCGCATATAAGGAGTAGTGGCCCTATAATCGGGTCATCCCCCAACCCTGCACACACTACGAGCCTGATACACCAGAGGAAGAGATAGGAGTAAGGAAGAGGTCTAAACCAAAGCCCGTAAACATCCCAATACAGATGGATTTATGGGGAAACGAGGTAATATTCGTGGGAAAAGGACAGACAGCACTATACGGGTACCCGAGGCCAGACTAAACTCACCCTAGTTCCCACCATACGGTCGAGGGAGTCGGCTGGGCCCTCCTCCTCTACGACCCCGAGACCGACAGGCTGGTTCTGAGCCACATATTTATTCGGGCGGAATTGACCTAAAGGTGGACGTTATGACAATCTTGGTTACGGGCGCGTGCGGCTTCATTGGCTCGTGGACTGTGAGGCGTCTCTTGGAGTATGGCGAGAGGGTGGTTCTGACGGATCTTAAGCGCGACTATCACAGGTTGAGGTACGTTGTTGGTGATCCGGAGAAGCACCCCTTCGTGGAGGGAGACATATCTGTGCCGGGTTTTCTAGACGATGTCCTATCAAGATTTAGGGTTGACGCAGTGATCCATCTTGCCGCTTTCCAGATACCGCAGTGCAGGGCTAATCCAGTCCAGGGGGCTCTTGTTAACGTGGTAGGCACTGTCAATGTTTTTGAGGCTTGCAGAAAGCATATTGGGCAGGTTAGGCGAGTCGTATATGCGAGCTCAGCCGCCGTCTATGGACCTCCAGAAATTTATGGAGAGGGCCCTGTGCCCGTCAACGCCATACTTAGACCCACCACACATTACGGCGCATACAAGGTCTGCAACGAGCTGACGGCTAACGCCTACTGGCACGAGGCAGGGATCTCCAGTGCAGGCTTCAGGCCACAGGTGGTGTATGGGTATGGAAGGGATGTAGGCGTTACATCCGACGCTACGAGGGCATTAAAGGCGGGGTTAGCCCGCATACCCTTCAAGATAAGGTTTGGAGGGATGATCGACCTGCAGTACGTGGAGGATGTTGCGGACCTCTTTGTCAAGGCCGCCTTGAAGGACTATCCTGGAGCCCGGGTATACAACATAAGAGGAACCGTCATGCATGTTTCCGACCTGATCAAGCTTATAGAGGTGCTGATTCCAGAGAGCAAGGGGCTACTGACCTATGAGGATAAGCCGCTACCAATTCCGGCTGTGCTCGACGACTCTGAAACCGAGAGAGACTTCGGCCCACTGTTGAGGACCCCACCCGAAGAAGGCCTCGCGCAGACCATCCAGTTCTTCCGCAACCTCTTGGCCCGGGGCGAGCTAGACCTCACCGATCTTAAACCACAATGAGGATAGATTTATCACTTGAATGACGTGAACACATTCGTGATGGAGGCCTGGTATGACGACCCGCTTCTAATGATCCCGGGGCCTTCGGAACTACATCCGCGGGTAAGGGAAGTTTTGGCAGGCCGCTTCTACCCCCACTACGGGCATGAGTGGAAAGAGCTATACGAGAAGGTGGAGGATGTTGCAAAGAAGATTTTCCAGACTAAGAATGAGATTATAGTGATGCCCGGTCCGGGGTGTCTTGGGCTGGAGCTCGGTGTTCTTAGCGTGGCTGACCGTGGGGAGAAGGTGGTCGCAGTGGTGAACGGATTCTTCGGGGAGCGATTCGCAGAGATCGCTAAACTCTGCGGTCTAAACTTGGTAAAGGTTGAAGCGGGGCCGGGGATGGTTGTCCCCCCCAGCAAGCTTGAGGAGACTTTGGACGACAACCCTGACGCAAAGGCGCTCATCTCTGTACAAAACGAGTCTGCAACTGGTACACTGAACCCCGTTAAAGACTATGTGATGCTCGCCAAGAAGAGGGGGCTGTTTACGGTGATAGACTCCGTATCAGCTTACGGAGGCGTGGATATAGACGTAGACGGATGGGGGATAGACATCTGCGTCGGTTACGCAAATAAGTGTCTCGGAAGCATTCCGGGAGCTCTACCAGTCTCGATAAGTAGTGAGGTCTGGGAGAGGGTCGAGAGGGGGCTGGTCAAGCCCAACTCGTTCATGACCAACCTGGCTGTCTGGAGCTGGTATCGGAAAAACTGGGGCGGGATGGGGCATCCTTACCCCACAACTGTAAACACCTTTGCCTACCTAGCCTTCAAAGTCGCTGCGGAGGCGGCGCTCAGCGAGGGCCTAATGAAGAGGTATGAGAGACACCGTACCATTGCGATGGCCACTAGAGAAGCTGTTAAGGCGATGGGTCTCGAGCTAACCGTCCATGAGGACGCACACGCCTCTCCAACTATTACAGCAATAGACCTACCCTCTGGAGCAAGGAACAAACTCCAGGATATTCTGAAGACGATGCTCACAAAGCACAGGATAATGATCGGTGGAGGGCTTGGATCTACGGCAGGGAGAGCCATCAGGATCGGCCACATGGGCATCACCGCGGATCCCCGCTACGTTGTCCCCACACTCACCTCCCTCACCATAACTCTCAGGGAGGCTGGCGTCGAGGTAGAAAAGGTCGGGACCGTAATCGACGCCTTCTACAGCGCAATATAGGCCATGCTCTAGAGCAAAAGCCCCCCTAACGCGTCCCCCCTTCCCGAGAGGGGATTAGTTATATCTCTCCGAGGAGTCTATTTGTCCGATGGTCATCCTGTATAGTCGTAGTTTTTCGCGGGCAGAGCTCGAGAGGTATGTCGGAGAAATCTCGCAGATTGGGGGGCTCACGCCCTTGGAGCTCGCGGACGGCCATTCCAAGGGCGTCCGTTGCATCCTGCTTAGGACAGGAGTACTGTCCGCACTAGTGGTGGTCGACAGAGGGCTCGACGTCGCAAACCTCGAGTACAAGGGGACACCGCTGGCCTGGATGAGTCCCACGGGAATAACGGCTCCGGCCTTCTATGAGCCTGAGGGGCTTGGGTGGCTTAGAGGATTCTTCGGCGGCCTGCTCACTACGTGCGGTTTAACCTACTTCGGCAGACCCACAGTGGACGAGGGCGAGCAGCTGGGGCTTCACGGACGGGCCTCCTACATACCAGCTAGGCTTCACCTCTGCAGGGGTAGGTGGGCTGGCGACAGCTATGTGTTAGAGATCGAGGGCGAGGTGAGAGAGTCGAAGGTCTTCGAGCCAAACATCTCTCTCTACAGGAGGATCGAGGCGGAGCTTGGGGGAAGCAGAATAGTCTTCAGAGACCATGTCCGTAACAACGGATGGTACAGACAGCCATTCATGATTCTATACCACTTCAACCTCGGGTTCCCGCTTCTAAGCAGGGAATCTAAGCTCGTCACGACCTCCAGGCTGGTCGTGCCCCGCGACAGCGACGCCGCAGAGGGGGCCGAGAACTATGATCGATTCGAAGAGCCCACCAGAGGCTACCGAGAGAAGGTGTACTTCCACGATCTCGTGCCAGATCAAGAAGGCTATGCCTACGCCGCCCTATTGAACTATTCGCTGGCTGGCGGGCTGGGCGTCGTTATACGTTTCAAGCGAAAGCCGCTCAACCGCCTCGTAGAGTGGAAGATGATGGGTGAGGGGGCCTATGTTCTGGGCATTGAGCCGGCCAACGGCCTAGTCCTGGGCAGAGACTTTGAGAGGAGGGTGGGGACGCTAAAGTACCTCGAGCCGCAGGAAGAGCAGTCCATTGAGATTGAGCTGAAGGTGGTGGAGGGTGTTGAAGAGCTGAGGAGGGTTGAGGAGAGGATCATCGAGATTAGAGGCCCCAAGAGGGCCACGATCTTGTCGGATGTCGAGACTTTTGTTAGAGAAGCCAGGGAGTGAGGAGGTAGGGCTCAACGGAATATCTGGACGTGCTTGACTCCGCCAACCTCGATACAGGCAGACTCATCGACCAGCCCCTCCTCGATCGCCTTCTGAACCACCTTATTGCCGAGTAGGTTAACTATCGTAGCCCCATTGATCGCCTCTTTGACAGCCTCCCATCCCACCTGTCTTCCGAGGTAAAAGTCCCTACTAACCAGGACCTCATACCTTTCTCTCACCCTCAGCCTCGCACCTATCAATCCCTCGTCACAAGCGGCTACCACCACCTCACCTGTCAGGGACCGATGGGTCTTTAGCCAGAAGGTCTCGCCCACAGCTCCGCGTCTACAATAGCCGGCGATAGATAAACCATTCAGTCCTATCAGCCTAGATGGGATGTTAATCCCTTGGGCAACACCCTTAAATCAGAGAAAAGAGACTATCAGTTACGTGGGAAAAAGGAAGATAATTGCTGAGCCGAAGGAGCTCGAGAAGGTCCCCGAGCTTGGCCCAGGCGACGTTTATGGCATCGTCTCAAAGCTGGTGGGGTACGACAAGGCACTCGTCGACTGCTCCGACGGGAAACAAAGGATATGCAGGATAAGAGGCCAGCTCAAGAGGAAGATCTGGGTCAAGGAGGGAGACCTAGTTCTGGTGAGCCCCTGGGACTTCCAAGCAGATACCAGGGGCGACATATGGTGGAGGTTCACCAAGAACCAGGCAATAGAGCTAGCCAAAATGGGTGTGGTCCCCGAATTCCTTAGGAGCCGAATAGAGAAGTAGTGTTTCTTGTTAGGACGAACTTAACTTAAATAGGGCTTCATAAAAATATCTCTAGATGCCGAATATTATCCACGGTAACGCAGAGAGCATCATAGAGGAGTTCCGCGAGGAGGGGTTGAGGGCATTCAGGGCCCTCGACTACGTAACTAACCCTCTCTATACAAAGCATCACGAGAAACTCACACTCGATCTAGAGTGGCTTCTGAGAAATATGCAGACACGCAGCGACCCTGTCCCCACAGACTACGAGCCGCTACTATCCAATTTTGAGGAGCCAGCGGTGATACATGTATCAGGCCGGCCTGCCCACATTAACCTACCCGCCGAATATTCAAGACAAGGCGTCATCTTGGAGAGCATATGGGAGGCGGTGCGAAAAAGAACCGATCTTTTTGAGCTTTTGTTGAAGAACTATACGGTACAGCCCAACGAAGATAAGCTGGCTGGACTGGTCTATGGCGCTCTTAATTCAGGCGTGCTTCTATATGTGCCCGACGGTCTGGACCTCGACATGAAGGTTAGGATGACGTGGTTAACAAGCGCTGAAGATGGCGTCACAGCAGCCCTCACCCTCGTCTACGCGGGCAGCGGCTCGAGGGTATCGATCCTTGAGGAGCACCAGTCCTATGGAGTCGGGGACAAATCCTTCGTGGGCCACATAATCAGCGTGGTAGGCCAAGACTCTTCCAGCGTGAAGCACGCACTCTTCAACAACCTCGCCCCGACAGCCGAATCGGCCATCTTTAGGCGTTCTTACACCTTCAGATACGCCCACCAGTCTTGGATAGGCGCAGAGATAGGCGGAGGCATCGTGAGGAATGTCATAGACAACATCCTTGTGGGGGACGGCTCGAGGTCTGATACCCTGGAGGTTGTTATGGCCGCTGGGACTCAACGCTTTGACATCACGGCAAACCTGAACCATTTAGGGCAGGGTACCGTGGGGCGGGTAGTGGTCAAGGGTCTTGGGCTTGATAACTCCCGAACACTCTTCAAGGGCATGATCAAGATTGGAAAGAAAGCAAAGAATACAAGCGCCTACCTGGCCGAGCATGCCATGCTACTCAGCCCAAACGCAAGAGCCGACGCGATCCCTGGCCTAGAGATCGAGAGCGACAACGTCAAGGCAACCCACTCGGCCAGCGTAAGCCAGATAGACCCCGAGCAACTCTGGTACCTCACAACAAGAGGCCTAAGCAGAGATGAGGCGACGAAGCTAATAGCCACCGGCTTCTTCGAACCCGTTATAAGCGAGATAGACCTATCCGACGTCCGATGGAGGGTCAGGCACATGATAGAGAATAAGTGGCGGAGGCCAGGAGAGCCCCAAGTAGACCTCGAAACTCTGATGGACATATACGTGGAACCGGAGGAGGTTGGCAAGAGCGTAGAAGACATTTTCGGAACACACTACAAATATGTTTACGGCAAGAAATAAGCTCTTTGCGAGGACTCGGGGAATACCCAAATCATCATGCCGCGTAACGCCTAAATAACCCCTAATAAGGGATCTTAGACACGCGAAGATTTGGTACATATCAAGCGGATAACGATTCAGGGGTTCAAGTCGTTCGGGCCGAAAAGAAACATCATCAAGCTCGAGAAAGGGTTTGTTGTCATAACAGGCCCAAATGGCGGCGGGAAAAGCAACGTTCTAGACGCTATAAAGTTTTGTCTAGGAGAACTGAGCAACAACGCCCTAAGAGTCTCGAAGCTCTCTGACCTAATACACGAGTCAGGCGGCAGAAAGCTCTCCACAGCGACTGTGACGCTCGTACTTGATAACACGGATAAGTCCCTTCCAATAGATTCTGAGGATGTATCGATATCCAGGACGATAGTCTCGTCGGGCGAAAGCACTTACAGAATAAATGGGAGAGCGGTCTCGAGAAACGACCTCCTATCACTACTTGCGGCGGCAAACATAAGGCCCTCGGGATTCAACATCATCACTCAGGGTGCTGTCTTAAGCATCGCCGAAAAAAGCCCCGAGGATCTAAGGAAAATGATAGAGGAGGTTGCGGGCACCGCAGAATACGATAAGAAGCGGGCCGAGGCGATGAGAGAGCTCGAAATAGCTGAGAAAAATGTCGCCGTAGCCAAGGCCGGGGTGACAGAGCTTAGAAGCCGGGTCAAACAGCTCGAACTGGAGAGGAGTCAGCTGGTAAGGAGTATTCTTATTCAGCGATATCTCGAGCAGCTCTCGAGAGAGCAGCTTGAGGCTGAGCTCAGCGCGACCGAGCAGTCGATAGTGGAAGCTCATAAGGAGTTAGGGATGGTGGAGGAGAAGATTGGCAGGTTGAGGGCTGTGCTTGATCAACTGAGCTTGGAGAGGACTAAGTTGGTTCGGGATGTTGAAAGGGTTGAGCAGGATATAGCGGCGGCTCAGTCTGAGATGACTGATCTGCAGACAAAGGCTACGCGATTTTCGAGGGAGATGGAGTCGTTGAAGGGAGCCATAATACGTGAAGGCTTCCTATACTCGAACAATAGGCGGAAAATACTCCTCCTACAGCTCAGGAAGTCTCAGCTCGAGCAGTCCCTAATCCAGCTAAAAGAGGGGTATAGTATGCTCGAGCGGGAGTACAGCGACTCACAGGACCAGCTTAGGGTTGTTGAAGAGAGACTACAGAGACTACTCAACATCAGAGACACGATCCTTACAAAGCTTAATGAGACGAGGGCGGGGCGGGAAGAGCGTGTGAAGAGACGACTAGAGCTACTAAAGAGTCTGAGCGAGACCGAGGCAAGTATCTCGGCATTGGAGAATCGTCTGCAAGATCTTGAGAATAGGAGGTCGCAACTCATGAAACGCCTTTCTAAGCAAGAAGAGATCATCGCTCAGGGCCAGCACTCTCTAAAGGAGTTGAGGGACAAGTATCAAAGACTCGTCTACGTCCAAGCCAAGATCGAGGAAGAGAGGGGAGCTTTAAGAGACAAGCTATCCCTCACGGAGCGGCTAAGGTCCGAATGCGACTCTTTGATTAACGAGGCTTCAAGACTCAAGGGCGAGATTGAGGGGGAGATCAGTAGGCTCGGATGGGCTCCCAAAGAGTCCCGGGACAAGCAACCTTGGCGTGATCAAGGGGTTAGGATGCTTGGAGACCTTTTAGAAGACCTATCGAAAGTCCCCAACGCATTACTGCCGATACTGTCTAGGCACCGCGACACGCTGGTCGTTGAGAAAGAGAGCTTCGCAGCCGCTCTGGCTTTGAGGGCGGCTGAGATTGGGAAAGACCTCTCGGTCGTGGCGATAGGGGGCGAGGGCTTGGATAAGAAGCACGCGCCAGCTTGCCTCGCATGCACCATAGCCGGAGAGGGCGAGGAGCTTAGGCGGGCTCTCCACGCTATCTTCCCCGACCACTACATCACGGACAGGGTCTTCGAGCCCGGTAAACCCGCATTCTCTACAGACGGCATCTACTCGAGCGGCCGGGGCTATTACAGGGCCTTAAAAGAGGCCGTGAACCTCAATAGGCTTTCCACAGCAATGGTGGAGGTTGATCGGATTATCTCGGCTGCCGAGCTAATACGCTCCCATTTAGAAGGCTCCATAGCCGTCCTGAAAGAGAGGGCCAAAGAGGCCGAGGAGAAGCTCGTCTCGGCTAAATCCGAGGCAGGCCAACTCGAGGCAGAAATCAACTCTTTGGAGAGGAAGATAGAGGAGACGAGGCGGGAGGCCGAGGAAATTAGGGGCGAGATGGACGCCACCATAAACGACTCCAATACCATTAGTGCTGAGAAGGAGAAATTGGCCGAGAAGTTAGGAAAAATTAGGTCTGAACTAGAAGGGTTAAGCCAAGTCAAGGGTGACGAAGAGGAAATCTTACTGGAGAGGAGGCTGGCGGGGTTAAATGAGGAGGCTAGAGCATTAGAGAGGGAGATTGGGAGCAGATCGGCCTCAACGAGGACCACTAAACAGCAAATGGAGCAGGCTTGGCTTCGCATTCAGACAGTAGAGCAGGAGCTCAGTAAAATTGAGACAGAAATCGAGACGCTCGAAGTGGCTTGTAGGGAATCCAAACTTAGGCTGAGAAGACTGGCAGATGATTACAAAAACGTCAAATCGCGGTTAAACGATTTGAGAAGGAGGCTCGAGGAGCTTTCAAGCGCTGTACAGAGATCTCAAGCTCTCCGCGTGGAGCTTAGATCAAGGCTTGCTGAGTTGGAAGATGCTTTGAACAATAAGAGATCTGATGCGAGCGTCCTCGACTCGGAGAGGAACAGGATACAGATCAGAATCGTAGAGCTGCGGATGAGGGAAACGGGCATAAAAGAGAAGCTTGAGGCGTTTAGGTCTCCGCAGACTAGGGACCTAGAGCTACTGCCCGCAGAGTTCAAGAAAAGGCTGCGATCCGAGCTAGAGGGCGAGCTATCCTCCATTGGCATGGTTAACCAGCTCTCGCTCGAACAATATCCGCAGCTCGCCGCGGAATACATTAGTCGTTCTAAAAGTCTTCAGATCCTTGACCAGGAGCGTCGGAAAATACTTGAGATAATCAAGATGATTGATGACAAGAAGCTTGAGGCGTTTATGCGGACGGTTGAGCTGGTCTCTAGCGGCTTCAGCAGGTTCTTTTCGGCGCTGACCGGCGGTTCTGCGTGGCTCGAGCTTTCGGATCCGGCGAGGCCACTGGAGTCGGGGGTCGAGCTGATAACAGCCTTTCCAGGTAAGGCTGCTAGGTCTTCCAAAAGCGTGAGTGGTGGAGAGAAATCGATAGCTGCAGTTTCGCTCTTGCTTGCTTTTCAAGGCCTAACACCTGCAGAGTTCCTAATACTTGACGAGATTGACGCGCATATGGACGCTAACTATAGCAAGAAGCTGGCCGAGCTACTGAAAGAGTTCTCGAATAGGTCGCAAGTCATAGCGGTGAGTCTGAAGGACATTGTCGCCGAGAAGGCGGATCAGCTGATAGGTGTCTATAATCAGGGCGGAGAGTCAAGGGTTGTTTACACGAAGCTTGAGGAGAATTAAGCAGGAGGAACTTGACTGGCGATTACTTCTCGCGACGCATCTCCTCACCCGTAGACTAGTATCCAGGATCGACCTAGTCAAGCTGCTGGAGCAGCTGGCAGGGGTTATTGAGTCGGAGAAATTAAGCATCTCCCAGGGAGGAGTGGCGGTCTTCGGGGCCGCATATATCCACCGATTGAGAACAGAGACAGTCCTCGCACAGCCGCGTGATAGAGACGAGCAGCAGAGGCCGGACCTGTATGTCCCCCCACCCATTGAAATACCACTGAAGCCAGGTCTCCTGGCAGCAACGATGCTGGAGATAGTTAATGCTCTGCGGTCGGCGATGCGTAGGGAGCAAGACTCGGCGTTTCTCTCCTCTACGCTACAAGCCGACCTGAAACTAGACGAGTATCTTGTCAAGATTGAGGAGGAGCTTGAGGAGTTCATAGACATGATTAAGCAGCTTTTTGGTGCGATAGAGGAGTGGGCCTTAGAGGACGTTTTTCAAGGTGTCAGCAGGCTAGAGGCGGCGAGGAGATTCATTCTGCTGCTACTTGCGGCGGGTAGAGGTTTTGTCGAGATTTATCAGGATGAGGAGAGCGGAAAGATTCTCGTGAGGTGGCTGGCGAGGAATGCCTGAAAAGACCAAGACATCTGTGGGGGTCCGGGGAGAGGCCGTTGCGCGTGTGCTCATAGAGGCTACGCTTTTCCTCAGCGACAGGCCTGTCACTGTCCAGAAATTGAGAAGCGTCACAGGTCTGAAGAGCAAAGCCGTGATCGAGAAGATCCTTGAGGAACTCAACACCGAATACGAAGAAGAGGGCCGGGCCTTCACGATATCTAAATTTAAGGGAGATAGATACATGATGCATGTAAGGCCACAGTGGCTGAGCATGGTTAAGAAGCATGTTGGCAAGACAGTTCTTACCACAGGAGTTCTGAGAACACTGGCCTTCATCGCCTTCCACCAGCCAGTGGAAAAGTCGACTGTCGCGGCGGTTCGTGGCAGCAGGGCCTACGCGCAGATCAGGGAACTCGTAGAGAGAGGCCTCGTGGAGGTCGATAGGAAGGGCAGGTCCTCTATCCTCCGAACAACAAAACTTTTCGCGGAACTCTTCGGAGTTGAGGACTCCCCCGCTGTTATAAGGCGAAAGATTGAGGAGTTGACTGCTGCCAAAGAGGGCGCGGCCTCAAAATAGCGTGGGTCCACGAGAATATGTCTATCTACTGGCGAAAAACTATGTAGGATGGAGGAGGATGCCCCACCCTGAACAACGCTTCATCGTCAGGGTCCCTCTCGAAAGGGTTGCCGTACTCATAGGGAAAAGGGGAGAGACCAAGAAGGCCATAGAGGAAAGGTTGGCGGTTGAGCTGCGCGTAAACTCTGAGGAAGGGCTGGTCGAGATACGTCCCGCGGTAAGTGATCCGTCGGGGACATGGGACCCCTCAAACCTCTTTAAGGCCAGAGACATAGTAGAGGCGATCGGTCTCGGCTTCAGCCCTCAGAGAGCCTTCGAGCTACTCAATGAGAACTATGTGCTATCAGTAGTCGAGCTCTCCCAGTTCACTAGGCGCAATCCAGGGGACATCTCTAGAGTCAAGGCTAGGATAATAGGCTCAGAGGGGAAGACGAGAAGGATAATAGAGGAGGCCGCCCACGTGTACGTTTCTGTTGGAAGTGACACCGTAGGTGTAATAGGACACGTGGAGGATGTGAGGGCTGCGCAGGAGGCGATCGAGATGCTGATCAACGGTGCCCCACACAGCACTGTCTATAAGTTCCTCGACGGCTATGCACAGAGGAGAAAGCTCAGACGCCTATACTGAGACGGGTCCATCAGTAATACTTGAGAAGTCGCGTTAGATGCTCGAGGACTAGGATATTTACTTCCCATTCACTGCCTTGGTGGGTTGAGTCTATTAAGTGGTGTTGAGAGGTAGTTACAGATGGTTAGCGTAAAGTTTGAGCAGATATCGCCCGCCGACTTCTTCTACAGGAACAGAGACATAGCGGGCTTCAGCAGCCCCTCGAGAAGCATTTACATGAGCATACGCGAGCTTGTTGAGAACTCCCTAGATGCCTGCGAGGTTGGAAGAATCCTTCCCGAAATCTCTATAGAGCTTTCCCTATCCGAGGGGGAGTCTGAAAGCGGGGCAGAGATCTATAGGCTCACAGTTAAGGATAACGGTATTGGTGTTTCGGGGGAACAGATACCGAAAGCCTTCGGCACGGTGCTATATGGCAGCAAATACGGATTCAAACAATCCCGCGGCACCTTCGGCGTTGGGGGAACAATGGCCCTCCTATACGGCCAGATAACAACGAACAAGCCGTTCAGAATAGTCTCGAGTACCGGCTCAGGCAGCATATACGAATATGTCCTCATGATCGACATTGTTAATAATGTTCCAAGAATAATCGATAAGCAGGTTCGTAAGAACGATGCGGGCTGGCGCGGAACTATAATAGACTTTAGCTTGGAGGGTGACTATAGCTTGAGCAGGCCGAAGATAGTTGAGTATTTGAAGATGACTGCATTGATAAACCCCCATGCAAACATCTCCTTCATCGACCCTAAGGGACGCTTCTATTTCTTCCACAGGGTTACCACGAAGGTTCCTGAGCCTCCGAGGGAAGCTAAGCCGCATCCACACGGGGTTGACGCCGAGACTGTCAGCAGAATAATCGCCGAGACAAAGCAGCGCACCGTCTATAGGATGCTCTTGGAAGAGTTCCAGAGAGTAGGCCCGAAGACGGCGCAAGAGCTTCTCGCTAAGGCGGGGATAAACCAAGACACCAAGCCAAGCGAGCTTACACATGAGCAGATAGCTTCGCTGGTCAATGTCATGAAGAGTTATCAGGGGTTCCGTCCGCCGGAGACTGGGTCGCTCTCCCCCGTGGGGCGCGACTTCTTGGAGGCTGGTGTCAAGACGCTCCTTAAGCCCGACTTCTATCATATAGTCCAGAGGCCACCCTCAAGCTACTCCGGAATACCCTTCGTGGTTGAGGTGGCGGTTGCCTATGGCGGTGCCATCCCGCCTGCTGAGGATATACATCTGTACAGGTTCGCTAACAAGATACCGCTATTATACGACGAGAGGGCTGATGTTTCGTGGAAAGTTATTTCTGAAAAGATTGACTGGGCCGCTTATAAGGTCCCCAAGCTCGCACCGCTGGCTGTGATCACGAGCATCTGCTCCCCTAAGGTCCCTTACAAGACGGTCGGTAAGGAGGCCGTTGCCGACAGGCCTGAAATCGAGAGGGAGCTTCTCCTTGCGGTAAGGGAGTGTGCGAGGTCTTTAAGGATCTATCTCAGCAAGATCGAGAAGAGGGAGGCGATTAGGAAGAGGCTGAACGTCTATGCGAGGTATTTGCCCAAGATAGTAAAGTTCTCTGCGGAGCTGAGCGACGCTAAGGAACCCGACATCAAGCCCCTCCTCAGACGCATAGGTGTTACGGACGATATGCTGCGTGAGGCAATAAGAGAGGAGATGGCTGAGGCTGAGGAGGCATATGGAGTCTCTTGACCGGGACAGGACCTCACAGCCTCTCGAGTCTGGGGAGGGCTTTATTCCCCATTAGCTCGATGACGGCGCAGTTACCATCCCTGGCTGGCCCCGCGTTTACCACAGGGATTCCGTCTATGTAGGATATGCTCCGTGCCTCGTGAACATGGCCACAACACACAACCAGAGGTTTAGCCCTCTCGATCCAGGCCCTAATGGAGGGGCTGCCGAGATCCAACCCGCTCGCCGATCTCGCGGCCTCAACTCCGCTCGGCGGGTTATGCGTAATGAGTACCCACTTTTCAGAGGCTTGCTGTGAGAGGCTTGAGACAATCTGGCCGAACTCAGTCTCAGACATCTCGATCCACGTACCCCTATGAGGCGTCTCGCGGCTTCCGCCTATGCCTAAAAAATTGTAACCACCGAGGTGGAAACTCTTTGAGTGGTTGTTTACGATTTCGTCGTCTGTAGGAGCATGTATTAGTAGCTCCGGTGGATCGCAGTTCCCCGCTACGAAGAGAACAGGTGTCCCAGAACGCTCCTTTATAAGTCTGAGGAGCTTTTCGGCCTCACTGAGCGTGCCGAAGTTAGTGATGTCGCCCGCAACTATTACAACTTGCGAGTCTGTATTACGCGCCTTTTCTCCGGCCCTCTCCGCTGCCCTGACAGAGCTGTGTAAGTCGCTTACTTGAAGGACCCTCACACTGCGCCAACGCCTGACCGACGTATTAAAGCTATGCTAAATAAAGGGGCGTGTCCAACTACTCAAGCCCACCCCACTAGGATATTTAGGCAGTATATCATGATTCTTAGGAGTGTTCTTGTCTTTGTTGGCTCCATGCTGGCAGAAGACTTCCGGCCTACAACGTGCTTCTTGGGGGCTGGGGATAAATGATGGTTTGGCTGGGAGGGAGGCTCTGGCAGAGCTGCTAACGTATGCTGATTTTGTCAATAGTCCTTTGAGGGGTTGGAAGAGGCTTTTAGGACTTTACAGGCCGATTAGGTCGTCTAGGAAGGGGTATTGGAGGATATATGATGGTAGGCTTCATCGGGCTGTCACTAGGTTATCTGTGGCATACTACAAGGATAGGCCAAAACGGGAGAAAGTGCTGGGAGCTGGTGAAAAACGTCAAGCAACTATTGGTGACTGTTCAGGCACCGGGATAGGCCCCCGGCAGCGAGGGGGAAACCCCAGAACTATACGCACCGGGGCTGTATTTTTTAAAATCGCCGCTCCGGCGGGCTGAGAGATTATAATCCCGGTGTCTGGGGTTCCTAGGCTTGCTGCCGGGGCCTACAAACTAATCAACCCCCACTCTTTCCTCCGGTTATCGGGATTGGATTTTGTTTTGCGGTTTAATTCATTCTTAAAAATATTCACGGGAAACTATCGCCTTGCGATCCTCTCTATCCTCACGGACCTCTTCTTCAGTGCTGAGACTATCTCGACTATCCCGAGGAGATAGAGGGGCGATTAACTTTAATCGCCCCTCCTCGGTCGCGAGTGGGGCGCCGGACATCAGAAGAGCGTCTAGCGCGAGCTTCTTGAGCGCCGCTTTGAGCTGTCTTGAGACCGTTGAACTCGAGAGCCCCAGCGCCTCCGCGATGTCCCTTAAACGGCACTCCCTGGGCATGTTGAGGTATCCCATCCTTATGGCGGTTAGGAGAACTTGTCCTTGCCTTCTCGTCATTCCCTTAGGGATGGGTGTAAAGTCGCCCATAATCTCCACAAGCTTACCCTCAGCCCTCAGTCTCTCGAGAATATCGCGCAAAACGCCTGGCCCAGGCACGAGAACATTAAAGACTACACCCATCCCTGGCACATAGATGGCCTGCCTAGGAATGCAGGCCGATCTTGAAAAGACCCTACAGGCCGCGCAGCTTTTGGCCTCTATAAAAACCAAACCGGCGACGTGCCGGTAGACCCTCAACCCTTCACCGCCCAAGAGTCTGTTCCCCCAACCCTGTTTTTTCGAGGTCAGCTGAATCAGGTGGGTTGAGGTGGTTTCTCCGCACCTTACACCCCTGAAGACGGCCCGTAGAAGCTTTTCTTCGAGCATCCGGCATACCTGGCAGTCGCTGTTCCTAACAATTAATGAGACGCTCCGCGGATACTTCCTCATTAACGTGGAAATTTTCCTCCCGATAGTTAAAGTTAACCAGTTCGGCTGGAGGGTGGTGTGGAGATGTCAGAGAGTTATATTGGGGCGGGCTCCAGAGGCACGCGGGACACCTCCGCCCCAAACATAGAGGGGGTGGATGGTTAAAAAAATTCTCGTTGTATTTGCGGTAGTGTCCAAATAACGGGTTTATATATCTGAGGCCCTCCCACAATAGCCTTGCGAGTAGAAATAGACGCCCCAAGACAGTATTTAAAGCCTTATTTGGACACTATCGTATTTGCAGGGCTTATATATGCTATTACTCCTCAAGGGCCTCCCTGACTACTTCCTCTGGCACGGGCTCTAAGCTATAGTTTAGCGCCTCAAGGCTCTCCACCTTCTCCACCTCTAAATGGTTGATCTTGAGGCCATCGAACTCCTCTGGAAACCTTCCAACACCATAGGCGTATAGGCCGTCGCCATAGGCCTTGCCCACTCCCAAGAGCCTGAGCTTGCCGTCCCTTGAGGCCCTGCCGTTCGTATATAAATGGTCGTATAGCCTCTTGAGGAGTCTCAGGTTATCTATTAGGCCCTTCCTGCACTTGTGATATACGTGGTCTATGTCCGCTACTGCTATCCACCTACCACCCTTCAGGTATAGCGTTAATGCTCCTGCATGTAGCCTATGCCTCCTGAAGCTCAGCGGGCCGTCTGGCTCCCCGCAAAGCCCGCACCTCCCAGCCTCGGCCTCATCCTCCTCAGCCCTCTCCGCCCGCTCCACCGTCTCCGACCCTACCGTTTCTTCCTCAACCCCCTCCGCAGCATCAGCCTCCAGCTCCCCGTCCTCAGACTCTCCAGATGTGAAGCTGTCTAGGGTTGTTAGGTAGCTGTCTAGGCTGGTCTGGTCTCCAAACCTCCCAGTCATGGCCGTCCATATGCGTGGGAGAGCTTAAGCAGTTGTGGCCCTCCAGAATATAAAAAATATTGTGTGTTGGGATATTGGTTAGACCGTGTATCGCTTCTCCTCCTCTCCCATGAGTTGTGGATTCAGCACCTCTAGGCCCGCTTCGTTCAGGTCTGTAAACAGCTTGTATGCGATTCTCGCGTTCTCCGTCTGGCCCCTCTCCCTTAGAAGCTTCAATAGGGCCCCCATCTTTGCGAATGCCACGTATAGGTGTGCGCTGGCTATAAGTAGTGTCGGGTAGTCGTCTAGGCCAGAATCCTCGACTACGGCCTCAAGCCTCTCCGCAAACTCCGCAGTATCCTCCACAAACCTACTCCTCATACCGTCCATACCTCTCACGGCTTGATGGTTGGTTCGGGGGGCTTTAAGGAGTTGTGGCCCTCCCGACGGGTCTCAATCCATCGCTCCTATCCAGACGCTCCAACTTTATTTCTCCCCTAGTGGCGTATTCTATGGCCTTGCCAAATATTGGTTGGTCATACCTCTCGTCGAACCCTGTATCGTGGACTAGGGCATACATGTAGAGGTAGTCTGTGAGTCTCTGCCTCTCCTCCTCGGTTCAGGCCCTCGCCGACCCCGCCGCAGAACCCTAACAAGCCCTCCCTAACCCCCATGAACCACTCGTCAAACCCCTTCAGCTCCTCGACGCTCATGTTCCTGACCGTGGCTTTGAAGCGCCTCCCAAGCCCCTCAAAATCCCCGGCCATGCCGAGAAACATTATAACCAAAAATATAACGGGTCGTGGCCCTCAGTATGGGGCTATCTCTATCCCTCGCCTCCAAAGACTCTCCTCATGAACTCCATTATTGATTGCTGCCTCCGCAGGTAGTCCCTAACGACCTCCCTGACCTCCTCAACCCTCCTAACATAGAAATGGGCGTAGGCTTTTCGGGCTATCCTCAGTAGGTAAAGTCTAGAGTACATCGTCACGTGCTACTTGCCAGAAAAATTAGAAGAGGTAAAAAAGGCAAAGTCAACGGATAAGGAATCAATCTTCAAAGATTTCATAGATGCGGATGCCTGTGAAGCCATGCCGGTGGGACCCATGGATTCTTAAGATTATTTATCGCGATGTCTATGTGTTTTTGTCCTCCTCGGAGAACAAACAAGAAATGTCCGGGGAACAGCTGCTCGACGCCAAGCCCCGCTAGCTTGCCGATGTTCTTACGATACTCTGACAATTCGCATCCCTCCCAGTTACCAAGCCCGATAGTGCCGCCGTGAAAGATAACGTCGCTGGAGAAGAGAGTCTTCTCATTTTTCACGAAGACGCAAACTATCCCAGGAGAATGTCCGGGAACCTGAATGAACTTGAAAGTCTTATCACCGACCCTTAGCTCCTCGCCGTCCTCCACGATCCTATCCGGCTTGCAGTGCCTGTACTTAAAGTCAGATGGGTAGATCGGCCCACGTGTCATGTCCAGGCCAAGCTCAACGTCCGAGCCACTACTCAGCAGCTCAGCCTCCTTGGTTGGAGCAACCACCTCAACCTGAAAGTTCTCTTGGAAAAACTTCGCTCCACAGGCGTGGTCAGAGTGCGCATGAGTCACAAACAGGTATCTCAACTTCTCGAGAGGTATGCCATCCTCCCTCAAATTACCTACCAAGAGATCATCGCCCAGACCGACACCGCTATCAATCATGACAAAAGAGCCACCACAATCAACAACATATACGCAACAGTCAAGATCATACGAAAGCCCGCGGCCACCATCACCAACCAAATATACATTCTTACTAATCCTCATAGTACCCAATTGATGTCAGGTCCAGAAGTAGAAAAACCTTGCCGAACATATCATTTCATAAATTGCGATGTTGTAGACTATGATGGATAGTACTTAATAAAAATCCCTTAGCTCGTCTCCAAACTATTTAAGCTTCTTCTGAGAATGGTGTATTAGGAGTTTCGTGGGCTTAGTGATTTTGGGTGGGGTGTCGTTAGGCCTTTTCTTCCTCCTAGGTCTAGGGTTGGTTGGCCTAGGGCTGATGATAGGGTGGTCTTGAACGGTATACTGTATGTCCTCACCACTGGCTGTAGGTGGATGGATATGCCTCTAGAGTATGGTTCATACAAGACTGCTTGGAAGAGGCTTAAGAAGTGGCAGGAGATGAGTATATGGGATAGGATATTCAGGGCGTTAGCATCCATTAGGGATTGTTTCTGTAGATAGCTCGACTGTCGAGGCTAAAAAGGGGGAGAGCTAGTAGGATATGATGGATTTAAGCATAGGTATGGGACTAAGATACATGTATGCGTAG
>Ga0079997_123176_pt1 | contig 18504 bp, 15 predicted proteins | sample PerSpoCPS_CMetaG_FD_69200 | JGI IMG/M metagenome (GOLD analysis project Ga0079997, IMG submission 69200) | Archaeal communities from Yellowstone National Park, Wyoming, USA - Perpetual Spouter C (PS_C) MetaG (SPADES assembly) (version 2) | ecosystem: Environmental > Aquatic > Thermal springs >... | reverse complement strand
GGGCAAAGGGCCATAAAGCCGCAGAAAGGAGACCACCGATTATGAGGAAGGGCACCCTCCTCCCGACCGCGTCGGAAAAGGATCCCCATATGAGCTGGGCAGCGTTCGTCGTGAGGTTCATAGTGGCGTGGAGGAAACCGATCTCCGTCGGCGTCGCACCCAGTTGGGCCGCGTAGACCGCTATGAATGGCTGCGATGAGCCCATAGCCACCGAAGACGCGAGGGAGTTGGCGTAGAGGGCCTTCGTCCTTCTCAACCCGTCCTGCCCTTCTCTGACCTTCTCAAAACCCCAGCACTGGTCATCACTTACATTATCGCGGCACACCGCTTCTTCACCGGATGTCAGGTCTCGGAGCTGACTGGCGAAGGGTCGAGGAGGCGCTCGCGGAGATCGGCGGATCCTATGACCGGATCAACCGTTTCATCTCGCTCGGCTTCGACCTGAGGCTTCGGGAGAGGGCGCTCAGTCTCGTCGGTTGCGACGTCAACGGAAGGGCCCTCGATGCGGGGAGCGGTCCCGGCACCTTCTCGCACCTCGCGCTCAGGAGGTGGCGGAGGATTGACGTGATCGCCATGGAACCTCTGGACGTGATGGCCTCGCTCTCGAAGCGGAGGATCAAATCGGAGAGGTTCGACGTCGTAAGGGGAGTCTTCGAGCACATGCCCTTCAGGTCCGGCACGTTCGATCTGGTCCTGACCGGTTTCTCGATAAGGGATGCCATCGATTTCAGGGCCGCGCTCTCTGAGATCTGGAGGGTGATCAGGCAGGGCGGGAGATACGTGGTCTGCGACATCGCGAAGCCCGATCGACCTCCTTTCAGGTTCGTCGTTTCGGCGTACTGGTTCCTGATCGCTCCCATCCTCGGTTTCCTTGCTGCAGGTCGGAGAGGACTGAGGGTCTGGGACATCTACAGGACTTACAGGAGGTGGCCCGTTAAACGGAAGCTCATCGCGATGCTGCTCGAGTTCTTCGTGGTCGAGCGGAGCGAGGTGGCGATGCTGGGCGGTGCGTTGATCGCATTGTTCAGGAGATGACTTTCGTTCTTTGAACTGAAGTCAGAGGTGAACTTTAGGTTCATGAAGACCGAGCAAACAGGGAGGTGAGGGATAAAGGATCATGGGCATCGTTAGGACGAGAGTCAGCTTGAAGGGAATGAGGGGCTCTAAAGATTGCATTGCATTGGTTGACACGGGGGCCGCCATGACCGTCATTGATAGGAGTTTGGCGGAGAATGTCGGTGTGACGTATACCGGTAGGAGGAGGTCTCTGGTCAGCGCAACAGGGCATAAGCTGGAGGGCGAGGTTGCAATAGTTAGGGAGCTGGTAGTAGAGGACGAGGTGTTGGATTACGAGAAGGTGATGGTGGTTGAACTGAGCGGTGATGTGAGGAAAGTCTTGAGGGAAATAGGTGTAGATGATTCCGTAATAATCGGGCTCACGACGGTCGAGTTGGCGGGTCTGATGCCCGATACCGCCACCGGACGATTGAAGAAGGTGGAGACGTTCTTGTTTTAGCCCTGGTGAAGTGAGGTCACACCGTATCGGCCCCGCATGCCTTTGAGAGGGTAACTGTTGTCTCAACGCATCTATTACGTGGACTTTTTGAGGTCAGTAGGGATTTGCCGTCTGCAAGACCTGGACTGCGCTTTACAGGGTTCATCTCCTTCGCCGTCAGAATCGGTAGTCTCCTCACAGGGTTAGCCTTCTCCATCATCGTTGCCAGAAGGCTTTCAGAAGAGGACTTCGGTGCTTGGGCATATGTTGGGCGGCTTGTCTCCTATTTTGCAGCTACCGCATCGTTCGTCAGCTTTTGGGCCGGGCGCGATGCTGGTCGTGGCAGGAGACCCTTGAAGACTGCCTTGGTCGGCTCGGGGCTGATGGTCGTCCCCCTCTCGCTGGCTTACCTAGCCGTTGTTGGGTTCTCCGCCCATGCCATCGGTCGGGAGAGTTGGGTCGTCATGCTCGGTTTGATGCAGCTCCCCGTGTTACATCTCCTTAACACAGCTGACGGTGTGTCATATGGGCACAGGCCGACGGCCTCGGCATACGCCTTAGCGACCTTCGAGGTGGTGAAGCTGCTCTTAGCGCTTCTGATGGTCCATCTATTGGGTCTGGGCCTTTTCGGCGTCTTCGCGTCGATTTCAATCGCGCAGATGGTTCAGCTATCAGTCCTAGTCTATCTGCAGAGGGACGTGATGGGGAACGTTAACCTCGGAGACTTTCTGAGATGGCTGAAGGGATTCGCTATACCGCTGCTGGGCTTCGTCAACGGATTAGTCTACGGGTTGGACGTCTTCTTGGGTGGCGTGATTTACGGCTCCGCGCTTCCCCTCTCCTATTGGCAGGCTGCCTTGACGATCGCTTTGGTGGTGAGTCATTACAACAACCTTGTGGTCGGGCTCTATCCCGCTCTGCTCTCCGGTGGCGGAAGCCGGGAGGTCGAGAAGGTCTTCAGGTTTGCGATGATGCTGGGCACACCTCTCCTCTTCGGAGCTTTATTCCTCGGCAAGGACCTCCTCCTCTTGCTCAGGCAGGCGTACGCGGAGGCTGCACTGGTTCTGTACGTCCTTGCAGTGAGCTATTGGATTGGTGGATTGAGCACGCTGTTCTCGAGCATCGTGGGTGGAAGAGAGGAGGTCGATAGGAAGATTGACGTTTCGTTCCAGGACTACCTGAAGTCCAAGCTATTCCGTTACATGATGATCGCGTTATTCCTCTCAGTTGGTTATGTGTCCGCATTCTCGGTCATCACTGTAGTGGCAAGACTCGGCAGATGGGGTCCTGTGGAAACGGCATATGGCTGGTCATTTGTGCACCTTGGTGCGAGCGTTATGGGCGTTATTGTGGGTTATCTGTTCTCAAAAGGCAGGGTTGCGTTCAGGATCCCCTGGAAAAGCTTGGCCGGTTACCTCGGAGCCTCCGCTCTGATGGTTTCGGCGATGTATCCCCTGCACGTTTTCATCCCTCCGAGCAGCACAGCAATCCTCCAGTTAGTTAGGGTAAGCACTTTGCTGGTCGTGGGCGTAACTACATACCTGGCGACCGTGCTCACGCTAGATAGGGAGGGGAGGGTGATGGTGAAGCTTTTAATCACAAGGCTGGGCAGCTAACATGAATGTTGAGGATGCTTGATAGATTTGCTATGCTTTCATTCGGTGCTGTCAAGTTGGTATTACCTCTTCTCCTCTGCCCTGATGACATTGTGTATCACTGCAATTGCAGTTACCAACTCTTCTAGGCACTTCAACTTCAAGCTGAGGCCTGCTGTGAAGAGAAAAACAGAATAGATCCTCTCGAGAGGAGAGTAGCTGTGGAATCGAAAGAGATCGGCGATAGGGTCCAGTACGGCATCGATGATGTGCATCACGGCCAGGACCAAAAAGGCTTAAGTAAAACTTGTCAGCACGCAAGTTGGGAGCGGAAAAAATATAGCCATTGAACCAGCCCCAGGGTACTCAAAATACTCAACAGAGCTATAGAAGCAATCAAACTCGAAAACATAATAACAATCAATAGAGCATCTTACAACAAATCCAACGTTACGGTAGAACTATATTTTTCCACAAAATCAGGATTTTCGTCAATATTCTCTCCTCATTTCATTTAACGAAAACATGTGGGGGGACAGCCAGCGTATAGATTTTAACCTTGGACGAATTTGTCCGTACGTTAAATTTAGACAAGATCGACCTCGTAATAATTGATGTAGAAGGTGCTGAGGTATATGTTTTGTCATGTACTCTGAAAGTGATAAATCAGTTTAGACCACTTTTGTTGGTCGAAGTACAAGAGGCAAACAGAAAAAATGTCTTCGAATTTCTCATGGCTGAGAAGTATAACCGTTTATGGCCATTTAGCTATGGTCAAAATTTTTATTTATACCAGAAGAACAATTCATGAAATCTGCAAGAATTGTAATCTAAAATGTATAATTATTGAGTAGTTAAGTCTAGTATAGCCAGCTTCAATCTTTCACGGACTTAATATAATAGTTTGAGTTTTCTTAAAGTACGTTTGGTAAATGATCTAACGATCCTACTGGGCAGGAGCGCTTTTATTAAAGGAAATGAAATTTTTGAGTAAGGAGGTAAGAATGCCCTTTTTAGAGCACTTCTTGCAATATGTCGAACAGTATTGAGTTTGACTATGCCACGTTCAGTGAAAACGTGTGTGAAGTCACCTTCTGAAAAATATGCGGCAGGCCCGGCCACTTCCAAATTCCACTTAAATTCCCATCCGGCCATTATTCCTAACCAGTCATCACCTGTTTTATTTATCAGTTTCTTAACGACTGTATCTTTTATATGATCGTGTGAGTGCAATTGGTGAACTGCCGTAAGTACTGGAGTAGCATCGATTATGGGAATCCTCTTACGATATGCGTTATAGATAAACCATCTCACGAAAATGCCACGACCATAAACAAAGGGGGGTATTTTTACATCCAAAAGAAAGTCTCGATGAAAAACAAAAAGGTCAATAGGAAGTAGTCTTTTGTCGTTATGATAACTGTAGTTTTTCCGGGCATTTTCTTTTAAATAGGAGACCGTTTCGCGCACATCAAAATTTAGGATGTGATCTATTTTTAGATCTAATCTTCTGCTTGTCAATAAGAATCGAGTGTATTTATTGACTACTAATAAAAATGTGGACATGAAATCCGGTAGCAAGATGATGTCGCCGTTAATGATGCATATAAATTCGTTTTTTGCAGCATCAAGACCTTTTTCAATCATATCATCCAGATATGGAGCACCAGTATAAGATGTCTTGACCCCTCTAATCCATTTCACTTTAAAGTTATACTTATTCATGATTGATTCAAAACCGTCACATTGTCCCACAACTATAATTTCAGGGTTTTCTATAAATTTAATCCAAGATTGTAGAGCATTCACTTGATGAATTAAAGCCAACCCGTTAAATGGCTTAAAAGTTGTGATTATTGATATCATATGTACCGACGTATTGTTATTATGACAACCAATATTTAAATATGTCATGACATGATTCATTTATGTATAGAATCCCTAATGGTTAAGGGTACTGACAAGTTTTACTTAAACCTTTTAGGGTCTCTGGCCATGATGCACGTCATCGATGCGGTACTGAACTCTTTCTCCTATCTCTTTCGATCCCACAGGTACCCTCCTCTCGAGAAGCTCTATTCCGTCATACTCTTCACAGCAGGCCTCAGCTTAAGGGATCTCTCAGAGAGAGTATATCTAACCGGTGCATCTAGGGAATCGGTAAGGATATGGGTTCACAGGTTCTCATCCTTATTCAAACCATCAAGGGGAGCTAGAAGGCTTGTAGCTGTAGATGAGACTGTCCTGAAGGTTAACGGTCAGATCTGCTATCTCTGGGCGGCTATAGACGTGGATACCAACGAGATATTAGCTATATACGCTTCAAGGGGAAGAGGGCTTCCGAACGCGATTAAGTTCCTCAAAATGGTCCTACGATCGTGCGACGGTAAGCCGATCGTAGTCGTTGATAGAGGGCCGTGGTACAGATGGGCATTGGAGAGACTGGGAATAACTTACTTCCATGAGACCTTCGGAAATAGGAACAAAATAGAGAGGTGGTTCAGGGAACTGAAGAATAGGATGAAGAGGTTCCACAACAACGTCAACTCGAAGACGTTGAAGAGCATAGAGGAGATAGCAACGGCGGTAGCAATTGTGCATAACCTCGTAAGGATAGGAGGAGGGGAGGTAATACCAACTTGACAGTGCCCCAAGTGAAAATTCGAATCACAACCTTATATACAGGTCCTCCAAAAGATAAGGCGGGTTGATGACTTTCATTACCACATTCAAACCTTTTAAGCCTCCGTTTGATACAATACAACTGAACGCTTTAAAGAGTTGGCTTAGGTTCTGCCCACCATGCGAAGTCGTTGTTGTTGGCGCAGAAGAGGGGGTTGAAGAGGCTATCGGCCATAAGCCTAATGTCACAGTCGTACCAGTTGTAAAGCGTTCAGCACATGGTGCTCCTTTATTAGATGACTTTATCAAAAAAGGCGAATCGGTGGCAAGACATGAATTAATATGCCTTGTTAATGGTGATATAATAATTGCAGATGATATCTTAAGAGTGGTTAAAGCGGTTAAAAAAAGGTTCAGCAACAAATTTCTCCTAACTACCCGACGTTACGACACAATAATAACAGAACTAATAAATGATAATTTGCATGAAAAAATCAAATCAATACGTGATCAAATAATAACTACATATTCAGGGAGAAAACCTAAGGGGACTGACCTTTTTGTATTTGGAAAGGGACTCTTTGATGATATCCCACCTTTCGCCATAGGGCGCCTAGTTTGGTCACGCTGGTTAATTTATAAGGGGTTGTCCCTGGGCATACCGGTAATCGATGCATCCGAAGTACTTACCGTAATACACCAACAGCATAGTTATGTTCATATCACCGAATCTTCGGTACAGAATGCTTTCTTGAAGGGTAAGACAAGTTACGACGCCGTTGTGCTAAGTCGAGACTATAATCACAATCTCATATTAGGAGGACCAGCTGCCTACTTCTCAGAAGATGATTGTGACTACATTCTAACAAGGCACGGGTTAAGTAGACGAACTGATATCCAATTTTTAGTAAGGAGGCTATTTAAGATGCCTTTACTTAACCCCCGTACCAATAGGCATGCCTTACTGGTTACTAAAGTTTTATTTCCATCTAATATTATAAGACGTTCTATTAAAAAAAGTTTGTTTAAAATGCGTATTCTTTATTGATAAGCCCCTTTTTTACAAACATTTATATCGAAGCAACTTAAACATTTCCGCGGGGCTAGGAATGTTAACCGCAGAAGTTTCAGTTGTGGGGTTAGGAAAGTTAGGGATGTGTATCGCCGCAGTTTTGGCCGACAGAGGCTTCAGGGTAGTAGGAGTTGATATCGACAAAGCTAAAGTAGAGGCTGTTAATAGCGGAAGATCGCTAATCCCCGAACCTGGTTTGGAAGATTTGATTAGAAAAAACTCTAAAAACCTTAAAGCAACAACAGACCACTACGATGCGGTAAAACAAACTCAGACGACTTTCTTAATAGTGCCTACGCCAAGCGAACCTGATGGTTCATTTTCTTTAAAATTCGTGCTCGACGCTCTTGAAAAGGTGGGTAAAGCAATAGCCGATAAAGATAGTTATCACTTGGTCGTGATTAACAGCACTGTAAGTCCAGGTTCTATGGAGAATAGGATCAAACCGTTTCTCGAAGAAGTTGCAGGGAAAAAATGCGGAACGGATTTCGGACTCTGTTATAATCCTGAGTTTATCGCACTTGGCGATGTTATCCGCGGTCTTCTCGAGCCGGACTTTGTTTTGATCGGGGAAAGCGATCCACAGGCCGGTTCTATTCTAGCAGACATGTATAAACATATATGCAGCAACAACCCACCGATTGAGAGGACTTCTTTTATTAATGCAGAAATAGCCAAGATAGCCATCAACTCGTACGTCACAATGAAGATTACGTTTGCAAACCTGTTGGCCGAGATCTGCGAAAACACCGTAAGGGCCGATGTGGACGAGGTTACTAGGATTATTGGTAGAGATTCACGTATAGGCTCAAAATATTTGAAAGGAGGATTGGGTTATGGAGGCCCCTGTTTTCCTAGAGACAATATCGCCTTCGCCCGCTTCGCCGAGTCCGTAGGTGTTAAAGCTGAACTCCCTATAACCGTTCATCGGACAAATTTATCACAGGTCAGAAGGGTTATCAAAATAATAGAGCAACTTAACCTGAACACCGATACGAAAATAGGGATTCTAGGCCTTTCCTATAAGCCAGACACTCCAATAGTGGAAGAATCCCAGTCAATAATATTAGCAAAGGAATTAAGTAGTCTCGGCTATGTTGTGCATGTGTATGACCCATTAGCCCTAGAGGAAGCTAGAAAAGTTCTGGGTGATACAGTAATATATGATAAAACTTTAGAGAGCTGCATAAAAGACGTTGACGTGGTAGTGATTGCTACACCTTGGAAACTGTTCAAAACCATTGATATGAAGGGTAAGATAATCATTGACTGTTGGAGATTGTTAAGAGATCGTGAAGATTTAAAAAAGGGTAATCGATATATACCATTAGGCGCATACCCGTTAAAATATAGTTGAATTAATATTTACTCTTAACGGGCAAGAGATGGAATTTTATACTTCTCACGCAACTCCTTATGCCACTCTACCGTTCTGACCAGCCCATCGTAAAGGTCGACTTTAGGCTCCCATCCAAGTAGTTGTTTCGCCCTTGTTATGTCAAGCGCCCTACTGAAAGGCCCCTCGGGCTTGGACCTGTCGAAAACGATCTGATTAGGTTTATGACCTGTAATTTCTAGGATCATTTTCGCAACATCTTTAATCTTGTATCTTTTATCCCATCCAAGATTGATTGGGGTTGCGTCCGTTATCTTCTCAGCAGCTAAGAGCGTACCATTAACTATGTCGTCAACATATGTGAAGCCACGCTCCTGCTCCCCGGATCCCCATACGACGTATGGGTCCTCTTTATCTAGCGCTCTCTCTATTAGTGCTGCTATGGCGTGGGAGGCGTCAAACTGGCCTGGGCCGTAAACGGTCAGATATCTGCAAATGGACGATTTGAAACCTTTCTCCTCATGTAAGACTTTAAGCTGGAGCTCACCCATTAACTTCGCGAAACCATATAGGTTATCGCTACTTCTCCAACCCTCACCAGTAGAAAGTATGTCGTCTTCCTTAAGCAGATATCCCGGTTTGTTTAATGATGGCGGGTATACGCACGCAGAGGATGAGTAATGCAATCTATCGACGCCCGCCTCGTATGAAGCCATTATAACATTATGGTCAATTGCGAGAATTTCTGAGGTCTCGGTCTGGTATTTGTCGACGAACTCTCTACCACCAAACAGCGCACTGAGATGAAAGACGACGTCGTATTGTCTGACCAGGTTTTGGAAGGCATATCTTTCAGTCCGCAAATCCATTATGACAAGATCCGGCTCACCGTATCCATGTTTGTTGTATATTTCTCTAAGCCTTTGTAGCTTTGCTTGCCACACCCATGATTTATTTGGATGTAGCAACTTGTCAACGACGGTAACCTGTGCACCTAAACTAAGCAACTTATCCGTCAGAGCACCACCGATAAAGCCTGCCCCTCCGGTAACGATAACATGTTTTCGTTTCCAGTTCATAATCTCAGTAAAATGACATAATTAATAAATCTTTGCTACTTTAATGCAATTTCGTCTAAATAAGTTTATGAGATACTTTTTATGAACGAACCTTTTAATAATTGCAATAAGAATCACCTCCGTACTGATACAACCTTTTACCAGAAAACCATCCCTCATATTTAGATATTACTTTTCGATGGAAGAAATGATTTGATTATTTGTCGACTTTATTAGGCAACGGCAAAAACAGAGTCCACTTCATGTAGTAAAGTTAGTTTAAGAATGCTGATCCACATTTCATCCTTTAACGATCCATTTGTCGGCTTGCAAGTAGATGATAACTCATTGAAGTTGGTTCTGGATAGAGGGATTATTCTGAAGCCATGTTTTGCCAATGCAGAGATTATCTCACGACTCTTTTGGCTTTCGTATTTGTAGTGGAGCTCTATGAGCATATTATATACGTTTTAGACAAATTTAATGTGGGATCTGTCAAAATTTCGTATTCTGCTCCTTGGATATCCATTTTAACTAAATCCACGCGCTCAAAATTAAAAATTTTATCAGCGTATCAAGTCTAATAGTTTTAACACGAATGCGTTTGGTTTTGTCCAAAGAAAAATTGTCTGTATGTGGTTCTGACCAAGTTATTCTGCCTGTTGCCTATGTTCCGTCACGGTACATATTTCCAATTTCCAATATAAAAATCGACCTCTATTTCATCCTTTATCCAAATAGCCTTATTCAAAAGTTGGACGTTAGGATTATTCCCAAATTTGCTCTCATGAACACGATAGTTATTAGGAAACGGTTCTATCATTATGATTTTAAAATTTGCCTTCTTTCGTAACATTTTATAAGCTTGAGATATATAATGACCTTTATAAGCACCGATATCAATAAACGTTAACCCCCTTTCAAAATCTTCTTAACGATTATATTAACATGTGGTTCCCAGCCATAAATCCCACCAAAATTAACACCATAATATGCCTTTATATAGTGTAGCCTGGTTGTATATAAAATCCATGACGAACGTTCCACACCAATAAGAATTTGTAAAAGAACTTTTAAGAAAACGTAACCTAAATACCAGCGCCCCATTTAGGTTCTAGCAGCGATCTCCTGACTCATCAGATGAGTAAAACTTCCCGTTATTTAAATTTAGGTTTATCAATAGCTCTACATCAGATTGCATGTTGACTACAATCCTAATAACAGGAGGGAACGGGGTATTGGGCAGACATCTTGTTGACGAACTTTCTAAAGCAGGATACAAGGTAATAGCAACAAGATTAGAGAGTGAACAACCAAAAAACGATCAGGTTAATTTTGTTCTCGATGTTACAGATCGAGCATCATTCTACAACTTACCAAAAGATGTCGACATAGTAATTCATATGGCAGCGGTTTCGCGTGTCGCAATAGCTGAATCAAATCCATCTCTTTGTTTAAATGTAAATGTAGGAGGAACGATTAACTTAGTTGAGTGGTGCTTTTCCCTCAATAAGTTACCTTTTCTAGTTTTCATTTCGAGTAGAGAAGTGTATGGTGAGTCATTATATACTCCTGTTGATGAGAACCATCCTACTAACCCCAAATCAGTTTACGGTATAAGTAAGCTGATGGCCGAAATGATCTTGGATAACAGAAAATTATACAGCTTGCGTTATGTTATAATAAGACTTACAAACGTGTATGGCTCAACACACGACTATCATACAAGAGCCATACCCTCCTTTGTGATTAATGCCTTAAAAGGAAAGACTATAACTATATATGGAGGTGATCAGATCCTTGATTTTCTTCATTTAAATGATTTCCTAGAAGGGTTTATACGACTTATAGGGATCTGTGAAAATGATATAGATCGTATTAATGGGGCTAAAATCAATATATGTAGCGGGAAAGGACACTTTTTAATTGAAATCGCAAAACTAATAATTACGAAAACAAAAAGCAGCTCCTCTATTAATATTGAAAAAGCCAGACCTTATGAGGTTAATAGATTTATCGGTGATTACAGAAAAGCACGATTATTAATAGGTTTCACTCCGAGGATAGAGTTAAGTGATGGTCTCGAAGACTACATAAAGAAAATGGAAGACTTAATATAGGACTTGTGAATGACGAGAATTGATGAGAATTGCATTCCTGATTCCTAGTCTGACTATCGGTGGGGCTGAAAAAGCTGTTTCACTATTGACCACCGAACTGTCTCATCAACATGACATTTATATCATATTGCTACAACATAAAATTAAACTTCCTTATAAAGGTCATGTGTACCTTATAGGTCACGAAGACAACTTTCAAGGTCGATTATACAGCTATGTTTCTTATTTCAAACTGTTGAGATCGATAAATCCCGATGTTGTTATCAGTTTACTGACAAAAGCTCATACAATGAATGCATTAATTCCAGCAAAAGTTAAAAGAAGATTAATATGGGTGCAGAATTTCCCTATCCAGCACCATTTCCGAAACAAAATCATTTCACTTCAAAATTTACTTAAATGGTTAACCATTTATAGAGGGGTTGATAGAATTCTTGCCACATCAAAGTTATTGGCCCACAAATTAATGATGCTTTATAGAGTTGACCGCAAAAAGATTAGTGTCCTATACAACCCAGTAAATATTACTGAAATAGAAACTCTTAAAAAATATCCATTGAATGAGGCGGAGAGGGATCTTTTTGGTAGCCCTACTTTTATAAACGTGGGGCGTTTTACTTGGCAAAAAGGACAGTGGCATCTAATAAGATCCTTTAAGGAAGCATCAAAAGAGTTGGAGGACGCTAAATTAATAATAGTTGGAGAGGGGAAAATGAAATTCTTTTTACACTCGTTAATTAAGAAGCTGAATTTAAATAATAGGGTGACCTTATTCGGTCCTACTTCAAATCCTTACAAACTTATGGGCAGGTCGGATGTGTTCGTTTTTCCTTCAATTAAAGAAGGATTACCTATTTCACTTATTGAAGCGCTTGCATGTGGACTTACGGTCATGTCTTCTGATTGCCCGAGTGGTCCTAGGGAAATATTGGCTCCCGACACTCCTTATTATGACAAACCACTTAAAGAGCCAGAATTCGCAAAATATGGTATCTTAATGCCTGCCCCGGATGGGATGCTACGAGACCATACCCAAGGTCTAACTTGGTGCGAGAAAAAATGGGCCGAGTGGATGACTATAGTCGGCACAGACAAGAATATAAGAAAACGCTATGCTAGCATAGCTCCCATTAGGGCATTCGATTTTGACGTTAAAAAGATTGGTAGGACGCTACTTGATATTATATCCGAATAGCTTTACCGGCTTCTTTGTGCTGGTATTGGTACTGTCAAGTTGGTATTACCTCCCCTCTTCCTGCCCTGATAATATTATGCATTGCTGCAATTGCAGTCACCAACTCTTCTATACTCTCCAATGTCTTCGCGTTTATGTTGTTGTAGAACCTCTTAGTCCTCTCCTTCAGTTCCCTGAACCACCTCTCTATTTTGTTCCTATTTCCGAAGGTCTCATGGAAGTAAGTTATTCCCAATCTCTCCAATGCCCATCTATACCAAGGTCCTCTATCAACAACTACGATCGGCTTACCGTCGCACGATCGTAGGACCATTTTGAGGAACTTAATCGCGTTCGGAAGCCCTCTTCCCCTTGAAGCGTATATAGCTAATATCTCGTTGGTATCCACGTCTATAGCCGCCCAGAGATAACAGGTCTATCCGTTAACCTTCAGGACAGTCTCATCTACTGCTACTAGCCTCCTGATTTTCTTTGATGGCCTGAACAAAGATGAGGACCTGTGAGCCCATATTCTCACAGATTCCCTTGAAGCGAATGTCAGACAGAACCTTTCTGAGACATCCCTTAGACTCAATCCTGCAATGAACAGAATCACGGAATAGAGTTTCTCTAAAGGAGAGTACCTGTGATGTCTGAAGAGCCTGGTGAATGAGTCCAGTAGGACGTCGATGACGTGCATGGGCTGAGGGAGATGGAGGAGGCCAAAGACCTTCAATCATAAAGGCTTAAGTCAAACTTGTCAGTACCGCTGGTATTTATTGAAAAACTTAAATAAGGTTACTAGCCATATATTTCTAATTCCAATTTAATGTTTGCACCAATACATCATGTAGACCCTTGTTCCCATATCCCATATTTTGAAGTTGCCTTCAAGCCTATCCTTAAGAAAATCCAGTTCCTCATTAAGTTGGTGAATATCACGTACATGGAATTCCACTGCTATTTTATTAACACCAAACTTTGGAAGTTGTGATAGTTGTTCAAGGACATAATGTTCGCAGCCTTCGCAGTCAAGTTTGACAAGTGTTGGACGATGCTCTTTCACCAAGTCAATTAATTGTACAACCGGAACGTTCAATTTATTTATGCTGGTAATACTTGTGTCTATATTGAAAAGACCATATCCTACACTCCCTTCAAGGTTAGGATCATAGGGAAGTTGAACAGCTAGGGAAGCATTGATGCAAATAACAGGTAGACCAGCCACATTCCTCTCAAGATACTTGAAGTGCAAAGGTACAGGTTCCACCGCTATCACACTTCTAGCACCTTTATATAGCCACATCAGGGGCGTGTCGCCCAGATATGCCCCAATATCCAAAACAACATCGTCCACAACTTCAAAAGGATAATGCTGCTTGAGATAGAAAGACGGCGGGGTTGCAATAAGGTTTCCCACCTTTAATGGTACTCTGAAGTCTCTTCCAAAATAGTTTGGAATTACCATCGAATCGTCTTCGAATCTGACGATTGGGAGCGTGTCTCCGTAAAAGCGCCAGACATACTCCATCCTCACAAACCTTCTCAAGAGGGTTTTCGCGTCGCAGGAAATAACCCCGCCACCCCTGGACCTGAACACACCACTCCTGCCCAAAAACGCGCTGACAACGAGCTCCGGCCAGTTAACGAAATGCTTCCTGGCGACACCAACAGCATTAAGGTAAGCATCCAACTTCGAAAACATGCCACTGCTAACACATAGAAACTTATTGTTAAACCTAATGGCCACATATTTCTATCTATCACAAGACGGTTGCATTGTTCTTTTATTCTTTTATATGGTAAGCAGTGTAGAAAACTTTTAATTAGCTGTTACGTAGCTAGCATCTTGGATGTTGAGGATTGCGACAGCAGTACCTACCTGGCCTTTTTACAATCATCGATACCGTAAGCTCTTATTTGAGCTATCTAAAAGGTTTTGTCTCCAAATCTTTGCCGGTTCAACTCTCCCAGCTGGAGATAATAACGTCTTAAGACCTTTACGGGTTTTGCCTTTTAGACTTCCCAGAAAAATAAGGTATTATATTTCACCTTTGATCGCGGAGCTCGCTTTGATCATTGTTGAAGCTGATATCGTGTGGTTGTTTGGTATTGCGTCACCTTTTTACCCACATCTCATAAGGGCGCCTATAGTAATGGATACCGACGACCCTAAAGTTGTTTTACCGAGGGGGGAGTTAAGCCGTATTCCTAAGCTGTCATTAGTTAATGAGTTGAGGTTATTGAAAAATAGGAAAGTCCGCAAGATAGTTGTACCGACCGAGCTGATAAGGAGAAAATTTATCGCGTTAGGATTAGATGAAGATAGAGTTACTGTTATTCCAAACGGAGTCGATACGTCGTTGTTTTATCCTACGCCTTTACCTAAAGAGCCGGTCGTCCTTTATTACGGTACGTTTCAACCTCATAGAGCCCGGCTTTTACTGGAGGTCATTGAGGTCCTTGCACGGAAAAAACGAGATGTAAAATTCCTACTGATAGGTGATATACCGTCACCTGTGAGAGATAGGCTGCAACGTGTAGCCGGTAATAGGGTTGAGATGCCCGGGTTTGTTAAACATGACTGGCTTCCTCGTTATATACAAATGGCCAGAGTCTGCATTCTTCCTCAAGACAGATCGTTAGGACTCGGTGGCTCTCTTAAGCTTCTGGAGTACATGGCCTCCGGCAGACCCATTGTGGCAACAAATGTCGACGAGTCATTCCCGCTGAAGGAATCTGGAGCAGGCATTGTAACTGAAATTGATGCTGAAGCGATGGCTGAAGCCGTCATAAGGCTTTTAGACGATGACAGGCTTTCCGAAGAACTTGCCAGAAAAGGTGTTGAATATGCACAAAAATATGAATGGAGCAACATAGTAGAACAGTATGTAAAGCTATTCTACCAAGTTCATAATTCCCAATAGACTGTGATCGTCTTTATCTTTTTGCCAGAAAAATCAGTTGCACATTTCTCCGCCTTCTTGGAATTCACTTGCCTTATCCTCAAGACTAACTAACGACTCATACGCTGAACGTCCTTTGATATCATGAAACTGGACAGCAATTTTCTTTACATCAAGTCTAGGAATCTGGGATAGCCCATCTATAATGTGATGCTCGCATCCCTCACAATTAAGTTTAACAACCGTCGGCTCGTATTATCCTTAAGTTCTGTCAATTGCATCAAAGCGACATCAAACAGATCACCTCTAGTTTCATCTAATAAACCATATTTGATTGACCATCATGATTTGATATTTTAGGTAGGTGGCCAACCAATGAAATATTTAGACTTGTAATGGGAAGTCCCGCATCATTTTTCTCAACATCTGGAAATGTAGTGGAACAGGTTTTACTGCCATCACGCTTCGGGCACCCTATACAGCCACATTAATGCGGTATCGCCAAATACGCACCAACGTCTAATACAACATCCCCTTAACATCGAACGGGTAATACTTTATAAAGGCAGACGGTGGAGCAACACTTCAGCCCTAAGCGGAATCCTGTAATCCCTACCAAAATAACTCGGGATAACCAGAGAATCCTCCTCGAACCTCATAATATCTAGAACGTCACCGTAATGCCGCCGCGATTTTTCAACCTGACAGCTGCCTCAAATGGACTATCTCATTGCAAGATATCTAACAACCAGCTTTAAACTTGAAACGCCATTCTGACCAGAGACAGCCTTTAACATCAGCTCAGGGCAGGCAATAACATGTTTTCTGCAACCCCCACAGCTTATGACCAACCCTATCCCTCTCAAACATACAATTAGACAATCTCACAAATGTTTAATTTAACTTTACACTTAGACTGCCTACCGAATGAGGCGCTAGGCGATTCCAAAGGATTTTTCAAAGCAACTTTACTCATTTAGAAAAATACTTAATTCTGACTATTTGTGAGTCCAAGTTTTTTACCCGTTTAAGATAACCAATATGTTAAGAAATTAAAGAAACCTCCATAGTGGGCTGAAATTAGATTTATTGTTAGTGTAAGCCATCCATAGATTGAAAACCAGGTTTAGTGTGAAGATTGCCGCAATTATAAGCGTAGCCATCCTTTTCCCGTACAACACATGATTTTTTAAAGAATCTATTAAGATAACCAAACCATGTGAGGATGGCGGAATTAAAGCGTGGAAAGCTATTAGTGCTACGCGTGGCTCAAATATTGCAGGCCACCCAAGAGCCAAACCTACCGCCGGTAAAAGGAAGCAATGAATTAATATTTGTCTGTTCCTATCATTGTCATATAAAAGTCCCAATAGGAGGCTGAATAACGGTAGAGGACCTACACCAAAAACGAAGTAGCGAATATTTTTTACTGGGTTATATTCATATGTAGTAGCTATACTCACTCCCGTACATATTTGCGTCAAAAAAGACACGCCAAAAAACAGGTTGGCATAAAGCTGCCAGAACGTTGGGAGTATTAGAGCTGTCGCTATATAAATAATCCCTTTAGACCTATTTTCTTTAAATAATGCCAGAAAAGCTCCAAAAACCGCCGCCAAAACATTTTCTCTAATGAGTACGAGCAATCCGCTTAATAAACCGAACAAAACGAGCTCCGCATTTTGTCTCTTATTATTTCCTTTTTGAAGTAATCTTAACGTTACCAACCATATCGTGAGTCCTGCGAAAATTGCTGGTACATCTGCATTAGGTGCAAACGCATTAAGTATGAAATATGCGTTGGGCAGCCAAAGTAGTGGGAAGTAGTACGCAGTCCTTTCATCGTACATTCTTTTTACCAAAAAATGTCCTACGAAAATTGAGAAAACATAAAAAATTCCACATATGATAGAAAGTACAAGAGAATGCGGTAAGGGAAATATGATTGCAATAAATATAAGCAGTGGTCTAACTCCCAGGAGTAAATTCTGAAGCTTTCCCTCAACTACCGCCTGAACCGCTAAAGAAAGGTCGGTGTTTGCGTAAAGGTCAGGCAGAAAGAATAGAAACAATGTCAGAATAAAATATCCAGCGATTAGGATTAACGACAGGACTCGCACCGAAGTCTTCATCGATTGAAACGGAATATCCGTAATATAAATATTTACTCTAAGCTACCAGTGGATCGTTCGAAGATACTAATTCTTACAAGTGCCCGAAGAGTTGCCAAAGGACTTTTTAAGCAATTCAAACCTAGAATGACCTTAACCTTGTCTATCTTTACCTGAAACCTATGCTTGTCCTCGGGGGTGAAGGCGGATGGCAGACCTTTGTCAACAATCTCGATAGCTGGATTTATCCTACCCCCTGTTTCCTCATAAACAATCTGATTGATGTACTCCGCCAGCTCTATGATCGTAACTGGCTCGGGATATACGACGTTGAAAACGTTGTTAGTACCCCTCAAACCTCCTTCCAAAACCCTGCCCACAACGACCTCATAGGCCTTGCAAACGTCCTCAATATCGACGAAGAGCATGGGCCTGTACATGCTGTGCTTGTAGGGTGTTAATGGCTTGCCCGAAAGGGCATTACGTATGAATATGCTGGCGGCCGTCAACTCAGGCATCCCCGGCCCCAAGACAGTCCCAGTCCTCAAAACCACGTATGACTTGTTGGGGTACATGTGGGAGTAAAGTCTCACAACAGACTCCTGACATACCTTCGACAACGCGTAGATCTTCGCCCTCTCCTCAACCTTATCGGGCCTATAACCAAACTCCTCATCAACAACCCCCTCCAAACCCATCTCACCAATTGTATGCCAGGTCCCCGCTTGGACGAGCCCCACCGCATTGTCCAAACGCGCAACGGCCTCACAGATGTTCTGAGTTCCGACCACGTTGACCTGATAACCCAGAACGGGCTCCTCATTGATGCGTGGTATCTGGATTATTGCAGTATTGATTGCGACCGCGGCATCAGCCAAGCATGCAAACACGTCCAGAGCGTCCCTGACGTCGCATCTTTTGAAATCGACGTTCTCCAAAGACCTCTTTGGCGGGTTTACGTCAGCCACTCTGACGCGGTATCCGCGGGAGCTAAGGTGTGCTGCAAGGTTTGAGC
>Ga0079997_123493_pt1 | contig 18607 bp, 12 predicted proteins | sample PerSpoCPS_CMetaG_FD_69200 | JGI IMG/M metagenome (GOLD analysis project Ga0079997, IMG submission 69200) | Archaeal communities from Yellowstone National Park, Wyoming, USA - Perpetual Spouter C (PS_C) MetaG (SPADES assembly) (version 2) | ecosystem: Environmental > Aquatic > Thermal springs >... | reverse complement strand
ACCCGGATGGAGCCGGTCAGCCGGGCCTTGTTGTCCGCCAGGGCCTTCTTGCGCTTGAAGCGGGGGAAGTTGGCCCGGCCCTCCCGCCCGTTGCGGACGGCCCGCTCCAGATCCCGGAAGGCCTCCTGAGGAGCGCACTTGGACACCTCCACCCACCAGGGGGCGTGCTTCCGCTTCCACTCGTTCCAGTCCTTGTGGAGGTCCACCGCCGAGGGGATCTGCTCACCGCGCGCTTGGGCTTCCAAACAGCGGGCCAGGCCCCAGTTGTAGGCGAAGCGGGCGGCGCCCACGTGCTTCGCCAGGGCGATCCGGGCCTCCCGGTTGGGGTCCAGTTCAAAGCGGAACGCCTGCTTGACTTGCATCCGGTTGCCTCCCATGCTGGCCGGGCTCGTCTCCCGGCCGACCGACGCCCATGTCGCCCCGAAGCGGCCATAGCCGCTTCCAGCCAGTCAAATCCGAACCGGGCCGGCCGATCGCGATGCTCCACGACAATCCGAACCACTTCCGTTCAGCCCGGAGCCGATTTCGGTCACCGCTTTAACCTCTGTCCAACCTTGTTCTTGGGCAAAGGCCTGAAGGCGTTGAACTTGCCGTTCCAGATCCTCTTTCTGGTCAGCGGAGGACACTCGGGCATAGCGCACGGTGATACCTTCTGGGTGAGGCGCTTCTACCCAGATGGTCCCAGCAGGCAATTGGCGGGCAGGGACAGGAAGCTTTCCTGCCCGAAACTACCGCCAGGCGGTGATATCGCTTATCCCCTGCCGACGAGCCCAATCCGAGAGTTTCATGGCCGAAACAAATGATAATAAAATTGCCAACAGTTGTCCACCCCCGGGTTCGCTCTCCCGGAGCGGGAGGAGCAGGTCGTGAGCGACATCGAGACCGCCTACGCGGAGGTCCTGGCCGAGCTCTTCGGCCGGGCGGATTTCGAGGCCCGCCGGCCCCGGCTCCCGGAGGCTTTCCGCCTGGAGCCGATCCGAAGCTTGCTGGAGCGGCTGGGCAACCCCCATCGATGCTACGCCGTGGTCCACATCGCGGGCACCAAGGGCAAGGGCTCCACGGCTGCGATGGTGGAGGCCATCCTGCGGGCCGCCGGCTACCGCACTGGCCTCTACACCTCCCCCCATCTCCACACCATGCGGGAGCGCATCCGCATCGACGGGGAGCCCATCCCCCCTGCGACTGTGGTTCATCTCTTTGAGCGCCTCCGGCCTGAGATCGCGGCGGATCCGGCCCTCACGGTTTTCGACATCCTGACCGCCATGGGTTTCCTCGCGTTCGCGGAGGCCGGGGTCGAGATCGCCGTGGTGGAGGTGGGCCTGGGGGGGCGGCTGGACTCCACCAACGTGGTCTCCCCGGCGGTCTGCCTGATCACCGCCCTCAGCATGGACCACATGGAGATCCTGGGTCCTACGCTCACCCACATCGCCTTCGAGAAGGCCGGCATCATCAAGCCGGGGATCCCAGTGGGGACTGCCCCTCAAGCCGAGGAGGCGATGGCGGTGTTGCGGCGGGTGGCGGCGGAGCGCGGCGCCTCTCTCCTGACCCTGGATGGATGGCGGTATGGTCCGCGGGAGATCTCGCCGGCGGGGCAGTGGGGGGAGATCCACCCGCCGGAGGGATCGGGCTGGTCGGTGCGCCTCCCCCTTCTGGGCCGCCACCAGTGGGAGAACGCCGCCCTGGCGGTCCTGGCCGCCCTCCAGCTGCGGGCGCAGGGCTGGTCGCTCCCCGATGCGGCGATCCCGGAGGGGCTGGCGCGGGTGCGCTGGCCCGGCCGATTCGAGGTGTTGCGGGAGGAGCCCCCGCTGGTGCTGGACGGGGCCCACAACGATGCCTCCGCCGCTCGCCTGGCGGAGACCCTGATGGAGGTCTTCCCGGGGCGCCGCTGGGGGCTGGTCTTCGGGGTCTCGGCGGACAAGGACGCGGCGGCCATCCTGCGGCCGCTGCGCCCCCTGGTCGGGGAGGTCTGGCTCACCCGATCCCGCCATCCCCGGGCGGCCGATCCCGCGGCGCTCGTGGCCGCTGCGGCGGCCCTCGGCCTCCCCGTTCGGGTGCGGGCGACGGTGGCGACGGCCGTTGAGGAGGCCCTGGCCTCCGGCGGGCCGGTGCTGGTCACCGGCTCCCTCTTCGTGGTCGCCGAGGCCCGGGAGGCGTGGGCGGCGCGGGGCGGGATGCCCATGCCGGAGGTCGATCCCCTTCCCCTCCGGGTCGGGGGGCGGTGAAGGGGGCTCCGGCGCGCTGAGGCGCGCGACCGGGATCCCCCTTCGAAGCGATGGAAGGCATCGAAGGGCTTTCCTCCGTCGAATGAATTCGACCTTCGAAGGCCTTTGGCCGGTGGTCGGCCTGCGCCGACCGGGAAAGCGTTCTTTGCGTCGGCGCAGGCCGACGCCTGGCGCGCAGCGCCTTGAGAGGCCGATTTCAATCGGCGCCAAGGCCTTCGGCCGGTGGGTCGGCCTGCACGCCGAATGAATTCGGCCTCCAGGGGCCTTTGGCCGGTGGTCGGCCTGCGCCGACCGGGAGAAGATTCTTTTGCGTCGGCGGAGGCCGACGCCTGGCGCGCAGCGCCTTGAGAGGCCGATTTCAATCGGCGTCAAAGGCCTTGGCCGGTGGTGGCCTGCGCCGACCTGGAAAAGCATTTTGCGTCGGCGAGGCCGACGCTTGGCGCGGAGCGCCTTGAAGGCCGATTTCAATCGGCACCCGGGTGGCGCTCCGGACTCCCCCTTCTCCCGGCCCCTGTGATAGAATCCCGATGCCCGGAAACAGCGGACGGGAGGTGAAACGTCCCGGGCGAGGGAGAGCAGGATGGCGCTGGAGCCGGTCCTGGGAGAGGAAGCGCTGGACCAGCGGGTGGAGGGGGAGGAGCAAGTGGAAGCGGCGGTCCTCCCCCTGCGGGACGTGGTGGTTTTCCCCCGCATGGTGACCCCGTTGCGGGTGGGCCGCGACAAATCCCTGCGGGCGGTGGAGGCGGCCGTCCAGCGGGAGGAGCCCCTGGTGGTCCTCACCCAGCGGGCGGAGGAGGTCGAGGATCCCACCCCGGAGGACCTCTACACCGTGGGGACGCTGGTCTCGGTAGCGCGGGTGCTGCGCATGCCCGACGGCACCACCAGCGTCCTGGTCCAGGGCCAGCAGCGAGCCCAGGTGGTGGAGTTCCTGCAGCAGGAGCCCTACCTGCGGGCCCGCGTCCGCCTGATCTTCGAGCGGACGGATCGGCCGCCGGCCACCGAGGCCCTGATGCGGGCCGTCCTCTCCCAGTTCGAGCGGGTGGTGCAGCTGGACCGGTCGGTGCCGGAGGACGCCTATGTCTTCGCCATGAACATTGAGGAGCCGGGCTGGCTGGCGGATCTCATCGCCAGCACCCTGAACCTGAAGACGGCGGAGCGGCAGGAGCTCCTGGAGATCTTCGAGCCCTCGGCGCGGCTGCTGCGCCTCTCCATCCTGCTGGCGCGGCTCCTGGACGTCCTGGAGCTGGAGAGCAAGATCCAGGCCCAGGTGCAGCAGGAGGTGGATCGGACCCAGCGGGAGTTCTACCTGCGGGAGCAGATGAAGGCCATCCAGCACGAGCTGGGGGAGGTCGACGTCTACACCCAGGAGATCCAGGAGCTGCGGGAGCGGATCGAGGCCAAGAACCTCCCCGAGGAAGTGCGGGCCCGGGCGGAGAAGGAGCTCAACCGGCTGGCCCAGATGCCGCCCCTCTCCCCGGAGGTCAGCATCGTCCGCACCTACATCGACTGGATCCTGGAGCTGCCCTGGACCGAGGAGACCGAGGACAACCTGGACATCGCCCATGCGGCGGAGGTGCTGGAGCGGCATCACTACGGGCTGAGGAAGGCCAAGGAGCGCATCCTGGAGTTCCTGGCGGTGCGCAAGCTGGCGGGGGATCGCAGCCGCAGCCCCATCCTCTGCTTTGTGGGGCCGCCGGGGACCGGCAAGACCTCCCTGGGGAAGGCCATCGCCGAGGCCCTGGGCCGGCGGTTCGTGCGGATATCCCTGGGAGGGATCCACGACGAGGCGGAGATCCGGGGCCATCGCCGGACCTACATCGGCGCCCTGCCGGGGCGGATCCTGCAGGGGATGGCCCGGGCGGGGACCATTAATCCGGTTTTCATGCTGGATGAGATCGATAAGATCGGGGCGGACTTCCGGGGGGACCCGGCGGCGGCCCTCCTGGAGGTGCTGGATCCCGAGCAGAACCATGCCTTCTCGGACCACTACCTGGAGATCCCGTATAACCTTTCGAAGGTCCTCTTCATCACCACGGCCAACATCCTGGACACGATCCCGCCGGCCCTGCGGGACCGGCTGGAGGTCATCGAGTTCCCCGGTTACACCGAGGGGGAGAAGGTGCAGATCGCCCGGCGGTTCCTGATCCCCCGCCAGATGGAGGAGAACGGGCTGGCAGGGATCCCCCTGAAGATCACCGATGGGGCCCTGCGGCGGATCATTCGGGAATACACCTCGGAGGCGGGGGTGCGGAACCTGGAGCGGGAGATCGCGGCCATCTGCCGCAAGACGGCGCGCCTGGTGGCGGAGGGGAAGCCGTATCGGCGGGTGATCACCCCGGCCGTTCTCGAGCGGTATCTGGGGCCACCCCGGTATGACTACGGGCGGGCGGAGGAGGCGGATCAGGTGGGGGTGGCCATGGCCCTGGCCTGGACGGAGGCGGGGGGCGAGGTGATGCCGGTGGAGGTGACGTTGATGGAGGGGAAGGGGGTTTTGCTGCTCACGGGCCAGCTGGGGGAGGTGATGCAGGAGTCGGCCCAGGCGGCGTTGAGCTACGTGCGCTCCCGGGCGCGCGATTTCGGGATCCGGCCGAAGCGGTTCGAGAAGACGGATGTGCACGTTCACGTGCCCGAGGGGGCGATCCCGAAGGATGGGCCTTCGGCGGGGATCACCATCGCCACGGCCCTGGTGTCGGCCTTCACGGGGATTCCGGTGCGGCGGGACACGGCGATGACGGGGGAGATCACCTTGCGGGGGCGGGTGCTGCCCATCGGGGGGTTGAAGGAGAAGATCCTGGCCGCCCATCGGGCGGGGATCCAGCGGGTGATCCTGCCGAAGAAGAACCAGCGGGACCTGGTCGAGCTGCCCCGGCGGGAGATCCGGGGGATGACCCTGATCTTCGTGGAGACCATGGAGGAAGTCCTGCGCGCCGCCCTCGCCCGCCCCCTCCGAGGGCTCCGCGCTCGTTGATAGATAGTGAACGAATTCGGATAGGAGTTATGCGGTTGGATGGAGGGGATAGGGGAATGAGCCCGGTAATGCCGGATGGCCTCCCGGAGGATGACCGCCTGGGCCCCCTCTCCCTCCCTACCTCTTGGCAAGCTCTCGCTCTTCATGTTAGGTTTAGTATGGGATTGCAGAGTGAGGCCATGCCGATCGACGGCAGATAGCTAAGAGGCATGCCACGGAGCGAAATGCTCCTCGGTGGCATTAGCCGCCGAGGGAGGGCTCGGTGGGTGATCCCCTTCGCCGGTCCTCCGGCCTTGGGTGAAAAGCCCGCGACCACGACCGGAATACGCAGAAAGCAGCGTAAATCCTATTGAAAATCGAGCATCGGCGCTGATGTTCATTCGGATCTTTTCGCGAATCGAGTCTATACGATTAAGGTTCTCTTTGTGAGTTTTGTGAGGATATCATACAACATGTTTGGAAGTCGAAAGTATATCTTGATCATTAGCCATGATGTTGTTGGTGATCGGATGGCAGGCCCAGGTATTCGTTATTTTCATCTAGCACGGGTTTTAGCCCAGGAGTTTCGAGTAATCCTTGCTGTCCCTGAAGGATCCATGGTTTCTGGGATCTTTCCCATAATCATTTACCGTTCTGAAAGGGATGCACTTCTGGAGCAAGCTATAGCGAATGCACGGGTGGTGATTATTCCGGCAGTGTATGTTGCCCGGATCCCAGCTATCTGGAATACTGATTCCTTCATTGTAGTGGACGGATATGATCCATTTGTAGCCGAATCTTTATTCCTGGGCGGAGATGTTCTCGCCTTGCAACGTGCTCTGACTAAAGCCTATTTGGTGGGAGATTTCTTTATTTGCGCCAGTGAGCGCCAGCGGGACTGGTTGTTAGGATTATTAGAGGCTCATGGGCGGATTAATCCGTTCACTTTTAGCGAGGATCCATCCTTGCGAAAACTGGTGGATGTTGTCCCTTTCGGTCTTCCGGAGACTCCCCCACAAGCGACCAAGCCAGTTATAAGGGGTGTCTGGCCTGGCATCAGTAGGCAGGACAAAGTGGTTCTCTGGGGAGGTGGGCTCTGGCCCTGGCTGGACCCGTTGACTGCTATCCGTGCCGTGGCTCGGGTCTGGCAGCAACGCCGGGATGTGCGACTGATTTTCCCCGGAACCCGTCATCCCAATCCTCAGATGGTCAATATTCCAACCCATAACGAAAGAGCTAAGATCTTAGCGGAGGAACTTGGATTATTAAATAAGGCTATTTTCTTTGGAGAATGGGTCCCATATATCGACTGGCCAGGTGTATTGCTGGAGAGCGATTTGGCTATAACCCTCCATCTGGATACGCTGGAAGCTCGTTTGGCTTTTCGTAGCCGGGTGCTGGACTACATTTGGGCGGGCTTGCCGGTTATCGCCACTCGGGGAGATGCGATTAGCGATCTAATAGAACGATATCAATTGGGAATCGTGGTGGATTATGAGGATGATTTGGGCGTAGCCAGCGCGATTCTTCAGCTCCTGGAGATCCCGAAAGAGATCTGGCGGACACGATTTGAGAAGGCTTGGAAAGATTTGACCTGGGAGCGTGCAGCGCGGCCTTTGATGGAATTCTGTCATTCCCCTCGCCGAGCGCCGGATAAAGCGACGTTGGGAGAACATATAGGCAACCCATATTACATAAGCGAGATTACCTATTTGCGAACGCTCATAAAAGGATATGAGCAAGGACGGTTTATCCGTTTGATGCGCTGGCTCCATCAAACCAGGGTTGAGGTTCAAAAATGGTTGCGCCAAAGGTTTCTGTGATTATACCAATATGGAACGGATCTGAATATTTAAATGCATGTTTAGATAGTTTAATAGCTCATGATTATCCGATTTTTGAGATTATTGCAGTCGATAATGCCTCAGTGGATGGTTCGGCTGAGTTGATTGCCCGGCGCTACCCACAGGTGCGGCTGATTCGCAATGCCGTGAATCTCGGGTTTGCTGGAGGGTGTAATGCTGGTCTCAAAGCGGCTCATGGAGATATTCTGGTATTGCTGAATCAAGACACTATTGTCCAACCTGGTTGGCTTCAGGCCCTCGTGAAAGCACTTCAAAAAACCAAGATAGGGGTTGTGGGATGCAAGATGCTCTATCCGGATGGCAGGACGATTCAGCATGCTGGGGGATGGATTGAATGGCCGCTCGGCCTGGCCCACCATTATGGTCAGGGAGAGCAGGATAAGGGCCAATGGGATGAATCCAGGCCAGTAGACTATGTGACCGGGGCCGCTATGGCTTTTCGGCGGGATGTTCTAGAAAATGTGGGTTATATGGATGAAGGATTCTGGCCCGCTTATTATGAGGATGTGGATTTCTGTTTTCGTGCTCGACAAATCGGATATGAAATTTGGTATATTCATGAATCATTGTTACTGCATTTTGAAAACTCCTCGTTAAAAAACACCGGCGAACTTTTTTATTTTAGTGAGAAAAATAGGCTATATTTTGTGTTGAAATATCTTATACCAGAAAAATTTTTGTCCGAATTTGTTCCTCTAGAGAAAACAAGGATTTTGGATTTTGTTAAAACCATCGGAGTTTATCCATTACGATTAGCTTATCTAAGTGCCATGCCGATAGCTGCTCGGGTTCTTATGAAGAGGCAGATTGCAGATGAGGAAACTGTCAATAAAGTTCTTTTAGCACTGAGATCATTGTATCATCTTACCGAAATATATTTAAATGACGATTTGAATCAAGACGAACAAATGGTTTTCTCTGGTTTACAAGAATTTGAGTTCCGCTCGGCAATTCCTATAATTGGGCCTCTGATTGCTTGGTTTCGCAAAACCTGGTATAATGTGGCTGCCCGATGGGCAATCCGGCACTTAATCCAGCAACAGGCAGCAATTAATAAACGGCAAGAACAGATAATTCTAGAACAAAAACGGAAGATTTTTTGGTTAGAACGATCCTTGATGGAGAACACGCTGTCTTTGAGTCAGGAGATTGCTCGGCTGCTCTTGGAATCAAAGTAAAACAACAATATTGGTGGTTAAAGTAAATGAATTCTTGGAATACCGCTTCGCGAAATTGTTTAATGTGAGGGAGCCGGCCATGGATTCTTATGATGGTTTGATGGAAATTCATGATCCAGAGATCGATCCGGCTCGTATTATGGAAGAAATCCGGGGGCGGATTCAACGCCGCCGAGAGGAATTAGGATACCCTCGGCAGATTTTCCCCACTTTTGGCGCTGCAGCTTATCCAGGTGAGCCTGAGGGTGAAGATTATGACATCGAGCTATATTTCCACTTACGTCGCGCTAATGAAACTTACCATCAAATTGGTGTGGAGTCGCTGATCGTTCCTTCCCTTTGGTCTTCTATCCCAATTCTGGGGCCTCTTTGGGATCGCATCCGGCGCGAGGCTCACAACCTTGTTCTTTTTTACGTGAATAAATTGGCCCAACGACAAGCAACGGTCAACCGGCATCTGGTCAGTACACTGAACCGAATGGTGCTCCAAATTCAGGAACAGCAGCGTCGCATCCAGGCTATGGAAGAAGAATTGTGCAAGCTTCGAGAGGGTAGCTGATGCGAATTGCTATTGTTGTTCCTCGGTATGGCGCTCAAGTTCTGGGCGGCGCGGAATCTCAGGCTCGGGGTTTCGCCGAGGCAGCAGTCCAGCGGGGATGGGAAGTCGAGGTCTGGACGACCTGTGCGCATAGTCATTATACCTGGGAGAACATTTACCCAGCCGGAGTGGAACATGAAAACGGAGTCATCATCCGCCGGTTTCCTATAGAGTCGTGGAAACGAGAACGCTGGGTGGAACTGGAAATTCGACTGGCACAAAAGGGATGTTTGTCTCATGCAGAAGCCTATGATTGGTTAGACAGTGGTCCTCATAGTCCTGCATTATACGCTCATATTAGGCGCGATAGCGCAAATTATGATGCGATCATAGCACTACCTTATCCTGTGCCTCTCGTTCACTACGCGGCTTGGTCTGCTGAAAGCCATGTCATCCTGTGGCCTTGTCTTCATGATGAGCCCTATGCGTATTTGGAGCCTGTTCGATTGCTGCTGGAAAGCGTATGGGGAGTGATGTTCTTTTCCCCCGAAGAAGCCAGGTTGGCTATCCATCGTCTCCGGGTTCACCTTCACAGATTCACGATTCTCGGCGCAGGGATCCGCCCGATCTTTGAGGCGAATATAGACCCACAAGGTGAACGACTCAATGATTACATCCTGTATGCAGGCCGATTAGAAGAAGGAAAAAATGTCTCTTTGCTCTACGAATATGTGGGACGCTACTCTGAAGAAAAGGGCAGAATTCGTCTGGTAGTGATTGGCGAAGGGCCGATCAAGCCGCCGAGGCATCCAGCTTTTGTATACCTGGGGTTTGTATCTGAAAAGGAGAAGGCCGCCCTTTACAGAGGAGCCCTGGCCCTCTGTCAGCCCTCATTGCGAGAGAGCTTCTCCATAACAATTATGGAAGCCTGGCTGGCAGGTCGACCGGTGCTGGTCCATGAAGACTGCCCGGTTACGAAAGGGCATGTCCAACGTAGCAAGGGAGGATTGTGGTTTCGGACCTACGAGGATTTTGCGGGGGCGCTGGATTGGCTTCAGGCCCATCCAGAACTGGCTGCTCGGATGGGCGAGAACGGAAGGCGCTATGTGTTGAGCAATTACACCTGGGATGTGATCCTGGACCGCTTTGAGAAAATCCTGCAGGACTGGAAAGGGACATGAGAGATCAACGGACGCTCCACCAGTTTATCATTGGTGCGACCCCCGGGGATGCCATTACAGACCAGGCTTTTGTGATCCAGCGCTGGCTTCGGGAGGCCGGTTTTCAATCGGAAATCTACGCTGAAAGCATCCATCCCTCCCTATTTGGAAAAGTAAAGCCCTATCGGAGTTATCGCCCTTCCCAGCCCAGCGAACTGGTAATCCTCCATCACAGCATCGGCTCAGACCTGGTTGACCACTTGCTTGCTCAGAACGTGCGTTTCCTGATCATTTATCACAACGTAACACCCCCTTGGTTTTTTCGGCTTTTTGATCCATCGTTGACCAGACAGGTAAGCAGAGGAAGAGAACAACTTCAGTCTTTGAGGAAGCGCACAGTATTGGCCTTAGGAGTTTCTTCTTTCAACGAGACTGAATTGCGCCACGCCGGGTATGCCCATACCGGCGTTTTGCCCATTGTTCTGGATCCCGCCCAATATGATCTAGAACCTAATTCGGATTTACTGTCCCGGTATCAGGGCGGTGGTGTGAAACTTTTATTCGTAGGGCGCCTGGTTCCCAACAAGCGACAGGAGGATTTGATCAAGCTGCTCTGGTATTACCGGCGCATTGACCCAGAAGCCCGGCTGTTCCTGGTGGGTCCACCCTGGGTGCCTTCCTACGCAGAATGGTTGCAGGAATTAGCGGAGATGCTGGGCCTTGCGGATGCTGTGGTGTTTACCGGCCATGTCTCTCAGCAGGATTTGGTTACCTATTACCGCCTGGCGGACATTTATGTTTCCATGAGCGAGCATGAGGGATTCGGAAAACCGTTGATAGAGAGCATGTATTTTGGCATCCCAGTGTTGGCCTATGCAGCAGCAGGGGTTCCGGAAACAATGGGAGGAGCGGGTGTGCTGTTTCGGGAGAAAGACTACGAGGCATTAGCTGAACTAGTAGATATAATTGTAAAAGATGAGACCCTTAGGAATCGAATTGTCGCCCGAGAGCGGGAACGGGTGAAAGAGTTCCTTGAGCCTTCGGTACGACAGAAGTGGGAGCAGTATCTACATTTCGCTATGGAGAAAATATGACCCATATCCGAGCAATGATGCGTCTCTTGTTTGAATTAAGCGCGGTTTACAGGGCCTGTCTGAAACGCGAACCGGATGCGGATGGTGATGCCTTCTATCTGGCGGCGCTTCGCCGGGGAAGCATGAGCAAGGTAGATATCTTGCGCTCGGTGCCGGAATCCAACGAGTTCAAACAAATCTGAGATAAGTGCAAGATGAGGAAAATCCAGGATCATCCTACTCTCTCAAAGCTCGTTCTTTGGGTCCCTTTCTGGGTTCTCTTTGCCTTGAGGTGGCGGGTACAAAATATTTTCATATATATTCCTGGCTATGGTGATGTATTAGAGGTGTTGTGGGGCATTCAATGGTATTATGATTCTATTTTTATCGAGCACAAGACGCCATTTTTTACATCTTTTGTTTTTTCGTCCCTTGGGATGGCATACTTCAACATTGGCCCATACGCCTTTTTTCTTTTTGCTTGCCCTCCCCTTTTACGGAATCGGCGGACTTGCTTTTGCATATAATTTGCTCTCTGTTTCATCGATGATTGTTTCATTCTCTGGTTGTTTCTTATTTATTAAATCATTTTCTTCGCCTTTAATAGCAACTATTGCAGCTCTGGTTTATACATTTGTGAACCCCCACTGGTTTCGGTTAGAGGGTCATCTGCATACAGCATGGCTCTTTGGGGTGCTCCCTTGGCTGGCGTTAGCCATTGAAAAGCTGGGGCAATCCAATACCTTGCAACGCTAAAGATGACTTGTCATTGCTGCGGGTTTAATATGGGGGTTCGCTATTAATTCCTCGTTATACGGTATCTTCATGGGAGCTCTTGTTTTCTGGGTATGGGGACCTCGTCTTTTATCGAGCAAGCGAATTTTGCGAATAATGCTTGTCACTATTATTGCTCTGACCTTCGCTTCTCCAACAATTTTACTCTATGTTTTAGGTGTGCATCAAGATCATCTCCATATTCACGGCGTTGAACATAATCTTTGGTGGGGAGCAAGCTTAAATAGTTTGTTTATTCCTTCGGTTTTTCATCCGTTAGCTATCGTTCCGAAGATTGCTTGAATTCTGTACTCCGGTCCATATGATGAGTCGGGAGCTATCAACTTAGGTTTGGTAACTGGCCTTCTGGCTCTCTTCGGATCTACCATAGTGATCAAAACTAAATCGCGTTCAATGGATTTGTTGGGGCTAACTCTGACTGGTGTGATTTTGGGCCTGGGGTTGCTGCTGCGGTGGAATGGTGAGGTGATCTCTTGTCCTGCTTTCCGTCCATTGACAGCTTTGATATGGAAATTAGGACATACTCTGAAACCAAGCTTGTTTACTACTTCGCTACCCACACCGGTTTTTGAAGATGGAATCCCGTTGCCTGGCTTGGTGTTAACCGCCATCATTCCGTTCTGGGAATCAGCAAGAACAGTATCGCGCTTCGCGTTTATAAGCATGCTGGGGGCTGTCGGTTTGGCAGCGATAGCTCTGGAAAGATTCCCTAAGTTATTGCGCTATCTGGCGATGGCGATATGGATAGTAGAAGCACTTCCACCTCCTTTGAATGGCGTGCCTGTGCCTTTACAACCTCATCCTGCTTATGCTTGGCTTGCTAACCGGAAACTAGTACCAAGCGAAGGTGTTTTAGATTTAAGAAACCCCACCCTTTTTATTGATGGAAGAACTATCTGGGCAACTTTACTGCACAATAAACTCACATCTTCTGGCGCAGGATCTTTCTGGCCAGAACACACATTTGCTTTGTGGTATTATCTCTTGAACAACCAGCATGTTCTTTCTCAAAAAGAGAGTGCGTTCGTTTTCCGGCAATACGGCATTCGTTATATTTTTCTCCATGTATTGGGTGATAAAGAAAGGGAAATGTGGGGTATGATTTCTAAAAATCCTTCCGTTCGTCCCTTGACCTGCTTTGAGCCGCTGGAGCAGCCAACTGCCTGGCCTTGGCCCATTTGTGTTGCAGAGGTGCTTGACATGCAGGGGCCTATCAACCTAGTGCTTCAGGAAGGCTGGTCGGGTGCTGAGGATTGGGGAGTGTGGTCTGAAGGGCTGAGGTCTCAAGCGGGGTGGATGAGCCCCGCTCGGCAAGATTACCGCCTGCGCATAGGAGCCTTCCCGCTCTGCGTGCCGGATCGGCGCCAGGAAATGGTCGTGAAGGTCAATGGCCAGGAAATGGCCCATTACCGGTGGCAGGAGTGCGAATTGTGGGAGAGCGAAATCCTCATTCCTGCCTCCATGGTCAGGATCGGCTGGAACGAGGTCTCCTTTGAATACGCTTATGCTCTCAGCCCAGCAGAGGTCACCCCGAGGACAGAACGGGGATCGGCGGATGCTGTCGGTAGGGTTCACCCGTTTGGAGGTGACGCGATGAGGATGTATCTATGGCTCTTGGCCGCGTTGTGTCTGGGCTTCCTCTGGAGCACAGCAGCTCCCCAGTAGGTCGCCCCGCAATATCTCTCCCCGCGGTGGAGCCGTCCACTCCTGGGCGGCCGGATTGAGGATTCCTCGCCGACCCTCTACGACCTGGACGGCGACGGCAAGCTAGAAATCATCATCGGGACAACGAAGAACGGCGCCTCGCCTGTCCTGGCTGTATTAGAGGACGACGGCGCGATCAAGTGGAGCGTTCCTCTGCCTGACCCGGTGAACTCCTCCCCGGCGGTGGCGGATATTTCGTATCCTCCGGACGGCATCCCGGAGATCATCGTCAGCACAGGGGGAGACGTTAACCAGCAAAGGGGCTCGGTCATCGCCTTTGACCGGAACGGCAACCGGTTATGGAAATACGATACTAACGATGCCCAGGGGACCGGAACCCCCAGCGGCAACTGGTCCTCACCGACCATCGGTGACCTGGACGGCGATGGGGATATGGAGATTGTGTTCGGTTCATGGGATCGCAATATCTACATGCTTAACCATCTCGGCCAATATCAGTGGCATTACCACGTGGCGGATACGGTCTGGTCTACGGCAGCGCTGGCAGACCTGGATCGGGATGGTGATCTGGAGATCATCATCGGGACCGATATCGCCGGAGGGGGCGTCCTCCCCGACGGTTACCGTCCCACCGATGGTGGATTCGTGCTGATTCTGGATAAGAATGGACAGAAACTGGCGCGCCGCCAGATGAACGAGGCGATTTACTCTTCTCCCGCGGTGGGAGATGTGGACGGCGATGGGCGCCTGGAGATTTTCGTAGGAACCGGAATGTATTGGTATCTGCAGGGCAGATACACCCAGCCCTATGTGTATGGCTTCCGGGTGAATACCTCCGGCTCCGAATGGGTGCTGGAGGACCTGCCCGGCTGGCCCCAGCCGGTAGCCTATCCAGGCATGAGTTCCCCGGCCCTGGCGGACCTGGATGGTGATGGGGACCTGGAGATTATTATCGGCACAGGTTATGCTGGAAGCAGCGAGCCCAATCAATGCCCCCCCACTTGCTATGGAGCGCTCTATGCCTGGCATCACAATGGTTCTCCGGTGTCCGGCTTCCCAATGTGGCCCAAAGACTATATGGGCAAGAACGCTTTCATCCGCTCCTCTCCCACTGTAGCCGACGTGGACGGCGATGGGCAGCCGGAAATCCTGTTTTCCATGAACTGGGATCTCATCGTGGTCGGCTCGAACGGCCAGCAAGAGAACATCCTGCATACTACCTATTCTCTCTTTGCTTCCCCAGCCATCGGCGACTTGGATCACGACGGCAAGACCGATGTAGTCATTGGGGGCTCAAACTATTACGATTCTTCGCACGGCTATGTTTATGCCTTTACCTTTGGCGTGAACAGTTACAATCCAGCACTTCAGCCCTGGCCCATGTTCCACCGGGACCCCCGGCATATGGGATACTATCCCCAGCCCCCGCGGCTGAATGTGTCGCCTTCGTCGCTATATCTCTTGCATCAGTATGGCAGCGGCAGTGCTGAGACGGCTTATCTTGGACTCCGCAACGCGGGTGACGGGTCTTTCCACTGGGCGGTCTCTTCCATCCCTTCCGGCGTGACGGTTGTCCCCTCATCCGGAACCGCCTTTTATACCTCCACCGCTCTCCTCACCGTGACCGTATCCACCACCGGCTATGAAACCGGCACTTATTCGCTGGGGAATGTGATTATTACAGGGACGAGCGGTGGGAGTCCCGTGCAAGGAAGCCCTGCCAGCATCCCTGTGACTTTATACGTGGGACAGGTGCATCGTTTATATCTTCCCATCATCCTGCGTTCGGCACGATGAAGATTCTCCATATTGTTCAGCGTTACTGGCCAGCCAGGGGAGGGGCAGAGACCCATCTCCACGAGATTTCCGCTCGCCTGGTCGCCGACGGCCATGCGGTCACGGTGGCCACCACCGATGCGCTGGATTTTGAACTCTTCTGGGATCCTTCTCGCCGCCGCATTCCGGAGCCGGAGGGCTGGCGCGATGGGGTGCGGATTCTCCGCTTCCCGGTCCGTCATCTCCCGTTCCCCCAACTGGCCTATCCGGCCTGGCGACGCTTGCTCTGGACTTTCTCTCACTTGCGTCCCGTTCCCGTTGGTCTGCTTCAGCGGCTTTCTCGCTACACCCCCTGGGTCCCCGATCTCTGGCGCTGGCTGGAGCAGACGGACGAGCCCTTTGATCTGGTGGCCGGGATGACGATTTGCTTTGAACCGCTGATGGAGGCAGGGTTGCGCTTCGCCCGTCGGCGAGGGATCCCCTTCGTTGCCTATCCGTTGACCCACCTGGGGGCCGGGCCTCGCCCCGGTGCCGATGCCCTCAGCCGCTTCTACACGATGCGCCATCAGGTCGCGCTGGTCCGGGCCAGCGATGCAGTAGTGGCCCAGACCCCCACGGAGCGAGCGTTCTACATCCGGCAGGGAGTCCCACCGGAGCGGATCCTCGTAGTAGGGCCAGGGGTAAACCCGGAGAAGGTCCTGGGCGGGGATGGGACGCGCTTCCGTGCCCGGCACGGCGTTCAGGGGATCCTTGTCGTTTCTATCTCTAATTTATCGTATGATAAAGGGACCTTTCATCTGGTAGAGGCCATCCGGCGTCTTCGCCGGCAGGGCTGTGAGGTGAGCCTGGCCCTGGCAGGGGCTTGCCTCCAGCCTTTCCGTCGATATTGGGAGCGGCTTCCCCTGGAGGCCCGTCAGGGCATCTATGTGCTGGGCCCAATCGGCGAGGAGGAAAAACGAGATCTGCTGGCCGCCTGCGATATTTTCGCGATGCCTTCCCGCACCGATTCCTTCGGCATCGTATACCTGGAAGCCTGGCTCTACCGGAAGCCCGTCATCGGGGCTCGGACCTGGGGAGTTACCGATGTGATTCAGCATGGGGAGGATGGTCTGCTGGTTCCTTTTGGGGATGTGGGCGCGCTGGCCGAAGCCATCGCCATGCTTGCCAGCCAGCCCGAGATGCGAGAGGTAATGGGCCGGCGGGGGGAGCAGAAGGCGCGCGCGTGGCACACCTGGGAGCGCAAATATCCCATGATCCGTGACCTCTACCTGCACCTGGCGGGAAAGCAGTAATGCGTGTTCTCCATGTCGTTCATCAGTATCCTCCGGACAGGATTGGGGGCGCCGAACTCTACACCCAGGCGATATCCCGGGCCCTGGCCCGACGCGGGCATGCTGTGGCCGTCTTCTACCGTCGGGATGCCCCTGGTCGGGGCCTGCAGCACCGCATGGAGGATGGGGTGCGCATCTATGCGGTCTGGGATGGAGAGGCCGGGCCGGCCCGGCGGTTCTTCTACACTTTCCGCAATCCTTGGATTCACCGGGCGCTGATCCGGGCGGTGGATGAATTCCACCCCGATGTGATCCACATCCAGCACCTGATGGGGCTTCCCGCTTCTCTAATAAATGCCGCACGGCTACGCTCGATCCCTTTTATCTTGACCCTGCACGATTACTGGTGGCTCTGCCCCAATGCTCAGTTGCTGACCAACTACAGCGGCGAGGTCTGTGAAGGGCCCCGCTACTGGAACTGCGCCCGCTGTATGCTGGCCCGGGCCGGAGTCCCCGAGCTGTGGCCGGCCATCCCCTTTCTGGCTGGTCTATCGGCTTGGCGCAACCGCGTGCTCCGCGCTGTGCTGGAGGAAGCCTCTGTCCTGATCGCCCCCACCGAATTTGTGCGCCGCTGGCATGTGGCTCATGGCGTGCCCGAGGAGAAGATCATCGTATTGCCTCATGGATTGGAGAAACCGGTTCTTTCTGCTACACCATCACGCCCTGCTGACGGCACAATTCGTTTCGCCTACATCGGCGGCCTTTCGTGGCAGAAGGGCGTGCATGTGCTGGTAGAGGCCTTCTCTGGGATATGCGGGAAGGCAGAGCTATGGATCGCTGGAGACGAGTCCTTTGACCCTGCCTATGTCTCCCGTCTGCGGGCGCTGGCTACTCCCAACGTTCGCTTTTTGGGCCGGCTGGACCGGATAGGGGTTTGGCAGGCCCTGATGCAGGTGGATGTGGTGGTCGTTCCCTCCCTGTGGTATGAGGCCTACTCTTTCCTCGTCTCTGAGGCCTTCGCGGCCGGCCTGCCGGTGCTGGCTTCCCGCCTGGGGGCCTTGGCCGATCGGGTCCGCGATGGTGTGGATGGCCTGCTTCTGCCTCCGGGCGATATCATGGCTTGGCGCGCCGCGATGCAGCGCCTGCTGGATGAACCGGATCTCCTCCCTCGCCTGCGTGCCGGCGTCCGGCCACCGATGACGATGGAGGAGCACGTGGATCGGCTGGAGACGCTCTACGCTCAGGTCATTCTTCAGCACTCCTGCCTGGAGTGAGGAGGGTTGCTCACATCCCGGAGCGCCGCCCCGGATCCCCTCGCGTGGTTGCCCCCCTGGTTCCGCCCTGGCAGGTGCCCCGGCGTTGGGCCTTCCCATGAAGGGCGGATCGCCGTGGGGTGAAGCCTATCCATTTCCTGCTGAGACGTCTCAGCCGCCACCGGGTCCTTATCGGGATGAGAGCCGGCGTGGGAGGTGGGCGGGGAGCCTCAGGGCAAGCCGCTCCACCGCTGAGGGATAGAGAGCACGGGATTGTCGTTTGCTGCTTCTCCAAGGGGGACCTGATCCGGATAATGCCCAGGCTGGTCCTCAAGTTCTGAGCGTGATCGAATCCGGATCCCGAGGGGGATAGGGGAACGCCGGGAGGGCTCGCCATCCCTCCCGGTGGGTTCGAAGGCTTCAAAGCCACCGGGACCTTCGGAGTTCCTCCTTAGTGGCTCGTTGCAGTGGGGAGGTTCCTTCTCAAGCCAGAAGCCAGAGGGGGGATTTGACACCCGTCCCCCCCCCCCTATAATTTTGAATTGAAAAATCATAGCTTCCGCTGCCTCTGGATCCTGAAAGGAGGAAAAGGGTCGCCGGCCATGAGCGGGCTGCGTTGCTGGTATGCCGTCTATACCAAGCCCAACGCCGAATATCGCGTGGCGCGGCTCCTGCAGCTCAAAGGCCTGGAGGTTTTCCTGCCCGAGATCCCCTCCTGGAAGCCCCGCAGAGGGCATCGCACAGAGCCCCTCTTCCCCAGCTACGTCTTCGTCCGCGCCGACTGGAGCGCGGTCCCCCTGACCGCGGTGGAGTGGACGCCCGGAGTGCGCCGGCTGGTGGCCTTCGATGGGCGGCCGGCGGTGG
>Ga0079997_113760_pt1 | contig 18634 bp, 22 predicted proteins | sample PerSpoCPS_CMetaG_FD_69200 | JGI IMG/M metagenome (GOLD analysis project Ga0079997, IMG submission 69200) | Archaeal communities from Yellowstone National Park, Wyoming, USA - Perpetual Spouter C (PS_C) MetaG (SPADES assembly) (version 2) | ecosystem: Environmental > Aquatic > Thermal springs >... | reverse complement strand
GTATTGCGATAGGGGAGAACTTGGGAATGTCTATGTGGAAAGCTTTAGCTTTGATGATGTTTATGGGCTGAACAGGGATGAAGAGTTGACAAAGATAATAGACAGCCTCCCAGCATTGGAACCTGTAATAGTGTTGGAGGAACCGTGCGATTGCTGGGAGAGATACGGTGATGTGAGGCACAATGATGGTGGAAATTATCACTCAAGGGTGAGAGTGTATGAGATTACGCCCTGTGTTTATCTGGCGGTATACGGAGACACGAGGGAAGCTTTTTCTATGGATGAGTTTAAATATATGGTTGTATGGGTGGAGGGAAAGCCGCTGGGATTGGTAGTGGCAAAAACCCACGATTGCTGTAAACTTCTTAAGAGAGAAGAACTGGAGGGTTTTGTGAAGAGCTATGAAGAGGAAGGTTATAGCGTTTACTTTTAGCTTAGTAAAAAAAACTTTAAGGAGGTGTTAAGCATGTGGAGAGAGAAGTTCAAGCTTATTGCCTGCGAGTGGAGTTGGAAAAGGCTAAGCACAAACTACAAGCACTGGGTGAATAAAGAATATAGCGGGGGAGAGATAACCGTGGTATGTGCTCCTTCCCATAGAATAGAAAAGCTGATGGACGAAATAGAAAGCGTAAATCCCGCTCTTCTAAGGTTGATAAAGGAGGTCTATGTATGCTATTGGGTAGGAAACGAGTTTAGAGGTTCTGGACCAGACAGGGGCTATATCAAAGGAGACAAGGAGTTCCTATCAAAGCTTGTTAAAGAGGCTTATTTTGAATGGATTGATGTGGCGTGGGGAGACTGGACTGGCACACTCAAGTATGACAAGGAGTTTCTTGAGTCCTTGAAGGAGGCAAAGGTGTAAAGAAAAGCTGTCTAAAATAGAGAAAGTCCTCTCTCTACTCTTCTCCTCTTTATTCAGAAAAACTGCCCGCACCAAGTTCATTCTACCACTAAAATCTTCAAACATCCCTTCTTCGTTATCAGCTTCTGGGCTTTTTTTGCAATTCTATACCCAACACATCTGCCCTCTCTTCTTTGGAGATAATTCCCTTCTCTATTGCTAAAGATAGGAATTTTTTGACCCTCTTTTGTCCCACCAGCTTTACATTCAAAAGGTGTTCAGAAAGAAAGGAATGTATATTACCCCTCACTTTCATTTCCATCCACATACCTTTGAGAGACCACACATCCTTATCTAACTTTTTCTCTATTGCATCAGCTTTCTTTTTCGCCTCTTGCACCTGTTTTTCAATGGCATCAAACCTTTCTTCCACTCTATGTCTAAAGTTCTCAAACTTCTTTGGGAGTTCCAAAAGTTCTTGGGTTAGGATCATCCTCCTTAGTTCCTCAAGCCACTCAGGATTTTCCTTCAACGCTTGCATAAGGTCTGCGAAGTTAGAAATCTTATACTCTTTCATCCCTCCATTTATTATAGCCATACGCTTCAAACACACCTCTGATTTTAGAACTTGTTAGCTTATTAACAAATTAACCAATTAACTCATTAACTGGGTTAACTAAGTCCCTATAGAAACCTACAAACTTAGTTAACCTTCCCCTTGACATTGGAAATTTTAGCTAAAATAATATCCTGAAAGGAGGTAAGGAAATGGAACAGCTAATAAGGGAACTCAGGGAGATAATCAACCAAAACAGGGCACATCTGGAGGCCCTGCCTACCAAAGACAGGGCTGCGTGGGTGCTTCTTAGCATTGCCAATAGTCCTGTCTTTAGGGAAAACAGCCCAAAAAGTGAGGAGTTTTTGACGGAGAAGGACGCCACCTTGAACTACATCTACACTGTAAGCAGTTTGATAAAGAGGCTTTTGAAGGAGGAAGGGTTATGAGTGAAAAGCTTTGTGAGGCGCTTCAAAAAGTCCTGAGGGTCTCTCCAGACATTACTCCCTTTTCTCTGGACTGGTATAGTGAAGTCCTCACATTCATAGGGGACATTATCCTTGAAGACAGGGAAGGTTTAAAGGTTGTGGTGGAAGCTGTGGAGGAATGGCAGAAGGATGTTGATACTGAACTAAAAGAGAAACTTTGGGAGATAAAAAAGAAGATATGGCGGGGAAGGGCAGAAAAGTATGGCTGGGACTATGTATCTACCGCAGTGGTAAGGGACTTTGCAAAGGAGTTGGCAAAGGTTATTTACGATGGAAACATTGGAAAAGTAGCGGAAATCTTTAGGTTGCTTGAGTTGGCACTTGAAAAGAATAAAGGGGAAACTGTCCAGTTGCTAATAGAGTATATAGAACGCCTTCATGGAGACATGGAGGCTTTGATGGGTAGATTGAGGGTGATAGTCTCAAATCGCTAAAAAGGTGGATGGGTGGAAGGGTGGCAGAAGGTGGTAAAAGAGGTGGAAAGGTGGAGTTGGTGGGCTTAGGCTGGTCGGATGGGTGGAAAGGGTGGGAGGGAGAGGGAAGTAGCTGTTATCCAATAACTGAACTTGGCTTTTCAAAAAATTTTAGTTAAAATAATTTCCTGAAGGAGGTAAAAGCTGTGGAAGACAGAAAAGAGGAGTTGGAGATTTTGGAGAGGTTAGCAGAGAGGATGCGAAGGGATGTTAAGCCTGTGGGATTTGGAAGGGTTTACGAGTGGGTGCTAATTTGGAGGGTTCTGTTTATTTCCTGTATGGATGAGGGATATGTTGAGGTATTGGGTTTGTTGAGGGATTATTTGGATGGGAAGGTGGATATGAAGAAGCTTAGGGAGAGGTTGGAGGAGATTGAAAAGGCCTATGAGGAAAGGCTAAAGCGAGTGAAGGTGGAGAGTGTAGCTGTCCGAGAATGGGAGGAAGAAGGGTTGCTGTTCTAATTCCTTTGTATTTCGTCTTTGTTTGGTAGAACTCTCCTTAAGCTTTTCTCCCAGTCAATGTTTTTGAGTTTAGTTAGGTGTTGGTATTCTTCCTGTGAGAGGGCGATGCTTATTCTTCTTTTTGGGTCTTTTTTGCAAAATCTGTTGGTTTTGATGCTTTCAAGTATTAGACTGCGGATGTATGAGGAGAGAGGGAGGCCTTTTTGTTTGGCGGTCTCTGAGAGGGCATCCAAAAGAGGCTGGCTTATGGAGATGTTGATTTTTTTGTTCCTTCTCATGGGATTATTTTAGTGGTGTCCGTGATGGGTTTGTTGGTCTTCTAAGCTGAGGAGAAGTGGCGAAAGGTCATCGCTTACCTCTGGTGCGAAGATTTGTCCTCCTTCGTCTCCCTCTACCAACTGACTTAGCATTTCCTTTGCCTGTTCTTTCTTCTCCGCCACATATTTTACGGTTTCCTCAAGGAATGCCTCTTCTCCGAGACTTTCTCTGAAGGTTTGCAAAAGACAAAGCCCAAGGTCTCTGTCCTTCCACTCATCTTTACAATCTGAAGATATGCAAGCAAGGAGTTCGTGTTCTACCTTTGAGGGTTTTTCATCCGCCATGTAGTAGAGTTTGCCGAAAACTCCGAACTTGTCCTTGTCTCCAGAAACCACAAGGTATGCGGTCCCTGGGCTCATGTTCAAGAGTTCCTCAGGGCGAACCCTGTAGTCATATCTCTCCTGGGCTATATCAGACCAAGTGGGAAGCATGGCATCTATAGGGTCCTTCCAGATGTTTGCACCCGCCTTTGTGTATGCCTTGAAATACTTTACCTCTTGACCAAGATACTCAGATAAAAACTTGGCGGTCTCTGGATCACCCGCACCGAGTATAAGCTTTACCGCACAGTTGGCAAAAATGTTTTGGAACATGCCCTTTTGAATTCTTTCAAACTGGTGGACTGACTGGTGGATTACCACAACGCCTATGCCAGCACCTCTGGCCATCTCAAAGACCTGCTGGAATTCTGGAGGTAAAACCTGAGGTGCTTCATCCACAAACACAAGGTCTGGCACATTCCAACGCACTCCCGCCCTGTATTTCCACGCCGCATAAGACTGCAAGTCCATTAACACCATCTTTCCTATATCCAAACTCTCTCCGCTTGGAAAGTCCAAAGCCCTGAGGGCAAAGTAGGCAAGCTTGCTGTCCTTGAATATCTCCGCCAGCCTTATCTCAGGATAATACGAGTTCAAAAGTCTTGGGTCAAAGGTAAAGGCATAAAGGGCCAGATGCTGCTGAAGACCTCTCAGATAACTCCTAAAGTCCCTGTTTATCTTTGCCTCTTGGGATATGGTCTTTAGCCAAAGTTCTGCCAACTCGTCTTTGTCCTTGCTGTCCTTTATCAGGTCCAAAAGATACTCCACAGACCTCGGCAAATAGGCCAGCAATGCGTAAAGGTCTATGAAGTTTATCATCTTACCCGTCTGAGGGATGATGGAGAGTAGCCTTGAGAGTGCCCTGGTGACTTCCGCTTGGATTTTTTCATAGAATGTGGCGGTTCCACCTACCTTTGGCATGGTGGCAACAATGGTAGCCGCTATTTGATGGTAGTTTCTGGTTCTGATGGCGCCATAAAAGGGATTGTATGACCTGCTTATCTTTGGCTTTGCCACATCAAAGTAATAAAAGTCCTCTGGGAACCTGCCCTGTGCCTTCAGTTGGTTTATAAGGGCACTGATAACCTCATTGTCTCCCTTTGGGTCTATACACATTACTCCCATACCCTTTTCCAAAGCTTGGGCTACCAGAGGAGAGAACACGCTTTTAGTTTTACCCGCACCCGTCGGTGCTATCACATGCACATGCCTGTTTATTGCAGACATGGAAACCTTCACTGGAGGGTCGTAGAAAATCTTAAAGCTTGCATCTATAGGTTCCATCTCATAGGGACTTTTAACAGAAGGTAGCCGTTTCAAGACCCACGAAAACAAATCCTTGCCAAGCATAAAGGTGCTAAATCCAAGAAACGAAAGAAGAAGCCCTGTTATAAAAAGAGGCGAATAAAGAAAGGCATAGGAAAAGAAAAGGAGGAAAATCACAAACAGCACGGGCAAAACAAACCAAAAAGTCCTCATGTAAACCTGAGGGTTGGGAGACTGCTGCGCCTTCTTCTTCACATACTCATAAAGGCGATAAAAGGCATAAAGCACCGATATGCCCGCAAAAATAAGCCCAATGTAAATCATCTCTCTCCTCCCACAAGGAAAAATTTGTCCAAGTTTGGGCCTTCTGCCAGAGGGAAAAGTTTAGCCCTAATGTGCTTGTTGCATACAAACCCAAAATACCTGCTGTCGTAAGACTTCTCTGCCTCACCCATTACAAAATAGCACCCATTGGGAATTTCTCCCTCATACTTAAACGGAACAACAGGTCTTCCCTTTGAATCTTGAGTTCTTGCCCTGCCAAGGTATGCACCGTCGCAGTAATAGTTAAGCCCAACAGTCTTCAGGGTTTCCTTCGGCATGCACACCACACGCTTCACAAGGATTTTGCCCTTCGTGTATTCGTTCTCCACAGGAGGCACAAACTCCACATAGTCTCCCTTTTGAACTTTGAAAAAAATCTCACTCCATAGCCACCACTTGTAAGGCAGGGAATAATCCATCGTATAAACCACCTTCACAGGAGAAAGCCAAAAGAAAAGTAGCCCAAAAATTACCGACGCAAAAACCCACTTGTATTTACTTTCCCAGAACCTCATGGGTAATGTCCTCAAAGGGTCCTTTAACTACACACTCCTTAAGAAGCACTATTCCGCCTTGCTTACTAAGTTTTTCCTGAATTTGTTTTAGCTTTTCCATCTGCATCTGCTGGAGTTTCTGAGGGTCCTCTCCCGCCTGAATAGCCTTTGCCAGCTCATCCACTCCTATGGTGGTTATCTCCATAAAACTCACCACTTTGATGTTTTTGACTATGAAAACTAAAATCAGGGCATTGATAAAAACCTGAAGGGCAACGATGAAAAACCAGTGATACCATTTCATTGCGACTTCTCCTTCCTGAGGATTTCTATGGCGGACTTCCAGCTGTAGCCTTGTTTTACAAGTTCATAGCGTCTCCTCCTTGTCTCAGGGTCTGTAAAGAACAGCGCCTTCATAAAGTCATCAAGAACTATCCGCACCTTCACCGCACCCGCCTCAGAGATCAAAAGCATTTCTCCATACTCGCCCGCAAGAGGATGCACGCTTTCAAGCAAGTTCCACTCGTATTCCGTCAGAGATAGCCTCTTGGAGTTCCGAATAGCATTCCTTGATGTGGAGGAAATCATACCAAACAGCTTCCAGTAGGAGTTCTCTATGATTACCCGGCCTGCACGGGAGACCTCTCCTGAACCTGCCATAAAGTCTTCAAACCCTTGAGTTCCCAAGATGATGCTTGCACCGTGCTTTCTAAACCTTCTGTATGCCTGTTCAATGAAGAGGTCTATCTTGGGATTGCCCAAGAACTTGTGGGCTTCGTCTATGATAACCAAATGTTTGTAGGTGGAGGTGTGCTGGTTGTAGATGTCTTTGGAAATGAAGAAGGTCAAAAGCATGATGAGAGGGTCTCTCAGATCTGGGATGTTTTCCAGAGTGTCGTTTTCAAAGACTGTGAGTGAGTTGTTAAACTCAAAGTGAGACCATCCGTTGAAAAACACTCCGTATTGTCCCTTGCTTGAATAGGGAGTAAGCTGGATGATAAAGTCATTCACCCTGCTGTCAGTGGCATACTTTTTCAGATACTCAATAAGCGTATCCACACAGCTTTCAGGGCCATAACGGAGATAGCTTTCTTTGATTGCCTCGTCAAGAAAAGCCCTAATAAACTTTTCGTTCTCCTCGGACTTTCTGATTTCCTTGTTTGCACCCATCATATAGTAGAGGTTTATCAAAAACTCCAAGTAATCTTCCAACTCCTGCGTGTTTTGAATGATAGAGAAGGGATTTACACACTTAGGACTGTCAAAGCTAAACTCTATAAAGTCTCCTCCCAGAACTTCCGCAAAAGCCTGATAGGACCGTCCTATGTCTATTATCCACACCCTGTTGCCACTTGCCAAGTAGTTAAAAGCTATATACTGCAAGGCTACCGACTTGCCACTGCCCGTCATTCCCACCACAAAGCTGTTGTATCCACCCGCTGGATTGGAAAAGTAGTCAAAACCCACAAGTTCTCCCAGACTGCTTACAAAAAACACCTCTGGCCTTGTCCCACGCCATCCTCCATAAAAGGGCACAAAGGTGGCCACATTGTTGGCAAACATCCCTCTTATTCTTTGCTTTGAGAGAAAGTCCGCCATCTTCTGGTCAAATCCAAAGGGCATAGCACTCATAAAGTCCGCCAAAACCACATAAGCATTCCTCTCTATATCAAACCCAAGATTTTTAAAGTGAGACACTATCTTTGAAGATTTCAGTTCCAACTCCTCCTTCGTCTTTGCCCAGATGAAAATCAGCAAATCCACTCCATAAACTCCCTCTCCACGCTCTATCCTCTCCATAGCCACAGAAAGGTCTTCATGCTTGAACTTAAGCCGTGGAACAAGATTGTATGGAACCCTTTGAGATAGCACCATTAACGCTGAGGACTTTATCTTTCCTAAGACCTTGTCTGAAAACCTCACCACATTCAAACATATCATGTAGGGAAAGTCCAAAGAAGACCCAGTTATCTCAGAACCCACATACCCCACCGCATCAAAAAGCCCCCACTCCTTCGGATAGTTCCTCACCGAAAAGCTTCTAATAAACATCCCACCAAGCTCTATACAATCATCGTGCACCCTCAAAACATTGTCATTCCTCACCACCGCCCTCCTAAGTGGTATCGTCCCATCATACTCCCCCATATCCCGCCAATCCGCATTAAAATTTATCAGCTTATACATATACTCATACAGGTCCTGCGCCTTCATGGAACGAGGCTGAAAGCCTACACCCGCCAAGTGTCCCGCAAGCTTAGACTTAAGCTGAGTAATAAGCGTCAACTTGTATTCCAAGGTCTTTTCCTCAGGTTCCTTGTCCTTTCTGAAGACAGAAAAAAGAGTAGAAAACAGCTGCTTTTCCTGTTCCTTCCCTCCATACTTTACCGTAATCACAAGACGCTTGCGATTGAGGTAGGAGGTAAAACTTCTGGTTATGGGCTCGTGTCCCTTCTTTTCCAAAAACTGTGCATAGCTTTGCACCGCCTCCCAAAGCAAATCTGCATGCACTCCTCTTAGGTTCACAAGCCCAGCCCTCTTGTTGGCAAGATAGTAATCAACCAAATGTAGATAATCTGGAGTGGAGGTGAGGATAAACTGGGCTGAGGCAGAGGGAGGCAGGTCCTCAAGGAAAAGCTTCAAAGCGTTCTCTACAGCTTGATTTACATACCAAAGAGGCACACACTCAAAGGCAATGCCTACTCCTCCATCCCTTAAGAAGAATACCTCGTTCTCCTCCCACTCGGGCATCAAATACTCAGAAAGACCCTTGCGTTCTAAAAGGTCATAAAAATCACTTACTTTCATTCTGTCCCTCCGTTTTGAGAGGAGTGAATTCCCTCGGAGGTTGACCCTTCTTCAGAAGATAGTCTCCCAGTATCCACTTGCCCTCGTCCACCTTCAGATACATATAATGCTGGGTTATCAGCCTGCCCTGGTCATCCACATAGGGAAGAACAAAGACCCTCAAAACAGTGGGAGGCAATGCCAAAGGCGTGGGTTCTTCCCTTACCATCTTCATAAGCTTTTCCATCAACTCACGCCGATAGAGGCTTTCCTCCTCCTTCTCCTGCTTTACTTCCTTTGCCTCCACCTTAGGTTCTATATGCCTGAGACTTACCTCCTGCGTCTTTGTAGCACATCCCACAAGTAAAAAACTCAAAACCAATACACCCTTTTTCATCTTACCTCCTCCTCTTCTCAATTCCATAAAACTCTGGGTTCTCAAGGGTGTCCCTGTAAACATCCGACAGAGAACCGCACACACCATAGCCAGAGCCCTTGTTGCAAAGCTTCTCCTCCTCATAAGGAAGAAGTATCTTAGAACTGCATCCACTCATAAACAGGGCAAACAAAAGCAGTAAAACCCACCTCATCTTTCTCCTCCGGGTGGTATAGGTGCGTTTAAGTCAGGAGGCGGTTTGTTAAGCCCAGTTTCGGGCTTTATCACCTTGTCTCCCTCCACATCATCCAAAGAAAAACTCTGCAAAAACACCACATCAACCCGTCTCCCTGCGTTTATCTCCACCACAGGATAGGTCTCGTCCGCAAGCTTCTTATACTGCTCCACCAAAGTCCTCGCCGCCTCAGAAAATCCTCCAGCTATACCCGCTCGGAATGCCCGATTAGGGTCTATGGTAGATAGCGTCCCAGTGGGAGATACAATTACTGTGGTGCTACTTTGCTGGAATATCCTGCTTATACCCTCAATGAACCCTGCCACAAGCATGCGGGCTAAAATGGCGCCCTGCTTGGTGACCACCCTACCCAAAAGCCCAACCTTGCCATCCTCTCCAGCCACATAGCCAGAGACCTTTTTCTCCACAATCTCTCCATTCTCCTTCACGCAAGATATAGCCTCAAGCCGTATGTAAGCCCTCTCTGCCGCCAAATCCCCATACCCACTCCCTATCACAAAGCAATCCCTAATATCAGACTTGTAAAAGTTTGGCAAAATGGCCTTGTCCACAAGTCTTATAAGCACTGGATGTGGAGAAGTCTGGGCTTTCCCTCCAGTGGGTGCATCAAGTCCAGAAAGCAAAACGCCCTTAACAAAAGCACCCGCTGGAATTAAAGCCTTTGATTTTCTCTTCTCTGTCTTTACTTCTTCCTTCACTTCTACTGGCTTCTCCTCCTTTTTCTCCTCCTCCTTCTTAACTTCCTTCTTCTCTATGGCTATCAAATCCACAGGACGAGAAACCGCTGGAGGTTTTGAGCCTCCCTCTGGAGGCACGGGTGGATACTGCTGTTGAGGAGGAGGAGGCGGTGGTGGAGGAGGTGGTGGGGGCAGCGGAGGCTGGGAAGGAGGAGGTGGTGGAGGAGAAGGTGGTTGCCCTAAAGGACCCGTAGCTTGCTGCTGTTGCTGTTGCTGCTTTTTCATCTCCTCCAACTGCTTTTCCAAAACCGCAAGCCTCTCTCCGTATTCCTTTTTAAAGCTTTCCTCTTCAATTTTTTGTGGAGGCGGCGTCTCTATTTTGGGAGGTAGAGGCTTTTGTTCTTGCTTGTTCTTACCCGAAGACAGCATTTCACTAATAAGCAACACACCGCCACCCAAAAGCACCGCAGCAGCGCCCAAAAAGAGAAGTTGTTTTCTCCTCTCTCCTTCAAACTTCTTAAGCATCAGAACTTCACCCCCGTAATAAGTAGTCTCCCACCCCTAACCTCATAGTTGAAAGAGATTACCTTGTTGTTTTCCTGCCCTACATAAACATTACCAGTCATCTTCCTCAAAACTCCATAAACATCTATTCTCTTCTGCTTTTCCTCCACCACAACCTTCATAGGATAGAACGACTGCCACCAGTCATTTTCCTTCACCGCCTTTGCATAAGCTGCAAAGCTGTCCCTCATCTCCTTCACCTGTGCTGGGTCTGTGGTTAAGAAAGGTATAACCCTTGAGAGGGCTTTGTCTACATTGGCAGGAGACACAGAAAGCAAACTGTCCGCAAGATACACCGCCACCTGTTCAATGTATGCGTAAGACAGGTTCTCTCCAGATACCCAAAACTCTTTGTCCACCTTAGGAGGGATTACAACTACCACCTTGTTGGTGGCCGCCCTGTAAAGCATTATCCCTTCCAACAGAACTATAAAAAGCAGGGCATAGATGATGATTGCCTGAAAACGCACTTCCTTTACAAGCCTCTCAAAGTCAGAGAAGTATTTGAAGTTCCTCATCAGTATTTATTATAGTTATTTCTCCCCGCCGTAATCTTTGGTGTTCTTCATGCTGTTAATCCACCACTGAACACGGTCATTGACTTGGCTTGCTATATTCTGAACAACTCTTTCTCCCACACCTTGTGCCATCTGATTTGCCCACATCTCTATAGCCTGCACGCAGCTTTCGCTGGTAAAGTCAACCCTTGAAAACTCATCAATGGTATACCCAGAACAGTTTGGGCTTTGGGCAGCACCCCAGCCCTTTCCTATCTGAGGTCTTCCACACTCTTGAAGTATCCTCGCCAATCTGGAGTTAAAGCAGCAGTAAGAACGCTTTTTCTCAACGCATATTTTTATAAACCCTATCTTCCACCTCTTTGAACAGAACTCTCCCACATAGGTGCATAAATCCGCCTGTCTCTTCTTCTTGAGTTCCTTCTCTCCGCTATTACACATACTACTAAACATTCCAGATATACCACAGCATGAGGCACCTAAGATGGTAAGACCGCCAGACCTACAGAACCTTGCTTCACCGCTGAAAAATCTTGGGTTTGCGCATGCGGTGGTGTCTTCTGATGAAGGAGGTGGTGGAGAGTGTTCTTGTTCCTTTTGGATTTTTGCAATCCCTCCGCTAAGACCCTGCGTGCTGTTTGCACACAGTTTACACCTTTTGCCTGTTTTGTCCACTCCCATTCCTACCGTGCTTATGTTGTTGGGCCGTTCAAGAACCACTCCCTGAAACTGAGAGGTAGAAGTTGGTGTTAGGGTTTCAGAGGTCTGAGAGCTTGACTGGGTAAGGGTAGAAACAGGGCAAGACCAATTGCTATCTATATCCCAGCTTAGTTGGTAAAGCAAAGAGTTTTGAGAATTATAGACGCTTTCTGAAAAAGAGTTGCATAAAACCAGCTGGGCACCGCTTGCTTCATCCATTACTGTGATGCTATTGGCACACTTTAGGTTAACTTTGTAGGTTTTCCCTCCCACGCTAAATTGCTGGGTTTGGTCAAAGTTATTCTGAGGTAAAGGAATATTCCAAGTAAGTTCTACAACAGAACCATCCTGAAAACGAATGGTATGCTTCCATGAAGTGGCATAACACTTGGTTCCTATCTTTTGCCATACCTTGTTTGGGTCTGAACAGGTATTGTTCATAACCTTCCACCGTGAGCCATCGTAAGCTATGTAAGAACAATCACTGTAGGAGAACCAGCCATCCCGATAGAGAACGCCACCGCACACCCAAGTGGGAAAAGTAAAGTTTGTGCTTGCAAACTCATAAAACCTGTCTTGGGTAGACTGGGGCACGGGAAAGCAGTCAAGGGCATACTGAGAAAGAAGGTTTTGATACTGGGCAAAGTCTATGGAAGAGTTGCCTCGGTATACAGCCCATACAGGTGCATCAAAGTTGTTAGGGTCCGTATCATACAAAGTGGGACCCCTCCAATCCGCAGAGGTGCAAAGGCTGTCTCCCAAGTCCGCAGGGCACACATACCTTCCGTTTACCTGTTGGCAGGCGGGCAGTTCAGAACAGCTGTCTATCTGTCCATTGCCATTGCTGTCCACACTACACCTGTAAGTATCAAAGGTAAAATCTGTGGCCTCTGAGGAACAGTTGGTAATGCAAGACCAGTTCCCACAGGTATTATCACATATAGGGCAGTTAGCAAAGGATACAAAGAAAACTCCCAAAACCAATAAAACAGCCCACAACCACCTCATGGTCCGCATGTCATATCCTTCAAAGCAGAGTATATTATTTCAAGCGTGCCCGCAGTGTAGCCAAGACCCATCTTCAAGTCCTTTCCGCATTTGCAGCCCTCTACCACCTGTCCACCGTCCGCAGGACATACCCACGAAGACCCAGACATAGTGCACTGAACGGTATCAAAGTGGACTTTCCCATCTACCCTTTTCTTTATTATGCAATACTTTTCTCCAGTAGCACACTCAGGGTCAGAACCAGCGGTGCCAATATAACGGGCAGAGGCAGAAGGACAATTTTGTTTACATGTTTGAAGATCATTGTATTCCTGTCCCAGTTTATTACACAAATATTTCTCAATACGAATATCCTGAGGGGTGCATTGCACTGGATTTCTGCAACCCACACACAATCCCAATCTCCAAACATATATAGCGCCAGGCGGGCATGTAGGGTCTGAAAGGCATATAGACCCACTTAAGGTAAAGCCAGAGGGACAGATGGGTTGCCAATACATGTCGGCGGTGACGGTTATACGAAACCAATCACGCCCTCCGCCGAAACCAAGCCTCTGTTTTCCTCCAGTGCAGGGAGGGAGAGAAAGAGAATCTTGGGAATATACCCTATCATAATACTTCAAGTAAGCCCTATAAGAAGAAGAAGTATCAACATAACACTGAATATGCCATTCCCGAAACCAATAATCTGACCTCCCTGTTCCACTACAAGAGTTAGAAGAACATGTCATGGGAACAGTAAAATACACATACCCATCCCCATCCCAATACCAATAAACCTCACAACTTGCCGACCTTATCACACACTGATAGCTGCTGGGGTTAGCCACGCATTTTTTGAGGGAAGGGTTCCAGACGCTTCCCATTGGACAGTTGGGTTGGCAGGTTATATACTCATAGCAATCTGAGTTGCATGAGGAGGAGGAAGGGTATTGGCGTCCTGTAATTGGGCAGATAAACACGGTGTTGGTTCTTATGATTTGGTCGCAGTCCTCCGCAAGATAACTCATCTGTCCCGTGCTTTGGTTCCAGTCAAGGGTGGATAAAATCTTTAGGGTTTTCCCCTTTACTGGGTCAAAGTTGTAATTGTCTGCGGTTGTCTGACTACATCTGAATTCCCTTATTTTCCTCCACCATTGCCTGCATTCTGTCCTTGTGCCTATGGTTTTGCAGGTTTTGGGAGGCCAGTTGCAGTTTTGGGCGGGTGCTTGGGCGGTTTGCCACCCAGAGGTCCAGACTTTAGCATTCTCATCCCTCAAAATTTCCACACACCCACTTAGCTGCTGAACAGGTTGTCCATCTTTAATCACCTGAATTCTTTTTCCGTTGGCGTCCTCCCACCATTCGTTGATAATCTTACATCGGTCTTGGTCAAAGCCCCTGCAATCACCCGTCTGTTCGTTTACAATCTTGCTTACCTTAGACCACTTGAAATAATTACAGGAGGGTGCGTTATCTACACTTACCTCCAGCACATTATTATTTCCTGAATAGGAGTTTTTTAGTCTAACAGTCATAGGTCGGACATCTGATACGCATTGACCAGACAACAAGTCGTCTACATTCCTTTTGTTAACAGAAAGTCTGCCTACTTGCATCCAATCCACAGTTCTGTCTATAGGATATGGAAAGGAAACTTGAGGCATTGGAGGGTAGATGTCCGTTGAACCGCAGGGGGCACCTTCCCAATAGCCCCAGCCCTTGAGGGTATAACCTCTCCCATCGGGATTGCACTCAAGCCAAAAAGAAGAGGAAAAGTCAAAAAACTTATCTCCAGAGTAGCAAACAGAGCTTGTGGAGGTGTATCCATCAGGGAAAAGCTTTTGCCCAGGGGTGCAAATTCTCTCAGGTTGAGTGCTGGAACTGGTCGGAAAATACCTCTCTATCACGCAGGTTTTTATGTCTGAAGACCTCTCCTGTTCCATAACCTTTTTAGCTGCCCTGCATGTTGGGTCTGTTGCTGGGTCGCAAGTAAAGTAGTAGTAAAGTGCGGCGTCGTTCATGGTGTAGGGATTGTTAAGATACTTGGTTTGTGGAGGGACTTTTGGCTGTCCCTGACAGTTCTCCACCCTGCCTCCCAAATACTCCGCAATACCATTGGTATCTTGGTTTATCTTTGAAGTGGTAATGGGTTTGCGGAGGGATTTGTAGTATTCCAAAAGGTCAGAGATGAGAGGTCCTGCAAAGTAGGAGGGAAGCTGTCCTTGATTTCTGGGATTGACGCATCCATCTAAGGTGTCCACCGATTGAGTGATTACTTGCCCGTTGATTACACGAAACCTTGTGCACGAGGTAAACCTTTTATTTACATCATCCCAATTCTGACACATACCGCCCGCACACAGGTAGGTATAGTTTGTGCTGAAGGTCTTGTCTAAGATGCCGCTGTAAGGGTCGCTGGCATAACTGAAGGTAAAGGTGCTGTCTGAAACCACCACCCTTGCAAACACTTTTTCATCTTTCACGCTTCCCTGTCCACACATCACCGCAGGAACATCAAACTGATAGCCACCAGGTCCAATAACCTTCTGATTGGGTGCAGTAAGAGGTTGCATAAGTTTTGTCCTTGTAGGGTTGCTTTCTCCTTTGGGTCCTTCATACTCCCGCCTTGCCCTTTCTCCATACTCCCTACCCTTTCCTCCGCCCGGGTTATTCTCGGGATAACGAAGGTCTAAGCCAAAGACCAAACCTACCAAAACCAAAGCTAAAAGGACCCTACGCATGGCACCTCTTTTATCAACCTCCCATCCTTATAAACCTTTACCGCACCCTTACATCTTATCAAAACATACCTCCCTTTACTCTCATCGCAATTGGAAAAGAACGGATTTCTGTGAAGCTGGACAGCCTCTCCAGAGACCTTCACGCTGTAGCAGTAGGGCACCTCCACCTTGGCATAGGGTGGAGACATCACAATCGCAGGGTCTTGAAAGTCTATCACACCCATGGCACCCTCCTAAAAGGCACAGCAATCACGCTTACGATAGACCATCCAAACATTGTTCAGTTGATTGAGAACGGGCACATTTTTGCCCCAGCCCCATAACACAAAGGCATGCCTGCCTATAGGGAAACGTTTTGGATAGAGGATAGGCCATATGGGATAGATGCTGTATTGACTTTTGAACATGATGGGCATGGGGTATCTTCCGCAAAGTCCTGCCTTTCCAAAGGAGCCCCAAAGGACAAGTTCCCTGTGAAGTTTAAAGAGCATCCTTGCCACCACGCCCGCATTTGCTTGCACATTGTCCAGAGGGATGCTTTCACTCATGGGATACATGGAGCCCCACGCACCCATGCACCAAAAGAGTGGGTCTAAAGGAAAGCCCGCCGTGGAAGCCAAGGCATCTATAGCACACGCCCCTTGGGCCACAGGATTTGCAAACAAAATAGCCTCAGGTCCGAGAATGCTTGCCAGCATATCACTTTGCCAAAGAGGGTCAAGCTCTGTCATGTATGCCAAATCAAAGGGATTGTTGGTCTCAAGACAAGCAAAGTCTAAGAAAAGACCTATGAGTGCCCAAGGCAGGGCTTTATAGTAATGCACCTGAAAGCTTCTCAGTTCTCCCTCCTTCTGGTCGTCGCTGTTGGCACCTCCTATAGCTTGGGCGTTAAAGGGAATTTTCCCAACCAAACCTCCGGGTATGGGAAGGGTGGGCGTGCACCAGGGAATTCTCACAGGTTCCATAACCGCTATGCCCTCCCATATGCCAAACTTTATGCCAACTCTCGGGAAGGGAGTGTAGCACACACAGAGGGGAATACCGCCCCCGAGGGAATTTACATCCTCAAGACTGAACCAGAAGTTAAACTTTACACCTCCTATGTCTATGGGAAAGGCATTATAGGCTGTGCCGATGATGGTGACGATGATGGTCAGGGATGTGTCAGGTCCTGCCCTGCAGACCAGTTTAGCCGCAGGGTTTGCGGGCACGCTTTGAACCAAAATCAAAAAAGCCAAAAGAACACTAACGAGTTTTCTCCAACGCATCCCTGCCATAGACCTCCTTGATTATATGCCCTGTGCGGAGGTAAAATTTAATCACAGACACACCATCAGTTATACGGGCAACCTCACGGAGTTTGGGATGTAAAAGATAGACCCTTGCATTGAAGCCCTTCATCAAATCAAACACCGCACCATCGGAGGCAATTAGCATGCTGTTTGGATACTTGGTAAGAAGCTTTTTGACTATCTGGATTTGCCTTTTGTCCTTTCCATCAAACACTATCAACGGAGGAGGTGTGGTAGGCCAATACTGAATGGGACGGAAACGATACCCTTTTGGATAAAGCACTCCCACCACATTCCCCTTGTCATCCACCCTCGGTATATCAAACTCCAAAGTATAGACCCAATCTATCCTCTCGGTTTTTGATTTTTCCGCCAAAGGAAGACGCACCCTCCAGTCCTTCATGATATTGTTCTGGATGTAGTTCTCATCGTATTTTTTGGAAAGTTCTTTGAACTTTTGCACAGCCCTTTCCTGCCGTGCCAATATCTCCTCCCACACATCAGGCTCCGCTATGGGATAAGTCCTTCCCCCCTGTGCAAAGGCAACCGCACACAAAAGACTAATAAACAACAAGCTTCTCATCGTTTATATAGCCCTCCATGTAAAGGGTCATAAAGAGGCTGTCCTCAAGCTGGTTCAGGGTCATGTAGCCACTGCCAATACGGATAAACCGTGGATAGCCCTTCTCATTAACCACCAAGAATATATCAGGATAGTTCTGTGTGCCAAGACGCTGAACCAGATTGGGATGGTTCTCCGCATACACAATCCTGTAGTCCCAATTCCACTCCTTCTTTGCAAGCTCCAACACCTGCTGCATACCAGGGCACTCAAAACAGTCCTGTCTCATAACCGCCACAATACCCATCTTATCCGCAAACCTGTCCAAGACCTTCTTTCTTTCCCTCTCCCTATAGACCAGCAACGCATCCTTCATAGGCACGGCGGGAGGCTTGTCGTAGGAGAGTATTGGGTCCTGACGCATGTAATACTCACTAAGTTTGGCGTATTTGACGGATTTCTCCCTAATCCAGCGAATAAGACGCATGTGTTCTAAGATGTTCTCCCTTGTGGGATACATGAGGGCTATGTATCTTGCGGTCTGTTCTATCTTCTGAATGTCCTCAGGAGAAATCCTGTCTAAGATGTCCCAAGGTATCTGAACACGGGTGGGTAAAAACTTGTATTTGGGCTTTTCCTCTTGCTTTGCGGTTTCCTTTGGCTTTTCCTCCTTTTTCTCCTCCTTCTTCTCCTCTACGCACACTTCTTTCCAAAACCAGCCTCTTTGCCTGTCCTCATAGAAATTCTTATACTGTCTGCACACCTGCCCAGAAAAAGCCACGCCAATTAGCAAGAGAAGGGACAAAACCCACATAAAGGAAATTTTATAATGTTTTCATGCACGAGTATCCCTTAGCCATATACTTTGCAGCCTTTGTTCTTTTGATTTGGTATTCTGGAGATTTTTCGCTGATGCTTTTTACCTTTCTCACCTTTCTCTCTGGGCTTTATGCCCACAAGTTTTTCTCTCTGCTGGGATTTGAAAGGTATAGCTTTGAGGAGTATCCCTATGTGTATGTGGTTCCCATGCCCTTTAAGTCCGCCTTTGCCATCGGAAATGCGGTGGTGTTAAGCAAAAGATTAGTGGAGGAAGTGGATGAGGATGTCCTCAGGGCAATAATCTATCACGAACTCGGGCATATAAAGTTTAGGGACTTCACCACAGTGTTTTTGCTTGTTTTTGCCTATTCCGTGATAGCCACCTATAGCAAGGCAAAAATTGTGCTTCTTGCTTACATGCTTTTGTTTGTGTGGATATATTGGCATATGGAAGCAAGGGCAGACCTTTATGCTCTGAGAAAATCCGCCAACATAGAAAAAGCCCTTGAACAGTTCAACCTCAAGTGGAGGCTTGCATTTCTAAGAGGTGATAACAACACCCAGCAACAGGTCATGTGGGTAATGTTGGCCATCCTCTTCTTCACAGGCTTCTACCTCGGAACGCTTTTCATAAAAGGACAGTAAGGGTTAACTAACTTCACCTAAAATGAAAAAGACTTAGTTAACTCTCTTTAGTCAGTTAACTAACTATCCATAATTTTAGCCCTTGTTAGTTAACCCGCTTTAGATGGTTAACTAAGTCCCTTCCTTTTGCATAGCAGTTGGTTAACCCGCCATGTGGTTAACTAAGT
>Ga0079997_115723_pt1 | contig 18689 bp, 24 predicted proteins | sample PerSpoCPS_CMetaG_FD_69200 | JGI IMG/M metagenome (GOLD analysis project Ga0079997, IMG submission 69200) | Archaeal communities from Yellowstone National Park, Wyoming, USA - Perpetual Spouter C (PS_C) MetaG (SPADES assembly) (version 2) | ecosystem: Environmental > Aquatic > Thermal springs >... | reverse complement strand
CCCAAGGCCCTTCTCCCCTATGATGGGGGTTGCCTGGCGCTGGGCGGCGTAGCTCAGGTGGTCAGAGCACACGACTCATAATCGTGGTGTCGTGGGTTCGAGTCCCACCGCCGCCACCAGGCTCCAGAAGCCGGAAAACCCAGGGTTGGACCCTGGGTTTTCCGGTTTTTCTTACCCCTTGACTACCCCTTATCGTCTTCCCGGTTGTTGCGGGTGAGGGACAGGCCTTTGAGGGCGGTCTTGAGGTCCTGTTCGGAGACGCGGGTGTAGTGCTGCATGGCCACGGTGAGGCTTTTGTGGCCCGCGAGGACGGCGGCGAGTTTGGGGTTTTTGGTCTCGCGGACCACGCGGGTGATGAAGGTGCCCCGGAGGTCGTGGATGCGAGCCCGGGGCACGCCCGCTTTGGCCAGGAGGCGGGTCCACACCCGGTAGAGGTTTTCCGGGCGGACCGGGGTGCCTGCCAGGGAGGGGAAGACGAAGCCTTCGGGGTGGTAGAGGCCGTCCATTTCCAGGCGTTCCCGGTGGGCCAGGAGAACTTCCCGGGCCTCTTCGGTCAGGGGGAGCGTCCGGTCGGACCCGGAGGTCTTGGTGGGGCCGAGGATGAGCCGGGCGGTGCGGTTGTCGGGGACGAGGGCTCGGCGGATGTGGAGCAGACCTCCTTCGAAGTCCACGTCCGGCCACATGAGGCCCAGGACCTCACCCCGGCGCAGGCCGTAGGCTGCCAGCAGGTAGAAGGCCGCGAACAGGCGGTGTTCCCGGGCGGTTTCCAGGATACGGGCGAGTTCTTCTTCGGGGATCTCCCGGCCCGCTTGCCCTTTGGGGAAGCGGGGCAGGCGGGTGCGGTCCACGGGGTTTTCGGAGAGGCGGGCGTAGCGCACGGCGCGTTCGAAGGCGGCGTGGAGGAGGTTGCGCACCTGGGCGACGGTGGAGCGGCCGTATCCCTCTTGGGCGAGGGCGCGGAACAGGGCTTCCAGGCGTTCGGCGGTTACCGTGTCCAGCCGGGGGTCCCCGAGGTGTTGGGCGATGAGGCGGATGTGGCGGGCGTAGCTGTTGAGGGTGTTGGGGCGGCGGCCTTCGGCCCGGGCGGCTTCGGCGTGGGCTTCCAGCCACTCCAGGAGGGTGGGTGGGTTGTCGGGGTTGTTGGGGGTGATGCCGTAGGCCAGGGCCAGTTTTCGGCGCAGGAGGTCGGCCTTTTTTTCGTTTTCCCGGGTGCGGGGTCCGGGGCTGTAGAAGCTTTTGCGTTTGCCGCCTACGGTGAGGCGGATTTCGTACATCCCGAGGTCTTTGCGGTAGCGGAGGGAACCTTCGCCTTTGCGGTGGCGGCGGGGCATGGCGGTCAGAGTTTCCTTCTGCCGGGGTATCCGTTGGTGAGGTTGCGTATGATGGCGATCACGGGACCCCATATCTTCGCGTCTTCCGGGAAGGGTTGGTCTTCGTACATGGGGTTGACGCTGCTGAGGTAGAGTTTCCCTTCCCGTTCGGCGAGCTTTTTGATCACGATGCCGTTCCAGGGGATGCCCACGGCCACCACAGCGCCTATGCCCACTCGGCCTTGCGTGTGCACCACGGCCAGGTCGCCTTCGTAGAGGAGGGGTTCCATGGAGTTGCCCACCACCTTGACGGCGAAGAGGTCTCCGGGACCTTTGCCCCGCATCTCCGGCAGGTAGAGGGTCACGTACTCCTGAGCGTCGTTGAAGCTGGGGGACCCCGCCCCCGCTTCCACCAGAGGCAGCCGGTAGGGGCGGAGTTCTTGGGCTTCGGGGGGAAGGTTCTCCAAGTCCGGGGCTTGGGACCTTTGCCGCGCCTCGTCTTCTGCCCAGAGCCGGAAGAGGGTGTTGATCTCGTCTTCCCTCAGCCCGTAGGCGGAGAGGATGCTGAAAGTCCGTTGGGCGTTCATCTTGCGCAGGTTTCGCCTCCCGGTCTCCACGAAGGAGATGTAGGCGGGATGTATCTTGGCCCTTTCGGCCATCTCCCTCTGGGAGAGGCCCGCCCTTTCCCTCAGGGAACGGAGGAACCTCCCGAACTCCTCGGGGGTCATACGGGCCACGAGTTCCCAGTCTATAGCGGACTCAATATGGCGGGCGCTTTCGGGACTCATGAGATTCCTCCTCTGAAGGCGATTGTAAGTCAAGCAAGACCGCTTATCCCCTCATCCACCTAACGGGATTTTACTTCTTGTTACAAAACGCGTCATCAGCGGCTTTTACACCCTGTTGTATGGTGAAGGGTTGACAAAGTGTAGCGTAGTGTGCTACGCTAACCCGTGTATGGGCGTGTTGGGGGAGTTGCGGCGAATGGCGGGTATTAGCGTTGCCGAGTTGGCATCGTTGGCGGGTGTTAGCCGCCAGCACGTGTGGCGGATAGAAAACGGGGGGGTCGGGATGACCGTGGAGACCGCGAGACGCCTTGCCGGGGCGCTGGCCTCACGTCTAGGGATTCCCGATTCCATGGTGCTGCACGCGCTGATTACCGGTAAGGCCGATGGAATGTTTCTGCTAAGGCGAGAGGTTCCATCCCGCTACCTAGACATTCGGGAAGCGTCCAGGTATCTGGGTGTTCCGCAATCGACGTTACGTGCGGCGATTCGCTCTGGGCATTTGCGCCCACGGGCCGTTCCGGGACCGCGCGGGAAGGTACTGATTTCCGTGGAAGAACTTGACCGCTACGCCCGGGAGTGGTTGGAGGTGGAAGATGAAACCGCTCTTGAGGTCAGATAATAGCCTGGAACAAGCGGTAGATTTAGTGGATTTGTTTCGCCAAATCGGGATTCCCGCGTACGCTCGCGTGGAACCCGATCGGGTGTGGGTCGCGGTTGGGGATGTGATTTTTAACGAGGAGGACCTACCGGGAGCTATAAGGGCTCTTGCGACCATTCTGGAAAACCGACCTATTGGTTGATATAGGGGCTCCCCTGGCCCAGAAGCCCCTTTTTGACCCGAGGAGGTCTGGATGCAGCGTAGCATACCTGGAATCCTTTTTCAAGCCCTGGCGTACACGGAGTTGGGGTATCGGGTGATCCCGGTTGTTCCCGGGGGCAAGCGACCCCATTCCCCTTTGGTCCCGCGCGGGATCAACGATGCCACGTGCGACCGCGCGGTGGTTGGGTTTTGGTGGCGTGTTTGTCCCGGCTGTGGGGTGGCCCTGGTGCCGCCCAGGGAGGTTCTGGTTTTAGACGTGGATGTTTCCGACGCTTGGGCGGAGTTTTCCGGTCTGACCGGCGTGGAGGAGGCACCCCGGGCGCGTACTCCGTCTGGGGGGTGGCACCTATGGTTTCGGGTTGGGCCGGACGCGGATCGGTTGAAGGCCACGGTGCGGGCTTTGCCGGGAGTGGATTTGCGGGGACTGGGGAGGACCGCTCTGGTGGTGCCGCCCACGCCGGGGTATGTCTGGGAGGTTCCCCTTCTTCCCGCGCACTCCCTTCCCCCTTTACCGGAGGCGCTTCGGCGAAAACTCCTTCCGAAGGACTCTAAGCCTAAACGGGCTGTCCCGTTTGAGGGTTCGGCCTTGCCGGGCCAACTGGAAGGGCTTTTGCGCTGGGCTTTCCGGCGTGTGGCGGAGGCTCCTGTGGGCACCCGACACCACACGCTTTTGAGGACCGCGCGGCTTCTCGGCGGATACGCCCACTTGGGGTTTTCCGAGGATGTGGTGGTGAGCGCCTTAACGGAGGCGGCCGTTCAGGCTGGGTTACCCCGTTCAGAGGCTTTAGCCACGGCCAAGGACGGGTTCAGGTATGGCCTAAGGGCTCCCATTCGGAAGCTAGATCTGGAGCCGGTGTGGAGAGAAGCGCGGAGCAGAAGGTTCAGGGCTTTGGGGGGGCGGTCATGATCATTCCCAAGGAAATCCTTTCTCTGGTCGAGCGGGTTTCGCCGGAAAGTTGGGGGGAGACGTACCCCAAGCTTTTCGCCGCGCTTGTGGAGCACGGGCTGACCCGGGTGGAGACCGAACTGGTTCTTCGGGAGGCGGCGAAGCGCTTGGGGGTTAGCTACGTCCAGGTGTGGGCCGATTGGCAGACCTATCTGGGGCGCGACCCCAAGGAGGCGAAGCCGCGAGCTTCCGACCATCTCCGGGAACTCTTGGAGATGGAAGAGTACGAGGTGTGGCGTGCTCACGGAACTGAGGTTTGGGTGAGCGTGCGGTTGAACGGCCATGTGGAGCATTGGCCCGTTCGCAGCGCCCGCGCCGAGGCCTGGTTGCGCCGGCTGTACGGCCAGGTCTACAAACGTCTTGTGCCCAAGGTGGCGGTTGAAGACGTGATGGCCGATCTACGGGCAACGGGTTTGCTCTTCGGCGACGTTCACCCCGTCTTTACCCGCTTAGGCGGGTGGGAAGAAAAAGAGACGGGCGAGCGTCGGGTATACCTGGACCTTGGAAGACCAGATTGGACCGTTGTGGAAGTTACCGCCGAGGGGTGGCGGGTCATCCCGGCTTCGGAAGCGCCCGCGCGCTTCTACCGCAACGAGTACCAGCGCCCTCTGCCCGTCCCCGAGAGAGGAGGAAGCTTAGAGCCTCTGTGGGAGCTTTTGCCCTTACAGGGTGAGCGGGACCGTTTATTGGTCCTGGGGTGGCTTCTTGGGAGCCTAAACCCTTGGGGTCCGTATCCTGTTTTGATCCTCAGCGGCGAGAAGGGGGCCGGTAAGAGCACGGCGGGGGAGATTCTTAAGCGCCTGTTGGACCCCACGAAAGCGCCGAGGCGTTCGGAGCCGGAAAACGAGGGCGACATCGTGATCGCGGCTCAGAACAACCACATCCTCCTGTACGACAACCTTTCGCAGATTCCTCCGAAGATTTCGGACGCGCTTTGCCGCTTGAGCACCGGTGGGGGCCTCAGCAAGCGGAAGCTTTACACGGACGACTCGGAGGTGGTCCTTGAAGCGCAGAGGCCCGTGATCCTCACCGGGATAGGATTTGGCGCTATACGGGACGACCTGGCCGACCGGGCCATACGGGTGGAACTCACCCGCATCGCCGATGAGGACCGGGTTACCGACAGCCAACTGTGGACTCGCTTTCACCGGGAGCATCCCCGTATCCTGGGGGTTTTGTTGGACGCGGCTTCCGTGGCTTTACAGCGTTTTGACGAAGTCGAAGAGGAGCTAGGTTTTCTTCCCCGCCTGGCCGATTGGATCGTGTGGGCGGAGGCCGGTGTCGGCCACTTCGGCGTTCCGTTGGGCGAACTGAGAGAAGCCTTTTACGACGTTCAGGGAGAGTTTGACAGCGAGTTTCTGGAGTCTAACCCGTTGGGCGGGGCGATTCTGCTTCTTATCCGGGACTGGCAGCCTGGAGAAAGCCGGCGGTACACCTCAAAACAGCTTCTGGAAGAACTGGAAAAGGTGGTGTTCGGGGGGCAGGTCAACACCAAGAACCTGATGGACTGGCCGAAGTCGCCGGAGGCGCTGGTGAGGCGCTTGCCCAGGCTTCAGAGTGCGCTTAGAAGCGCCGGGATTGTTGTAACTAAGGAGCGGAGCCTCCACCTAAAACAGACCATCTGGGTTTTGCAAAAGAAGGGTGAAGTGAAGGAGGAGGACGTTCCGGAGTACGAACTCTAGGGGGTGTGCGGTGAGGCCCTTTGAGTTTTTGAACAGCTTGATGAACTACGCCGATTCCGACCTGGTGTTTTGCCGCAAAGGGGGCCGGTTGGTGTATAGGACCAGGGAGGCGGAGGGGGTACGTGAGTCTTTTTCGGGGTTGAAGGACCTTCTCGCCTTTTCCCTCCGTGAGGGGGAGTGCCGGAAGGTCCGGGAAATATTGGGAGACCCCCGTAGGTTGGCGGTCCTTCTTTGGTCCTGTGGTAGCGAAGGAGAGCCGGTGATCGTAACTTGGGCTTTGAACGGGATTTACAGGAGGACAGTTGTAACCCGCGAGGATTGGGTTGGTACGGTGTGGGAGATACCGGAAGGAGTAGCCCGGGTTCACCTGGCGGATACACGGGGCGAGCGTGTGGTGGATGTGGACTTCACCAATCTGAAGGTTCTGGAAGGAGCGCGTTTTCGCGCCGGGCGAACGGAATACGCGGTCCTCGCGGATCACGATCGGGTTCGCGCTCTTCTGGAAAGCCTAAGGGCGGTCAGCTTTCCCAGAAACTTGGAAACCTGGGAGGGTAGGGGTGTAGTGGAAATGACTGGGGAGAGGGGGGGGTGAGGGATGGCGTTCCTTCGAGTTTTTGTCCTTACCGGGTTCGTTTTGGCCGTGGGGGTTTTGGTCTATCTTCTGCTTCCCAGGGGTTCTCCGCTTGAGTTGCGCCCTTCCTTTTTCCGGGAAGCCTGGCCTTTTCGTGAACCCCCTTACGTTCTTCTCTTTACCGATCCCCGCTGTCCTTTTTGCCGGGCTTTGGAGAAGGAGCTCGCGAAGGATTCGGAAATAAGGGAGCGGGTGCGCTATGTTCCCGTGATGCGGCACGAGGGGTCTTACGAGGACTGGCTACTTCGGTTGATTTCTTGGGGGTGGGAGGAGGAGGCGGCGCGGGCTTATCTGGAGCGGATGCGGGACGAAGTGGATCGGGCTGGGCTTCGGATAACTCCCGTGGCCGTCGTGGTGAACAGGAGGGGGGAGGTGGTTCGTGTGGTCGGGGGATTTGGCGGGTACGGACGGTGGCGGGAGGAGGTCTTGGATGCCCTCCGTGCTGACCGTTGATCCGGGGATCCACACGGGGTACGCCTTCTTGGGCAAGGAGGTTCACCTGGGGACCTTGACGCTTCCCTCGGACTACCGTTTGGCGGTGGAAGAAGTCTTGAGGGCGCTCCACCCCCTTCTCCTTCGCGCCGATGAGGTTTACGTTGAGGACTGGACCTATCAGGGCAGGAACATCGGGCAAGGGCAGGTGGTGCCCCTGATTTTGGTGGGGGGCTTTTTGGCTTTGGGAGCGAAGCCCGTGGACCCCTTGTGGAAGAGGAGTTTGGTGAAGGGGCTTCACCTGAAGACGGCGGAGCGCCTTGGGGTTCGTTTCCCTTCGGGGTTGGACGAGAAAGACCGCGCCCTTTGGTTGAGGCTTCACCTGGAAGGGTGGGGGCCTTTACTCGGGCAGATAAGCGCTTTGCCGAGGAAGCACCGTCCCCACGCCCTGGACGCTCTAGGGCTTGCCTTCTATGCGCGAGCCTTAGCTAAAATGAAAAGGGAGGCCGGTTAGTATGAGTCTGGAAGGCTACCTCGGTCTGGTCTTACCTTTCCTTGCGGGGTTGGCGCTGGGCTCCGCGCTGAGGCGGCCCTTAGAGGGAGTTTTGGTGGTGGTCTTGGTGGGCGTGGGAGTTTGGGGGTATCTGCACCCGGAGGCGTTCAAGGCCTGGGTGGATGAGCTGGCCCGCGAGGGAGCTTCTTGGTTGCGCTACGGGGTGGAGCGAGGGGTTTTCTGGTCGGGGGAGGCTTCGCGGGCGAATCCGGTGGCGTTGATGCAGAACCTGGAGGCGTGGGTGCGGGGTTTGGGGGCGGAGAAGCTTTTCCTGCTGGGGTTCATAGGGGGTTTACGGGCGTGAAGGCGAAGGAGCGGTTAGCGCTGGAGATTTTCAGGGCGATGGTTCGCGGGGATCGGTTTAGCGTGGTGGCCTTGCTCCAGGGGATGATGGCCCTAAGGGGAGAGCAGAAGGCCATCGTCGCCCTATTGGAGGAGCGCTACCACGAGGGGGTGGCGCTTTCGGCCCAGGTGGCCGCCTCTCCGTGGTTTTTCAAGGAGGTGGGCCGGGTAGACCGGAAGACCTACCTGGCCCCGGTGTACGAGCTGGCGCGGGGAGTGAAGATGCGGGGAGAGGAGGCCGAGAAGGTGGCCAAGGTGTTGCAAGAGGCCACTTGGCCCGAGTTGCGTTTTCTGAAGCAACTCGCCAAGAGGGTAGGGATGGAGGTCAAGCCGGAAGACTTGGTGTGGAGCATGCGTTGGCTTTCGGAACGCCGGGAGTTTTTGAACCGGATGGGCGTGGGACACTACGCGGGGAAGTCCATTTGGGAGGTGAAGGATGCTGAAGCTCAGGCGGCGACCTGACGTGGTGCGGGCTATAGGTGGGGTGTACCTGAAGGAGCCCTTTCTCGGTAAGGCCTTGGCGCTAGGGTACAAGGTGTTGACGGAGAAAGGGTATCCTCGGTTTGAGAGGTTGGTGCTTTCCGGGCAGTTCGGGGAGGCGGGGGCTTACGCCCTGGCTGTGGCGAAGTCGCCGGCGGCCTTGAAGTTCGGCAACTGGGATGCCCCGAAGGGCGGTTTCAAGGAGATGGCGAAGGTGCTGGAGGTCCTGATGCCCCACGGGGACCTAGGAGCGGTGGAGGGAGCCCTTCGGTTGAAGAGCGAGGGAGACGAGGCGGAGGTCCTTCTCCTTTTGGAGTTGGTGGAGGCCGGCGAATCCCCGGAGACCATCGCGGGAGTGGTCCGGGCCATGCTGGCCCACCTTCCCCTGGACCGGAAGCTCCAGGGGAGCAAGGTGGTTCCTCCCGTGGTGGAGAAGAAGCGGGAAAACGCAGAGGTGAAGGAGGTAACCTGAAGATGGTGGAAGTTCTGATCGTCTTGCTTCTGATGCACGTGGCCATAGCGCTCCATGAGTTGGGGCACTACACGGTTTACCGCAAGTACCGGGTTCCGGTCTTGGGGGTTTACCTTGGTGGTCCTCCCTGGGTCTTGCGCTGGAAGAGAAAGGGCACCGAGTGCCGTTTAGGCCTTATCCCCCTATTCGGGGCGGTCTTGGTTCAGGAGGACGACGCTAAGCACCTGACTTCCCTGGATTGGGTAAGGGTGTACGTGGCGGGTCCTTTGGCTTCTCTGCTGGCGGCGTTAGCGGGCTTTGTCCTTTGGGGGATTCTGAAGGGAAGCCTTCTCTTTACCCTGAAGGCCTTTGCCGCCATCCTGATTTTCCCGGTTTTGTTGGTCGGGGACCTCTTCCGGGCGCTTTTCGGCGACCTGAGCACCGCGGGGGCTATTCCCATGTTCCAGGTTACGGGGGGCATCATTCGGCAAGGAGGGCTCGAGGGCTTGGCTCTGGTTTGGGGGGCTTTGAACGCGGTGTTGTTCTGGTTCAACCTTCTTCCCATACCCCCTCTGGATGGAGGGCAGGCGGTGTACCGCCTGTTCGCGGGGAGGAAGTGGGTGGAGAAGGTGTACCCCTACGCGCTGGGGTTTGGCCTGGCCGTCTTGTTTGCCCTCACGGAGATCGCCATTCTGAAGGACGTGGCGCGGTTGTTGGGGAGGTGATGGGATGAACAGGGTGTACTTGGTCTTGGTTTTGGGTTTGGTCCTCGCCGCTTGCGCCCCCACCGTGACGGGGGACCCCTTGGGAGAGGCGGACCTTTCCCGGGCGCTTCCCGGTTCCGGGACCTACACCCCGCCCAGAGGGGTTTACGAAGCTCTTCCCACGGTTTCCGAGGAGAGGCTTACCCACCCCGATCCCCGGGTTCGGGAGGAGGTCTTTGCCCTCTTGAGGCGGCAGAGGATGGCGGGGGATAGCGTCGGTCCCGAGTTCGATTACCTCTACGGGCGCTACTACGAGGCTTCCGGGGACTACAAGAGCGCCGCGAGCTACTACAACCTCGGGCTCAAGGCGCTCTACCCCTTCGCCTTTGACCGCCAGGGGAGGGACGTTTGGGAATACGGCTACCGCAGGGCGGAGGCCTACCTCCGCTTCGCTCCCGACAAGGCGGCGAGGGATGCCCGGATACTGGCGGAGAAGGGAGCCCCTGCCCGTCCCGGTGAACTTCCTCAGGCGGCCAGGGCTTACGCCCTTTTGGTGAGGGCGGAGGAGGCTTTGGGGAATTCCGAGGGCGTTTTAGAGGCGGCGGAGGCCTTCTACCGTTCTCTTCAGGGAGTGAACTGGGGAGGTCGGGTAGCCGACCTCTTTTGGCGGACCACCCTCGCCAAGGCGCGGGCTTTGGAGCGTTTAGGGCGGTTGGCGGAAGCCCGTGAAGTCTACGCCCGGATCGCGGGCGCGCAGGACCTCTTCCTTCCCGATGAGGTGCGGAGGGAGGCCCGGGAGGCCCTGGTGAGGTTGGGCGCTCCCAAAACCCAAGAGGCTCCGGCTTCACCCCCGCCTCAGGTTTCCCCTTCGCCGCCTTCACCGCCGGTTTCTCCGGTTCCCCGGCCGTTTCTTCGCCGGAGAAGGACGCGGCGGAAACGGTCAAGGGATTCTTCGAGGCCGTTCGGGCTTTGGACTTCGCGGGCATCAGCCGGTATCTCTCCCAACCCTTCTACGATGCTCTTCAGGAGCGGGAGCTTCCCGGAAGGGTTACGTCGGAGATGCGGGAGAAGGCTAGGGCCATTCGGTACGAGGTGGCCCGGGTAACGCCTCCTTCGCCCACAAATCCCCTGTTCAAGGCGGAGGTCATCTACGACTTCGGCGGGGAGCGGAAGCTCCTTACCCTGTACCTGATTCTCCTCCAGGACCGGGGGTTGGTCCTCCTTTCCGGTCCCCTTCCCTTGACCGTGTCCTTCCTCTTGGGTTCCGTGGACACCGAGGCCGTGGGCCGCTTCCTCAAGGAAGTCCACGCCTTCCTGGGACTCCCCCTCTAAGCCAGAAAACCCCCGGTGCTCTCACCGGGGGTCCTAACCGGGGGGCGCTATCACTCCGGTACAACCGGGGGATAGCGGAACCCCTCTTGATCGGTTACAGTGCCGGCGTAGTCGAAATCCCCGTCCTCGTAGAAGACCCAGCGGTCCCAGTAATCCCGGGACCCCCATGTACGGGTCCAGACGAGGTGATCTTGAAGAAGGATCACCTCGTCGCCGCAGTATGGGTTCCCGCAGGAGCACGGGGCATCATAAACGATCGCCCCGTCCTCCCGCCGGGACAACGTCCCCTGACCCAAGTGCTTCATGATCTCCTGCATGAACTTCTCCAAGTTCTTTCCCATGGCTCACCTCCCTTTTCGGGACACCTGGATTATACCACGGGGGTTGGTAGAGCAAGAAGAAACCCCTGGTGAGTTCACCAGGGGTGGAAAGACCGCCTCCCTTCCTACCGGAGCAACGTGAGCACGAAGCTTATTGCTCCAGCCAGGAAGAGAAGGCCACCAACGACAACCAGCGCCGCGGCAATAGCCGTCTTCCACCGGGGAGCGGAGGGAGCCGGCAACTCCTTCCACTCCGCCTCCACCACGTCCGGGTCAGGGAGCTCCGGACGGGTGGAGCGTGGAAGCGACCGCCGCCGGGAGTTATCCTCCCACTCCACGTCCATCACCTCCGCTTCGATAGCCTCGATGTCTTCCTTCTCCTCCTTCCTCTTCCGAAGGCTTTCAACAACCTTCGGAAGGGCAAGGAAGAGCCCCCTCAGAATCGGCCAGGTAATCCACAAAAACAGGATTACCTGAGCCTCCCGTTGCCCCAACAAGGCCGCTACCAGCAAGCTCACTCCGAGTAACCCGTACATATACACCTCCCCTTTCGGGACAGACCAAGTGTACCATGGTTTATCCAGGTGGGGCTAGGCATTATCTCACCTTCCATGCTATAATCCATACCGGATGCGCTGGTCCTTTTGGGTAGCGGTAGTGGTCTTGGCCCTTTTGGGGTTTGGGTGGGGGAAGGTGTACCGGATAGACCTGGTGCCCTATGGGACCACGGTGTTGCGTTTTGGTGAGGGGGTGCGGTATGTCGCCACCGGATGGCCCTACGTGCAGGTGCAGGTGTTGGAGGGGGCGATGGTGCTCTTGCGGCCCTTGGTGAGAGAGGGAGAAGGGGAGCTTTGGGTGATGCTTCAGGACGGCAGGCAGTACCGTTTTCTTCTCAAGGTGAACAAGGAAGGAAAGACGGCGCGTAGCTACTACTTTTGGAGGTAAGAGGTGCGGCGAGTTTGGGCTTTCTGGAGTTTGGCGTTAGGGCTTTTGGCGTGGGCGCAGCTTGGTCCTTATGTGGAGCGGGTGTACGACGTTCGGGACCTCATGACCCGTCCCGGGATTGTGGTGCTCACTCCCGGCTTCTTGACGATTGTGGATGTGGACGAGCAGGTGGAGCAGGCGGTTTCCGCGAGGTCGGACCTCTTCGAGATGCGGGTTTTCGGCAACAGCATCTACCTTAGGCCCACCAAGCGGGCGGGGACCACGGACCTGGTGGTTACGGCGGGCGGGCGGGTCTTCATGCTCCGCCTTGTGGTGGATGACAAGAATTTCACCACTTACCGGTACAGGGTTCGTTATCCCCGTCAGGAGGGGGTAGAAGTCCCTTCTTCAGACCTGACTCCGGTGAGGCGGGCTTCTCCATCTACACCTCCTTCGAAGGAAGGGGCCGGGGAAGCGAAGGAGAAGCCCGTTGAGTCTTCTTTGCCCTTGCAGGTGGAGTTCGCGCTGACGAGGGCGGGGGAGGGGGTGCTTTTGGAGTACCGGGCCTTGAACTCGGGTAAAAACCCGGTGGTTTTGGACCCCGCGCGGTTGCGGGTCAAGGGGGGAGGCGGTGAGGTTTCGTTTCGCCTTTTGTGGCGTGAAGGAGCGGCGGTTCCCGGGCGGTTGCTTCCGGGGGAGAGCGAACGGGGGGCGTTTTTGGTCGACCGGGTAACTCTGCCCCTGGAAGTGGTCTGGGCGGCCACGGAGGTTGGCGCGGGGCGTACCTTTACCGTGGGCGGCAAGTGGGCCGAGGTGAAGTGATGCGGGCGGTTTTGGTGTTGACCTTGGTTTTGGGAGCTTTTTCCTTGGCGCAGTCGTGGAGCCAAGAGGCGGTAGACGCTTTGGTCAAGGAAGGGGTAGTTTACGGATATCCCGATGGGCAGATCAGGCCGGAAGCCTACCTGAAGCGGGGGGAGGCCTTTACGCTTCTCTGGAGGGTCATCCTCACTTATCGCCTGAAGGACTTGAAGGACCTCACCGGGGAGGACATTCAGAACCTCAAGGCGCTTCTAAAGAAGGCCGATGAGTTTGCCCGGGCGCTTCAGGACCAGGGTCAGGTTTTGCAAGCTTACGCGGATGCCATCAAGGAGTTGCGGGAGCGTTTGGAGAAGGCGCAGGCGGAGTCGTCCACCTTGGCGGGCACCGCCCGGGAGAAGGCGGAAGAGGCCTTAGCGCAGACCGCTTCTTTCGCGGAGCGTTTGAGCGACCTGGAGGCTACCACGTATAAGGGGTTGCGGGACTTCAGGGAGGAGGTGAACGGGCTAGCGGCGTTTTTGCGGGACTTGGACGCTAAGGTAAAGGCCTTGGAGGAAGCGTTGGACGGGAAGGCTCAGGAGGTGCAGAGTCGGTACTCGGAGCTTCAGGGACTTCTTTCCCAGGTTTCGGGGAAGGTGTCTGCCCTTGAGACGGCGTTGAGCAGGGTGAAGGACGCGGAAGAGCGCCTAAAGGCCTTGGAGGACCGTATGAGTGTTCTGGAAGCTCAAGTGAAGGCCCTGAGGGAAGAGCTAACTCGGCTTAGGGGCGAGATACCCAAAGTGGAAAGGCCTTCTCCTTTGGGCGTGGAGGTTGTGCTCACCGGCGTTTCTCCCTTGGGGGGTTCCTTGAGGGTAGGGTACGCGCTTCCCCAGGGATTCGGGGGTTACGCGCGTCTCACTTATGACTCCTTAGGATTCTACGCGGCCCTGGGGGTGGCGCACGTGACGGTGGCCTCTCCCTTTTCCTTCAAGGCGCTTTTGGGTGTAGCCCGAGGTTTTTACGGCCCCGGATTCACTTACGGTGAGGTAGGCACGGGTTTTGGGGTCAAGCTCTTTGGAGACCTCGGGTTGGGGCTTGAGGGCGTTCTGTCTTTCCCGATGGGTACCGGTCCCAATGTGGCCCGGTTTGGCCTGGGGGTGGTATACGGATGGTGAGGGTTTTGGGCAGGCTTTCCTTGCTGCTTTTGCTTCTCGCCGGGTGCACGAGCGTCCAGGGTAGCTTGAACGGTAAGCTGGCCTTGACGGTTTCCGGTCTACCCGGTGGGGTTGAGGGCAACGTGGTGGTTCGGGGGAACGGGGTAGAGAGGGTCCTGAAGACCTCCGCCCTTTTGGAGCTTCCTGAGGGCGAATACGCCGTGGAGGCGGCGGAGGTTTTGGGTCCTCAGGGGGAGGTGTACGCCCCCACGGTTCAGGGTTCTCCCGTGAAGGTGGAGTACGGAAAGACGGCGGAGGTCAGGGTAGATTACGCGGTTCGCCAGGACACCTTGCCCGCGACTCTGACCGTGGTGATCCAGGGGCTGCCTTCCGGCGCGGAGGGGCGGGTTACGGTTTACGGCCCTGGAGGGGTTAGTTGGAATCTCACGTCTACCACGACTTTGCGGGGCGTGAAGGCGGGGACTTACAGCGTTTTCGCGGACTCCGTAGAGGTCGGGGGGAGGACCTACACGCCGAAGGTGGAGCCTTCTTCTCTGACGCTTTCCGGTGGGGGTACGGCTACGGTGGTGGTGCAGTATCTTCCGCCGGACACAGGGTACCTCGCGGTGGAGATCGCCGGGCTTCCCTCTGGGGCGGAAGGAGATGTGGAGGTGAGGAGCGGCGCTTCCCTTGTCGCCACCCTGAAGGCCTCGCAGGTTCTTGAGGTGGTGGTGGGAAGCTATTTGGTGGTAGCTAAGGAGGTGGTGTTCCAGGGCACCACCTACCGGGGTGTGGTTTCTCCTTCTTCTGTTGACGTGAAGAAGGGGGCCACGGCTTTGGTGAGGGTGAGCTACGCCCCGGTGTACACCACGGGGACGCTGGTGGTTACGGTCAGCGGTCTTCCTTCGGGCGTGAGCGCCGACGTGGTTGTGGAAGGCCCCAACGGTTTCCGGCGTGCTCTTACCAGGACGACGACGCTTGACGGTCTTTCTCCCGGCGCTTACACGGTAACGGCCCGAGATGTGGCCACTCCTGGAGGTGTTTACCGGGCTACCGTGCAGGGTTCTCCGGTTCAGGTGGAGGCCGGGGCTACGAGCGGGGTGGGAGTGAACTACCAGCTTGACCCCGCCACCGCTCCCGGGGACCTTCTGGTAGAGGTGAACGGACTGCCCTCCGGCGCTTTGGGAAGCGTTCGGGTTCAAGGCCCCGGGGGGTTTGACCGGTCCATTACGCAGACGACGCTCTTGTCTTCTTTGCCGGCGGGGTATTACACGGTGAGCGCCGGGGATGTGGTCTATTCCGGGAGAACTTACCGGGCCACGGTTTCCGGTTCCCCGGTGAGGGTGGGCGGGGGCACCACGGCCACCGTTCAGGTGAGCTACAGCCTTTACAGCGCTTTTCTAACGGTGCAGATTTCCGGCCTGCCGAGGCCTGCGGCGAATGTCGTGGTTACCGGAGCGAACGGGTACAGTCGCACCCTCAACAGAACCGCCGTGCTCACCGTGGAGCCCGGTGTGTACGCCGTGAGCGCTTACCCCGTGGTGGTGGACGGCCAGACTTACACCCCAACGGTCCAGGGTTCACCGGTGTCCCTTGACCCCGGGGGGAGCGGTGCCATACAGGTCGTTTACCAGGTGAGCCAGTAAAGGACGTTCCTGCCAAGACTCCCGTGGTCAAATCCACGGGGGTTTGTTACGCTATATACTGAGGTGGGCTTCGTATGGTTCGGGGAGTTTGGCTTCTTTTAGCGGTCGTGGTTTTCGCGGGATGGGGGATGGCCCAGACCTGCACCGTGAAGTACACGGCTCCCGACTACCCGGAGCTTCCGGCGTATCAGCCCCAGGTCTACCTTTCCGTTACCCCTAACCCCCTTTTTAACCCGGGAGCGTTGACGGTTCAGGCTTGGACCTCTTTCTCCGGCTCCACCGCTTGGGTGCGGGTAAGGTGGAGCGGGGGACAGCTGGCCACGAGAGATGTCCCGGCTTCGGGATACGTTCCCCTTTTGAATCCCAATCCCAAGCAGGACTGTCCTACGGTCGCGGCGACTACCCGGCAGTTAGACTACCGTGACAACGGCTTCCACACCTTCGTCGCCGAAGCGTATGTTTACTGGAAGCAGTACTACACGGACTGGTCTTGTCAGTATAGGGACCAGGACGGCAATGTTCAGAGCGCCGTGGTTACGACCACCGGTTACGTTCCGGGGTACCCTTACTACAACTGCCAACAGCTAAGGGCGTACTGGCAGGTGCAGAGCGGGATAGTGAGCGCTTCGCAACGAGTTCCGGTCTACATTACTTGGGAGAAGTCCCTTTCTTACGACCAAGCGCTTCAGGAGTTCGCCAACCGGCTCCTGGAGGACCACAAGCGGGCTGGGGGGTCCATGCTGGCCTACGCTTACGCCAAGGAGATCAACGACCCCGTGCGGGGCGCTCTGCAGAAAATCGCCCAGGGGTACTTTTACGACTGCAACTGGTTGGGTATTTGTCAGCGGGCCGACCCGGCGGGGGAGATAAAGATTCTCACGGACGTTCCCAGCATCCTCTACGGGCTCCTTTACACGGGTAGGCTTTGCGGTGGCTTTATCACTTTCTGCTTTGGTCAGCAGAACTCCCGGGGAGCGGACATCGGCCCCAAGGTGGAGATCAAGACTTTCCTCATGGTCAAGGGGTGGAGACACGACTACATACTCTTAGACCGTCTCATCCCCAGGAAGTACTACGACCCTTCGGTGCCGGAGTACGTGGGAGTACCGGAAGACGAGCGCCAGCAGGTCCTTCAAGGATGCCAGACCTTCAAGGACACGAACGAGGGCAGGCGGTGCTTGGCCCTGGTGGAGACCCCGACGGGCATTACGCCCACCTTGAAGACCCTTCTCATGATTGACCCCATGTTCCGGAGAGGGAGGCAGTACCCATGATTTGGACGCGGTGGGTCATCGGAGTTTCGGCGGGAGTGGTGTTGGCCCAGACCTACGGGCTCCTTTGGTTCTTCGTGGGTCCCGCGTGGGCGGCCCTCTTGACCTTGATGGATTTAGGGCACTCGGAGGTGCGGCGTGCGTAAGGTGTTTCTCCTTCCCTTCCTTTCCCTGGCCCTGGCCCAGGTGGGCCTTTTGGACGGTCCCCGGCCTCCCACCGAGGTGCGGGGCACCCTGCAGGGAAACCCCCGGGACGGGTACAAGGTGGCGGTGGAGTTCCTGGTAGACCAGGGGGTAAATCCCCTGCAGGGGACCGTTTACCAAGCTCTTTCCTGGAACGGCACCCTGTACCTTTGTCCCGGGGGGGTGTGCGACACCTTCCGCCTCTCGGGGTACACTCCAGGTGCCCTTTACAGCCAGGCGGTCTTTGACCTCTACGACAGCCAGAACCGCTTCCGGGGGCGGGCGGGGGTGAACACGGTGTACGACACCCAGAACCGGCCCAGTTACTACCGGGTAGACTACGCGGTTTCCCCGCTTCAGGGGACGAAGGTGTGGATGCCTTCCCCCGACAACCCCGTGCCTATGGAGGCGGGCGGGTGGCTTTCGGTTACGCCTCCCGGCGGAAGCGCGAGGGAGCGGTACCGGTATCCGGGGCTGGAGTCCTACCAGCCCCCCTCGGTCCAGGGTTCTATCCTCTCGGGTCTTTCCCCGGGAGACCGAGACGTGGCGGCCAAGGTCCTCCTCTCTTCCTTGGCCGACCTCCGGGCCTTCTACGCCCGCCAGCCTCGGAGGAGCGCCCTTTGGTTTTTCGTCCCCGAGGTCTCCGTGTGGACCCAGACCCTGGCCCAGGAGTTCGGGACCCGGAACGGGGGGCAGGCCCGTTTTGTGGTCCCCGAGAACACGGCCAGGACTTACTGCACCCTCTACCGCAACGATCCGCGTTTCCACGTGATGCCCCGGGACACCCTCCCCAAGGAGCAGTCCTTCGCCGTGATCTACCCGCCCTCCGGGGCTACCCAGAAGGGGGCGGTGATGGCAGGGCGGCACTTGGTGGATCGCCCCGATTGGCAGGAGACCGACTACCTCTCTTTCACCACCGCCCTTTCCCCCACCCAGGACGGCCTTCCCGAAGCGCAGGCCTACGTGTGGGGCTCCATCTCCCAGGCCAACTTGAAGGCCCGGGTGCAGTTCAAGGACTGGGTTTTGAGTTCCGGGTACAACCGTTACACCAGCGGCCAGACGGGTACACCTTGGGACGGGCGTTTTACCGCCGACGCGGGGAGGGGACCCGAGGCTTTCCGGCTCCAGAACTGGCGGGAGGGGGACTACTCGAGCACCCTTTTCTACGCCCAGGACGACCAGGGCCGGGACCGGGCGTTCGTCTACGTGACCACGCGGAAGGAGACGGTGTACGAGCTGGACACCTCGAGGCCCACCGACTTTAGCCTCTTGACAGTTGGAGGGCCGAACGGCATTCGCTTCACCGTAGCGGGAGAGGCCTTCGAGTCCTACGACTGCAGCCTGTCCAACTGGGCGAGCAACGCGTACTATTACGCCTGCAGCTACCGCGACCTCCAGGGCCGATACCGGGGTAGCGGCACCGTGGCGATTGCGATGCTGAAGATCGCTCAGGTTTCGGGCACCGTCTACCCCCTGGTGGTCCGCACCCGGACCCTGGGGTACACCTACAGCGCCTACATCAAGGGTTGGAGCCAGACCTGGCGCTACGCCACGGACAACGACCGCCCTGTGGAAGCGGGGGGGTATGTAACATCGGAGGGCAAACGGTACCGGATTCCGGGCTTGGAGGGGTACCTTTTACCTGGAGGAAAGGACATCGAGGCCGCCGAAGGTGACCCTTACGTGAGCTACATTACCCGGTCTATCTCTCCGGACCGGGCACCTCTCGGAGGGACGGGAAGGACCGAGGCCAGGGTCTGGTTCAAGCCCCTATCCGACTGGTGCCGGGAGAAGGGGCTTTAGGGAGGTGGAGTATGCGGTGGGTGATAGGGTTGACGTTTCTCTCCGCTCTAGTTCTGGCCCAAACGGGGCCCCGGTACGAGGACTGGACCAAGTACCTCCTCTCGGCCCCCGACTACCGCCTG
>Ga0079997_114870_pt1 | contig 18904 bp, 10 predicted proteins | sample PerSpoCPS_CMetaG_FD_69200 | JGI IMG/M metagenome (GOLD analysis project Ga0079997, IMG submission 69200) | Archaeal communities from Yellowstone National Park, Wyoming, USA - Perpetual Spouter C (PS_C) MetaG (SPADES assembly) (version 2) | ecosystem: Environmental > Aquatic > Thermal springs >... | reverse complement strand
AAAACCATAGAAGCCAAAACTATAAAGTTAGGAGCCGGGGTCGCCTAGCCTGGAAGGGCGCCGGCCTGCTAAGCCGGTGGGGGTCACCCCCGCGCGGGTTCAAATCCCGCCCCCGGCGCCACTCCTTTAAATACCCAGGTAAGTTCTACTGGGTTGTCTTCCAGGGTTCACGCCTCCCCTGGAGGAGGAGTGAACTACTATGTGATTTACTAGGTGAAATTTCAACCAGCACCAACTCGGGAAACACAGAAAGGCATCTCTAAGCCTAGCAATAAACTCGTAATAAAGGAGTAGAGAACACTTAAGAAGAGGGCTACATCCCCCAACAGGACTCCTCGTGGCATTCTCCACGAGGTACACCCTCTAGGACCCCTCTATAGAGCCTTCCTCGACGAGTATTTATACGTGCTAAGAACACAGGTAACGTAGTGGAGGCTCATTTACATCTATTATGCTCGTGAACCACGGAGTAGAACCCGATACACTACCCATGAGTTCACTCACGAGTTCGCACCTTTTACGTAAAACGTGAACAATAGATCCTGATAAGCTCGCCTTTAATCAGTTTATGTAAAGGACAGTGCGGCGGCCGGGATTTGAACCCGGGATCTCTGGCGCGGCAGACTTGGTTTCTACGGGGATTGGTTCACGAAAAATCTTTTGTAGTGTGAACTCTAACTCCAAGGTGTAATCCCTTGTTATTCCTATTATAACTAGGTAATTAAGCATGAACTATAGTTGAAGCGGTGGTTTTAAATGACGTATTTGTGTAGGAAGTTCTATAGTCTATTTAGGCTTATTATTTCATATAGATATATTAACTTCCCTCCCATTAAAATAACATAGGGGGGATGCATGAGTTTATGTATTGAGCTTGCTAAGCGTGCCTTGAAAGTTTGGGATGAGAGTCTTGCTGATATAACTAAGAATCTCCTGCCCGATCTCCTTGATGATTTTAGGAGGATTAGGGGTGACTTTAAGGAGTTCGAGGATAAGTGTTATGATAAAATAGATTCAGATTTCTATAGACACCATGAGAGTGTTTTCAGTATTGCTCTTCTCAAGCTTAGTGTGGCTATCGAGGATAAGGTTAGAGGTAGGGAGATCCATGATGAGTATATAAAGTTCGCTATAGATATGTTTACACCTGATGAGAAGAGTGTTATTAGAGAATTTGAGAGATTTAGTGGAATTGACCCCAAGGTTGTCCCCCCAGAGGTTCTTGCTGACATAATCGTCTCTGGAAAAGGAGAGATATATCAGCTTGTCAAGGAGGCTGTGAATAAGCAATACGTAGACTTCGCAAACATTATAAAGTCCTGGTCTAGCAAGTACAATATAAGTGATTCTATTAGAAGAGGCCTTATAGCGAGGTATGAAGCTAGATTTAAGAATATTGTTGAAGCTGTTAAAAAACTCTTGGGTCAGCAACCAGCGTGGCTCAGAAGGCTATTTGCTGAGTATGAAGAGGCTCTTCTCTCATCTGCTGAGGTTAGGGAAAAGTTTGAGAATATGTTTAGAGATGTTTATGAGAAAGAGGTGTATAGCCTCAGGGAGCGTATAGATGCTTTAGAGAAAGAGAGAAGTAGCTTGCTGGACAAGTTAAACTCTTTATCGGAAAAGGCTTTGTCTAGAGAGGCGGAGGCAAAGGCTTTAGAGGAGGAGCTCACTAGGCTGAAGAGAGAGTACGAGGATATTAGAAACAAGTACTTTGAGTACTTGAAGATGTGGGAGGAAAAAAGCAAGGAGCTAGAAGAGCTCAAGTCTAGGCTTATTGAGAAAGAGAAACAGCTTGAGGAAATGGCATTGAAAGAGAAGGAGTTGACAGCTGCTCGGGAAGCTCTTGAAGCTGAAGTATTGAGACTGCGCAACACTATATCTGAATATGAGGCTAGAGTGAAGGAGTATGAGAGGTACAAAGAAGAGCTTCAGCTAGAGCTAAAAGCTATGGAGGACAAGGTGAATACATTAGAGAAGGGGCTTAGAGGAGAGCTCAAAGGACACCTAGTAACAGCTGAAGAGGCAGCAATGGTCGAGCTTATATTCATAGAGAAGCTGAGGAGCAAGCTGAGAGAGGTTCCAATAGCAATTAAAGCACCCTGGGGGGAGGTTGTAATAAAGAGGTGGAGCTATGAAAGAGTACAGGCAGAAAGTGTGGAGCAGAGTGCTGTAATACCTAGGAACATGTCTATAGTTTTTGGACACAGGTCTAGGGGGTTCCTAGGGCTGGGAGAGGAGAGAGTTGTCGAGGTTATCGGTGTCTATCTCTCCCACATAGACACATTGAAGAAGCAGGGATTTGACTCTCAACCAGCAACACTAGGTGAATTGCTAAGTATTTTGAGAAACAGCTTGAATAGTGGTGAAGGGGGTAATAGGTATACACTAATAGGAATAGCATCTCCAACAGGCTGGGATGAACCGGTCACTAGGTATGTTGCTGGAGAATCATACTCCCTTGTATTCAGTAATGCCGTTGTAATCTTAGTTGACTTGATTGAGAATAAAGCTATATACCCTGAGAAGCTGGCGTCAACGATGCCCTCTATAGACAAATATGCGAGATTATTCATACCGGAGGTCAGTGTTGAAGAGGAAAAACACGTAGAGGATGTAATTAGAGAACTGTGTGTCGAGGCAAAAGCCAAATCACCAGAGGCTCCTACATTTCTCTACAAGGATCTTGAAGAGAGACTTAAAGGTATTTCGGAGTTATCGATAATCAGGGTTATAAGTCGATATAGAGAGAAGAAATATATAGAGATAATCAACATTGACGGTGAAAAAGCTGTTTTATGTAGAACAATTCCGCGGTGAGTAGAAATGCCAGAAGAAAGAGGTAAAGGAGATTCCAGGAATCCTATAGGGAAATTGCCTGGGAATACAGATGACATAGCTGACTTGGTAAAAACAATTGCGTCTATTGCAGGATCTATGATAGCATGGATTACAAAATACCCAATACCATTGGGGCTTATAGTAACGACTGGCTTAATATTCTACAATAAGTATCTTATAAATCCATTTAAGCTCTCTATAAGCGATTTAAGGCGACACATCGCCGAGGCTAGGATTGAAGAAGAGAAGTTGCTCAGAGAGCTTGAAGACATTGAGATGATTCTCAAGAGTGTTGAAAGAGGAGAGATAAAGGGGGATAAAGAGCTTTTACAAGCTAAGAAAAAGCAGTTAGAAGAGGCATTGAAACTCTCTAGAGAGAAGATCAGGCTGGCATCAATGATAATAATGATCAAGGAGAATATAGAGGTTTTCAACAAGCTCTTCGGCAAAGACAAATTCGCAGAGCTACTAAATATAGAAAAATTAAACGAACACGTAAACGAGCAACTCAAAAAAAACCTAAGAAACGTCGGTATAGACGCTCTACACCAGTACTTCAACAATGTCTTCCCAATAATACTGAAAGAAACAGAGGAATTCGCAGTTATAGAAGAGAAGAAAGAGGAGAAGCCTACACAGCCATCCCCGCAACAGGTTCTACCACAGCAGCCAAGGTATACACCAGTTGAGCAGGTAGATAAGATGCTTAGAGAAGGCAGCATAGAAGAGTGGATAGGTATAATCAAGAAAGCAGTTGAGAGCGGTGAGAAGATAAAGATGCCCCCAGGAAGATATGAAAGCAAGGAAGGCTACAGAAACCTCCTAGTAGCACTATACATCATATTAGAAGATGTGAAACCAGAGAAGCTAAGGGAGGCAATAGAAGATAAATTCATATCGAGAGCAATAGAATACTTTAAACAACTGAGAAAAAGACCAATAGAGATACCCCCAGAATCATCAGATAGAGAATACATAGACACAATACTACAAATAATATGCGGAGACCCAGTAAAAGAAGAGAAAACAGAGACTGAGATAACAAAACAATACAAACTAACACTAAAAGAAGACAGAGAAGTAGTCATCGAGAGAAAAACAATAAAAGACCCAGCAACAAAGAGAGCACAAAAAATAGTGTATAGCCAAAGAGCACCCGCGTAGGTGATTCCATGAGTAAGGCAGAGTTTTCATGGATTAAAGACTTAATCAGCACCGATGAGAAAGCACTCGGCGTTTACCTGGCGGTTCTACACTTACGGTTTATTTATTCTACCCAGGATTTTGAATCTACTAGCCATTTTGAACAGCTTATTAATCAACTTAGTATACCAATTTTTCAATTAGAACTGGAAGCTGAGGTTCTTGAAAGAAAATTACATGGAGAAGTAGAAGTTTTTATAACTACTGATTTTATAACTACTGAAGAAACCTCTGAAATCTTTGATGCTTTCGTAACTTTCTTCAAAAAATTCACTAAATATGTAAAGACAGACCTAGTTTTAAACGCGAAGAGTAGAAACGTTCTTCTTGAGCGAATAGAGGCCGAGTTTTTCGAAACCTTTGCGAAAGCTTATAAAAAACTCTGGTTGCGTCTAGACAGAATCCCATCTGAATATAGAAAAACAACTGCACTTCTCTTACGAAAAATCCGTTCAAGAGAAATAGAGGTGTTCGACGAGACAATTAGCGGATCGGTTAGAATATTTCCTTCAGGGGAAGAGGGCGTTCTTTTAGACGTATTGAAATCCTTAAACTTGCCGATGAATAAGATTGATGAATTTAAGCTATACATGGTAAAAAGTCATATTATGAGGCCTCCAATTATTCCTGCCCCGTGTTTCATGGATGATGTGCTGAGGTTTCTCGGGGAAGGTGTTGTTGAGGAGGGAGGTATTGACTTAAAAAAGATTATTCGTCTTAGGATTCAATCGCTGAAGGGCCTGGTTTCTGGTTATGGTTGTAGTGATTTTAGGTTTAGACCTGTTTTCCCCAGTGGTGTTCTCCCATCTGGTTTTGAGGGCACGTGGGAGTGTTGTCTTCTTGGGCAGGGTGGCTGGGGCAGTACATACCTATGCAGGAAGGGAAATGTAAAAGCAGTATTCAAAACACCAAGAGGATTTGAATCAATAATCGAGGGAAGGGGAGAACCACCCACAGTCCACACGAAGACACTAGAGAAAGTTAGAAACGAAGCAAACACCATCAGCAAGCTAGATCACCCAAACATCATTAGACTACTCAGCTACTCGGAGAAAACGCCACTACTCATATACGAGTATGCTGATCATGGCACGTTGTACTGGCAGCTCTCCAAGGGCTGGGAGCCAAGCCAGAAAGACATACCATTGATTGGCATACAGCTCGGCGATGCTTTGAGGTATATACATTCTAGAGGATTAATACATGGAGATATTAAACCAGGCAATGTATTCATCAAGGATGGGGTTATTAAGCTAGGAGATTTCTCATCAATAACCAAACTACTCTCAACAATATCTTATAGTAGAATACCTGGTACGATTGGTTTTAGAGCACCAGAACAAGTATATCCTGATATAATGAAGAAGGCTAAAGAGGAGGGTTTGGAAAACAGGATTGATGTCTACCAACTAGCGAATACACTACTATACATGCTAACAGGTGAATCAATAGATGGGGAGGAGGCAATAGACAGGAAACACGTAGAAGAAAAACTCAGCGAAATACCAAACAAAGAACTAAGGGAAACATTAGCCAAAGCACTAGACCCAGACCTAGCAAAAAGACCATCGTCAGAAGAGCTCACAAAGGCACTGTACAGAATATATAAGAAGATGGCATAGAGATAGGTGTAGAGATTTACATGTTATTTACGTGGGCTCTTAGTTTTTAGGCTTTTCAGTGTTAACACCAATATCGTTGGTATCACTATTCCCAGGGCTCTGGTTTCCTCCAAGGGTCATAGTCTCGTAATAGTCGCTGTGTACACATGAGAGATCGTTCACCCGAGAGTTGTTGTTTGTGGTGTTTCAGGTTTTTTCAAAGTTGCCCTCGGATTCCCCGCTACCGCGTGCTGAGCCATACACCGTGGTCTAGCCATGGCTCTTGGGACTCGACACTCACTTTGTAGTTACTAGACGCCTATGGGTTTATGAACCTTTTAGGTATATGCCCTAAGTGAGTTGAGGAGTAGAATTAGCCTCTTCGGCTCGTAGAGTTTTAGCACTACTGAGCCAAAGTATAGCGGCCAATACCGTTAGAATCCCCTCTTCGACTAGAGGTCTTTCAAGGGGATTGTACAGGGCTATGAGATGGATGACTCGCTGTGTTCTCTGATAACCTTGGGTTTTGGTCATGTTTTCCCTGGGGATTTCAGTATCTGCTATGTTTTGTTAGTGAATTAGGCTAGTTTAGCGGGCTACTGTGTTCTGTGCGGAAAGTATAGCCACACAGGTGTCTCTGATCTTGTCACTCTCGTTGTCAATATTTTGTACTTAACTTCTTTATCAGCGTACTCAGAGAGAGCTTCTGTTAGTTTATTTAATGTCTTAAGATCTTCTTTCGATACTTCAGTTGATATGAGTATTAGCTCGATGTACTCGGTTGTTTCTATTATAATGAACGGCTTTTCATTTAAATAACTGACCACAATGTGGGAAGATGCTACTCTATCAATTATGTTTAATACATACTGCATTGCCAAGTTATTCAATAAAGCCTCACTATTATGTTCTAATACCTTATCTTGTTGGGATAAGTGATCACTGAGATTTTTCTCCGCCTCTCTAACTCTATTTTCAACCTCCATTACCTTGGAGCCTACCGCGTTTATTTGTCCAGAGAGTTCTTGTCTAGTCGCTTCTAGATTCTTTTCAACTTCGGTGACTTTATTCATTATTTTATCAACCTTGTTCGACAATTGAAGTTGAACCTCAGCAACTTCGCCTAGTATTCTCTCCAATAATTCGAGTTTGCTGTGTAGCCCAGCTAACTCCCACTCTAGACGATTAATCCTCCCACTTATATCACTTTCCAACTAACACCACCTCACTGGTTTTTCTTTTTAAATGCGTATGCATGTTCATTAAAACCATAGCTAATGCTGTTTTTGAGCTCTTTTTAGAATATATTGAATCTGATTTATGAATTAGGATTTCTCTAATTTTCTTAAGTACTTCCTCATTATATATCCATTGACTCGAATTAGTTAACGCGAGATAGATCAACGAACTAGCAGGGCTCTTCTCTAGCAACGAGAAGAATATTTTACTATTGAAATCTAAAGCGTTGCCGCCATTTAATCTATATAACAAATACAATGGTTCAGCTATTAAGTTCTCCACTCTAGCTTTTATATAGTTGTGTAGCCAAGTCCTACTTATCTCGCTATTGTTGAGTATAAATTCCATTATATGCACGTAGAATTCATATCCTAATGCTTGGAAACGCTTCTCTGAACTAGGTATTAGTATACCCGCTTTCTCTACTTTTACATTAATCGCCTCTGAGCTAGCAATAAGCCTGCCAAGAGTTTTCTTCCAGAGTATAGCTGGTACTATGTCAAATTCGTGTATATTTGTAGCGATATCTTCATACGTTTTTCTCTCCCACGTGTAATCAGTAGATTGGAGAACGTGTTTGAGTACTATGGAGGCTACCGCATCCCACGCGGTTCTAGCCTCTCCACTCATAGATGTCGAGAGGATGCTGTAAATTATATTGGCTAACTCTAAGTGAAGTTCGGAAGTTTTAAGAGGCTTACCACACTTAGTTACGAGTGTGTTTAATTCTTCGTTGATCGGCGCCATCACTAACACCATGTCCTTTAGTTTGATCCTGGGATACTCACATGATTCATGTTTAAATTCTTCAGCGTTATACTCGATAGGCAAAGGCGTATACTTGTTAATCGGAATATCTAGCTTATTTTCTATCAGAACATACTCTTTATTGATGGTGACCTTATACGTTAACGTTAAAGACCCTGCCAAATAATTAAATGGTATTTCCCAAGGAATAGAAACTGTCTTTTTACCTCTCGGTTCTAAGATGAGCTTCTCTTTACGTGAGGCAATAGTAAAGGGTAATTCGTTAAACATAAAACTAGCTTCTAAGTCCTCGATATAGAAGTCGGTAATGTTCTCAACAATCATCGTTATAAGAAATGGGGAATAGAGATCTTTATAAGCAGGCGATTTTTCTAAATATAGCGAGAATAAATTACTCGTTGTTAACTCAACTGTTACTGGATGTCTTACATCAAGTGGAAAGCTCTTAGTGAACACGTGTTCATCCACTTTTTCCTCTACAATTGGAAGAACGCTAATAATCAAATCCAAGTGGACGGCTTTTGCGTGTTTTAAACCAATAAACTCTAATTCAATAGCCTCTTTAGTATTGGCTTTGAGTAATAACTCCTTCGCTCTCGAAATAGGTCTTATGAACTCGTTCTCTCTAACCTTTACTGAAAGCTTTAAGTCGACGTCGTAGGGGTTCTCAATTTCTATTTTCAATAAATTCTTTAACCCTCCGTATATATGTTCTTCTTTTACACTTAATTTTACCTCCGGTTCTACGACCTTGACGGGGGGGAGTATCTCGTGAACATAAACCCCATCGCTTAGTGCTATCATAAGATCTTCGTAATTTGTCGGTGTAAAATCTATTTGTTTCTCAAATATTGGAGGGATTAAGATGAATTTATCCTCATATAACTTCAAGTTCTTTCCCGAAACTTTCACTTCTATATCGGACTCGGAGAGAGCTTTGAATTTTAAATAAACTCTGATTTTTTGCCCCTTGACAACCTCTTTGCTCTTAATATCTAGTAATCTATACTCGATAACTTCGAATGATGGAACCACTTTCACTCTAAGTTCTTCAATTTGTTCATATACCTTTACTCCATTAACTACTATTATTGAATTAATCTTTAGGACCTCCTCTCCTATAGTCTTCGGCTCAATCTCTAGAGCTATTTCCTTAAATTCGAAGGGTTTTAAAAATATTCTCTCGGGCTCTACGTGGACCTCGCAGATTGTCGGATTTAGTGTAGAGAATAACACCTCTGTACCACTCCCCAACATGTTTTCGATCCTGAGAGTTACCCTCTGTTTCATTGAAGTGAATATTTTGTATTCTCTACTTTCTATGTTTATAAAGACTGGTGGTTGGGGAGTCTCAAAGCGTAGTTCTTGCGACCATGTATAGCCGGTGTCTTTATCTACTATTTTTATAAACCCGGACAACTCTTCAAGAGATCTCTGAGTGATTATTAGAGTCGGGATCTCCAAAATCACTGTCTCCTGAGGCTTGATGGAGAATCTCTTCTCGATTTTATGTTCGTATATCTTAGCCCATATTTCTAGATCACTCTGCGAGGTTAAACTTTCATTCTTTATTTTTACTTTTAATCGGGTTTTTTCACCGATGAACACATTTTGAGGAACTTCAATTATTTCAACGGCTATTTTAGTAGGTAAAATGTTTAACTGTAGTTGATTGGAGACTTCAAAGTTTATTTCTGGTATCTTAAGTGATACATTTATATAATTGGGGTTAATTTGCCGAAGAGTGAGCTCTTTGAGGATCTCTTGAGTCCCCTCCCTAAGTTCTATTTCTTCACTTAGATCTCCCGTTGCACCAGATATGGTTATCGTCGCGGTTCCTCTGTAATTTGATCGAATACCAATTGAGAGAGACAAACTGTCGCCGAGGTAGTATATGGGGTTTTTAGGCACTACGTCTATGGCCATCGCTTCAATGGGTTTTACTACTCTGATCGCAAATGTGAAGGGTTCTCCAAGTCTCTTCTTTATACCTTTCGTAGTTAGATATATTGTCGCAGTATATGAATATGTCCCCTCAACCGATGATTTGACGCTGATTTCATACACTATCTTTAAAAAACCCTCGCCTCTTCCCCTACTAATCTTTACACCAACTTTCTCAACATTAGTAGTAACAGGTGAGTGCCCGAGTTTGCCTCCCGCTTCTAGAACTTTAATTGCGAGATGAACAGGTTCTCCTTTAATATCAAGCTCTATGTCAAAGTCTTCAATACATTTTGCAAGAAACTTATCACATTGATAGTTTAGTTGAAGCTCGATCAAGGCTATAGGGATGAGCTTTTTGCTAACAAATACTTTTTCGGTTATTAATGTGAACTTTACACTGCCTAATAGATATTCCGAGTCTTTAAAATGATACTCAGGGGACATAGAGATACCCACCCCTATAAGAGCTTTCTTAGTTCTTCTATAAATTCCTTGATCGTGACCTCTGGTAGCTTTTCTATTGAACAAGCCTTCATCAAGACATTTTCCAATTTCTCCATACTTGGAGGCAGTAGTCTCTTAATTCCCGATTTCAATTTATTTATAGGATTGTATCCAAGCAACATCTCGTATGTCAGTAGACCGAGTTGAAAGACATCTAATTTAGCTCTATCTTCACCTGTTATAGTGCCCTCTCTAAGTTTTTTGAAGAGTAATGGATGTGTATACATTTCGTCTATTCGGCTTCCTACGTGACTCAACATAGTCGCTTTAACGGGCAGGTGACGTGTTAGCATTTCCCATACTTCGTCTATACACGCGTCAATTAATACTATTCTTCCACGACTTAGCATGACATTTTCAGGTCTCACATCATTATGGTATACTCCAGGTTCGTGAAGACATTCAAGGGCCTCCCCAACCTCTATAGCTATTTTAAGCGCCTCATCCTTGTTTAATTGTTTACGTTCCGATAATCTTCTCCTTAGTGATTCACCCTCGATAAACTCTTCTACCGCATATGGGGGATGTAGTGATATATTTTTGATCCTAGCTACCCTACCACCGCACCTTCTAGTGGCGTCAGCACAACGCTTTCCATACTCACTACACTTACTGTAAACGGACGCGGGAATAGTTGGTACATTTTCACCAAGATCCACGAAAATACCTGGGACTTTAACTACGACTCTTCTACCGTCTTCCCTACTAATCCCAAGTAATACTACATTATTTCCTCCAGCACCAAGAAGAGCCTCACTTAGTCTAGTTGGTAAGTTAACGTCCTCTAGAGTTTCACGAAGCCTCTCAAGGTATCCGATTAGTGAGCTTCTGAGTCCATGATAACGTACAGGAACTGGAACCTTGATTGGTGGTATCTGTACATAGTTACTATTTTCTACGAAGGGGATTCTAGCATAAAATTGTATGACAATCATTAACTCTCTTCCCTTCTCTAAATCTCTCTCATCTATGTATGACGCAGAGAAGGGAACCTTAAAGTCTCTATAATACCCAGGCTCGATCATGAGCGAGGCCTGTGGGATTTCTACGTTTATGTGTGCAGATCTCGTATTGATTTTTACTTCTTTTAATTCAATAGGGAGTTCTAAATTGTTGATTACCCTTAGTGTCATCAGGGTTGACTCTTCTGATAATTCTTCGAGTACCACGATCTCAACGTTTTTCCAAATAATTTCCCTATGTGCCTCATCACTCGTCATGATACTGGAGATCATCTTAGACAATTTTAGCACATGTAATGCAGAGTCTTCTTTGACCTGAGAACCATAGATTCTCACTAATGTCTTAATGACTTTGGGATCTGTTGTAAAATCTATTGCTTTAGCTAAGTTTTCATGAACCGTGAGCGGCTTGTTGCTGTGAAAGATCCTCACAACTTCTATGAGGGGGGCTATTTCGCGATCCATTAGTTCGATCCCTAAGGTTTTTGAGACCTCATCTAAATAGAAACTCAGTCTTCTAACATAGAACCCGCCTAAGAGACTTAATGCCTTAACGCACTTGGGATCTTGATCACCTAGCTCTATACACTGCAGAGCCGTGTGACTTATTAATCCACGGATGTTCTCTTTAACGCAGAGATCCTCGTAGAGATCCTCTATTTTGCTAATATTTTTACATGTTACAGGTTCTGTTCGATAATTCTCAAAGATCTTAAGCAAGACTAGGTGAGAGGCAATAATATCGCTCTCTTCGTTAAAAACTGTTATTCCAACACCGCTTAATAAATTGAAAGTAGCTTCTTGTAAGTTGCTTGGCTTAATAGAGTTCAATGAGCTTATAACAAGGTTTACCCTATCAAATTTCCTAGCCAACGCATATACTAGCTTAGCTAATCTAATAGCGTCATCTATGTTTCTTGTAATTCGTAGCGAGTGAACAACGAAAAGTGGATTATACATCACTATATCACTAGTAGATGAGAGTCTTCTGATCTCGACTAATTTTTCTGGCAGTGTTTTTGCTGAAATGTAGTTATCGATATCCAGATTGTTTACTTCAAGTAGGCTAAGAATATCGTCAAGAGTAAGTCCCCCTTTAACAGGCTCTTTTAGAGATCTGACTATTTTTAATGCTTCATCTAGCTTAGAGTATTGCGTAAAATCTAATTTGCCCACGTCTTCAAGTATTTTTTCGTAAGTTGAGTCTATTAGTGATTTACCAAATCTCGATTTAAGAGTCTTCTTATGTTCTTTTATCTCCTTTAGCACTTTGTTTATGTACTCTATGTTAGTTCTCGCTTTGAGAATCGCGTTTAGGCCATCGTGGAGAGGGCTTAATATACTATAGCTTTCTAAGTCACCTTGTACACTTATTGAGTTATCTAGGTAATCATAAAGCTTAACAATTACATCTTCCTCTAAGCTTTCAATATCTAGACTGCTTAACCCCACCCATAGAGTCTTGATCTCAGTATTTAGTTCTTTGGTTTTTTCAATTAATTTCTGAAGCTCGGTAATATAGAGTGGTAGAGATTTTACTGGGATCCTTCTATACTGCGATGATATCTCAGAGATAATGTTGTTTAGAAGCTGGGAGATCTTAGCATGTCCATATTTTGAACTCATTTCCTGTATTTTACGAATGTTATTTGATAAAGAGAACAACTCTTCTCTGAACTCTTTAAGCAATTCATGTAATCTAATAAGTGAAGCAATGCTTTCCTCAAATCCTTGCTTGATTACTAAGTAAATGAATTCTCTTAGTATCATCACCTTGTAGTGGTTTACCACGTTTGGATCGTCGGCTAGATCATTAAAGATCATACTAAGCCTCTCTACTACCTCTTCCACACGCTGTGACTTTTCAACGAGTTTACTAATGCCTGAGTACCAGCTCTTTAATTCTGCAAGGGAAACCGCACCCCTGTTATAGTCCTCTATTAAATTGTTTGCGATCCTCTCTATATCTGCCGCTATTAGGGTGAAGGGCTCTTTTCTTTTTAGACTCAAAAACTCTGTTAAATACTTATTAGCTTCAGCTAATTGTTTATAAGTATTTCTTAGATCACTCAATAATTCGCTTGCTTTATTCTCATCGAAAGTACTGATAATCTTACACATTCTATCCATAGTTTCCTTCTCCTTCTCGACAACTAGACTTAGTGGCTGCATACTGGTCATTTCTCTTATAAGTTTTTTAATATTATCTTCAGTCAATAGTAATCGGTTCAGCTTTCTCATATTTTTCTCTAAAATGTCAACTTTACGCTGGCATGATGCTAAACTCCTGATCGAGTCGTCAATGTGGTCTTTAGTGATGCACATAGAACTCTTTATTTCGTTATACGCGTTGTCGAGTAAGTTCTTTAATTTTACATTACACTCAAATATAGATGTTAAGTAGTCCCTGCAGTAACTTACATGAGAACTATCTAAGTCTGTTTGAAGACACCTCTCAATTTCTTCTATGAACTCTGAGTTCTTTACTAAGTTGATATTTACAGACCCGCTTTTACTGATTAAATCTCGAGTAAATTCAATAAGTTCCTTTACCTTATTCAGATACTGAATAAGCTCTTCAAGTTTAGCATTCTCTAAGAGCTGTACATAGTGTTTTTGAAATGCATTCTTAGGTCTGGCTTCATCCAAGAACAGCTTAGATAGTGCATCCTCTATACTTAGCTTCTCCTCCATAATCTTGCTTAAGTTATATCCCATAATCTTTAGCATTTCTACAGCAATATCACCAGTTACAGGGGATGCTTTAAAGGCCTCCGCTACCAGCTTTCTACGAAGGCTTGCTCTAAAGTCTTCAGGAAACTCATTCAAGAGATCCTTAAGAGATTCATAGCCGATGTTTAAAGCTTCTAAAGCACTTGAAATTCTGAATAAAACCTTGCTAGCACTGTCTACGTATTCTTTACTTAAGTGTTGTAATTCCTCTATTGCTTTACTTAATGCTATTATCGCGTTGAGATCTACCTCTACATCGCCTATGAAATCAAGAATTTTCACTACTGGTTTAGTCGACGTAGCTGGAATTAATTTACTTAGACTGTCCGTGTGTTCCTGTAAGATGAGATCAAGGATTTCCTCCTGTATACCTGTAATTAGAGCTTTTTCTAATACTCTCCTTAAGGGGGTTTTAATCTCTTTATTGCAAACTTTGGTGAAGCTAGATCTAACATGATGATCTAAGTACAGGATCTCTTCTAATAACTGGGAGTCGAGATAAGGTTTAACCCCATATAATTCCTCTATTCTACCCGAAGATTTCACTTTTTCATATAAGTTTCTAAGTTCTCTTAATTCACATCTTTTTATAGGTATTGATCTATGTTCTGCAAGCCACTTTAAGTATAGAGGAGATAAACACAGAGAGGATTTATCCTTGGTATGGAAACATATAGTTGCGTTTGCATAAGATACGTCAATAACTCGGTCTTCTAAATTTAAAACACTGAGATCTAGCTTTACAGGTTTGCCATCAATAAACGCAAGTATGCCGAAAACTACACCCTTCTTTAGAAAGACTATTAGAGGGAACAAGTACGTACTAATAACTTTTACAGTGGTCGCTTCGGCGTAATCGTGAGCTCTGGACGATAAAATGTTTCCAAGAGCGTCTATCTGGAACAATTTATCATTTGTTACTACAATGATGCCTAAACCTGGAGCTCCACCAACAAATAATGGATTACTTATGGATGGTTTATTATACGATCCCATGATTTTTAGTTTTCCATCAAATACTCTTGCTATGTAGATAGAGCGGCCACTATAGAAAATCGTGAATCCTAGCGGGAGGGAAATAATATTTTCAACCTTCTCTCTCAATTTATAAGTATTAATAGTGTTTATTAAAGAATCCATTATAATAATTAACGACTCCTGAGCACCCCTAATAACAAACACGATACCTCCATCAGTAGTTGGAGAGCAATCAATCTCTTCGAAGCCACTAGGTGGTTGAATCTTTGAATGTTTATAAACGATTAAATTGCCGTATTCTTAAGGATCATGTTATCTTCGCGAATTTCTATAGAGTAGAGGTCGCCCGAGCTATTAATGCATACGGCGTCTCCTTCTATTAACGAAGGCTCCTTGAAGGCATCGCGAGGTATAGTAACTGCTGACGTCTTTGCCCGCTTCTTTAGTACTAAAGCAACACCTTGCTTGAGGGGGATGAAGTATACATTGACATTACGGGCATCAAGTCCTTTCACACTAAAGTCTCTAATGAGATATTCATGGTGAAGCCACATTAACTTAGCCTCTTCTGCGTTATAAACTAGCGTATAAGGCCAAACATTCATCCAGTACACGTTTTCTCCGCTGGGAGCATACTTGATCTTTATTAAAGATGGTTTATGGGCAAGAGGGAGTGCTGCTGAAAGGACTTTAGGCACGTCTCCGTGCATTCTAAATAATTTAGTTATGTATTCCTCTCTACATTTTAGGATGTTGAATTCTTCACTATTTAATACACTGTATTTTAGGCACTCCTCAACATGCTGTAATGCACTATATTTCACGTCTTTGATACTCGCTTCGTAAACCTTTTTCAGGTGCTTGTCATATATTCCTAGATAACTTATTCCTAGAGAATTAGCTAATGAGGATCTAGACGTCAATGATTGGAGAAAGATCTTATAGGCCACTTCAGGGTGCTTTAATAAAACCTCAGATATTGCTAGTGAAAGGAAAAACCTCTCTTCACTAAGAGTATTCTCAACGAATTCCAAAGTCAATAAGTTTTTGTTATCTAGTAGATAACTAACAACTTTTGAATATAGAATAGGTCTTTTTGAAGCTTCACCAAATAATATCCTACCATCTACATCCTTTAAAATAGACGACATAATACTAGACACCTAGATATAACTAATTCAGTTCTGGGTATTTAAATTTTACTTATATCCCGTCTTGTAGAGTATGTTCCTTATGAAAATGGTAGCTGCCATAGACATCATGAAGTAATTAATAAAATAAATAACGGATATTTCTGAATACTAATCAAAGCCTTAAACCTTGGAGGTTTATACGCTGATTAGCTCCCCTCGGGTTCCCGAGAGCTGCAGGACAATAGGTCGCTTGGCGACTAGCAATGAACCGCCAAGTAGTCTAGAAGTATACGCAGTCAACCACAAATCTTAGCGAGTGGTGAACGCCACTGCATTCCCGCACCAGACTTTGATATTCTTCAGGATGAGTGGATTTTCTGTACCCAGATCTAGGGGCGTGAAAGTCCTTAATGGAATAGACATAGCTTAGTGGGGGTTTGATGAGTTAGTTCGGGTGGGAATTATATGGTGTTCAATGATAAAGTGGCAACAAAGAACGTGAAGATCGCGGAGTATAGTCAAGGTATATCTCTACTACTTAGCGGGAACGGGCTGGAGAACACTGTAGTTGTGAATAACACTTTTATGACCTGAATCTCACTATTTAACTTAAAATATAGCAAGATAGATATTTTGCATTAAGCAACAATACTACGCATCAGACTCGATAATCGAGGATAGCGTAGTTAACCACTACTTACGACACAATTAAAGAGTAGTTAAATTAAAGGAAGCCAACTATAATCCCCTAAGATGAGCTTACCCCCTGGCGGAGCAGGTATGATATGAGCGTGTAGTGGAGTGCTTTTACAACTGAAAGCCTCTCTCTTCAAGGCGGGGGTGGGGAGAGAAAAGCCTCATAAACTATTACCTTATAGCATTTCAGCGATGAGAAGATGGTGCGTTGCCCAGGAAGGGGGGCTTTAAGTGCTGAAGAGCAAGTTGGATAACGGGTAGGTAAATCTGCCTACCCCCCGGGGGTTCCCGTGCCTTCTGGGAAACGTTAAACCCTAGGTTAAACGCTGTTAACCTTCCCCCTAACCTGAACTTAACCTAAGTTTAACCTGGGATAGGAGGGGTTAAGGCCTAGGACACATAACACGATATTGATCTCAGCTGAACCGGAGGAGGGGCTACAGCTGTAAGCCCCCCGGCTCACCTTCACCTCATGCGATAGTACGGCCTAGTCGCACAGGTTAGGGGAAAAACAGTGTCTTGTCTTTAGCTTAATTAGCTTAAATAGTGTCTCACACACTCCATCCTATCTGCTTGCATGGATAGATCAAGCAACTTGCTGGGGGTTCTAAAGTGCTCGTAATATGTACAGTGCTCTGAGAGCTCTCCAGATAGCGTTATCCTATAATGTTATTCGACAACGTTATAACCTTTCATGGATAACGTTGTTAGGTGAGTGTGTTCTATGCCTAGGAGGAAGTATGACGATGAGGTTCTCAGGGCTAGAGCCCTAGAGCTTAGGTCTAGGGGTTTAAGCTATAGGGATATTGCCCGGGAGCCTGGCTGTAGTGTCTTCAAGGCACACCAGCTAATATCACATTACGAGAGTCCAAGGTCTAGGATTAGGGAGGTTCAAGAGCTCGCCACTAGGGTTGAAGAGCTCGGCAGAAAGCTTAGGGATCTTGAGGGTTTAGCCTCCAGGCTTGAGGCTACTGTCAAGCCTCGGCTTTCAACATAGAGGCTGACCTAGAGCTCGTATGCAGGGTTTCAGCCTACAGGGTTAATATGGGGGTTTGTGCTTACATGGAACGGTGAGGGTTACTGTAATAGGTTGTGCTTCCACAATGTGAGGGCTAGCGGCCTCAGCGCTAGGAGGTATGTGGAGGAGATTGAAGGTGAGGGTAACGGGGAGGATGAGGTTTGGGAATGCTATGAGCCTGACGTGCTAACACACTGGATGATATGCCTAATATGCCTAGCGTACGCACCAGCAGATGATAATAGGAGTAGGGAGATCCTAGGAGACAGGATTGTCGAATGTGTTAACGGGAAGCTCGTATTCCGTAAGATAGAAAGAGCAACCCCCCAACACAGCATATCAGAATGCACAGGTATGAACGTGGAGATACAAGCCCGTATGAGCGTGGGAAACCATTCATATGAAATGAATATGAATCAATCATATACCTGAGACCTCCGGAAATGCTATCTATAACTATAACCTTGTACCCTGCTTTAAAAGCCTGGTGGTTTTCTGGGAAGCTGGTTTTACTAGTAACTACTACCTCCGGGGCCGTTCTGAAGCTGTTTCAAGTTTTATATTGGTTTATAGAGGTTGATGTTAGAAAACCTCAAACCCCACCCTATACTAGCATACAGAAATATAAGCCTCAACCGAAACACGATATAGAGACCTCCCCCCGCTGGGGGAAGGAGAGGTTACACTATGTTGTATGTTAAATCGATGAAGTCAATTGATGTGAGGGAGGGCTCGCTGCTAACCCTAGAACTTAAAAGAGCATACTATGTGCCTATAAGCGATCCCAGGGTCTCAGATCTCATAACATGGTATGTTGAGACACTACAGAAAGCCATAGACATAATATGGGGTAATATTAGGTGGGAGCTTAGAAAACCAAAGCTTGTAAGAAGAAATGGCACACTACAGACTTTAATGGGCTTTAAGCTACATAACCCAATAATACCCAGGGGTGAGAAGTTTAACAGGATGCTCAGAGATATTCTTATGAAGGATAACCCATACGCAAAACACTGGGTAGATGCTATCATAAGGAAAGCATACTCCACCATAAAATCATGGAGAAAAAGATATTTGAAAGGTAAAGCTAGAAAAGCTAAACCCAGGATTAAGAGGAGGTTCGCAAAATGCAAAATAACGCTGATGAAAGTAGACTACAAGGAGAAAACCATAAGAATAACAATGAAACCACATGAATACCTAGAAATAACATGGAGGGGAACATGGTTCGAGAAGAGGGTAGAAGGATGGCTAGCAGGAGAGGTAACACTAAAAGATGATAAG
>Ga0079997_119743_pt1 | contig 18916 bp, 18 predicted proteins | sample PerSpoCPS_CMetaG_FD_69200 | JGI IMG/M metagenome (GOLD analysis project Ga0079997, IMG submission 69200) | Archaeal communities from Yellowstone National Park, Wyoming, USA - Perpetual Spouter C (PS_C) MetaG (SPADES assembly) (version 2) | ecosystem: Environmental > Aquatic > Thermal springs >... | reverse complement strand
TTATATTGAAAGATGTTATCCTATGACTTGGTCTCCACATATACAATTGACGGCCGAGGCCGCAACCGTTCAAGCACAAGTTCAATGTATTGTAGGATTCGTCAGAACCATACCTAATCCCGATTATCCCGAATTTGACGACAGATATTTATATCAAAAATACGCACAATAATGACATTTTAAAATAATATGCAAAGAACATATAAATCAAGAATTTATTATATTTTTGGTTATAGTAATAAAATAAAAGGAATACCATCATTTATTTTGGGAATACGAATACCGATTGGATCCAGAAGAAGAGGTGGAGGTTATAACACTGCAATTACAATCCCCCCCCATTAAATAAAAAGGGACTAACTAGAGGGAAAACTAGAAAATAATAATAAACGGAGGTGATAAACATGGAACTCAAAAGAAAATCTACAAAAGTAAGTCAAGAAGAAAAAAGAAAGAGAAAGAAGAAAATCGATAGAAAAAATGCCGAAGAAAAAAGAATGAGAAAAGGAAAGAGGGGAAGAAAGAAAAGTAGGAAATAAATTTTCCTCTTGGTCCCCTCTTGGGGACCCACTAAAATGAAAATCAATGTTGTTCTTCATCCTCATCAAGAATATCTCCTAGAAAAAATAAAAAATCAATATGAAAAAAATGGAAATTTAAGATATGTTATTGCACATACTATGGGAACCGGAAAAACTGTTTCAATGTTGGCATTCTCTAAATATCTTTTGGAGAAAGAACCGGATAAAAAAATCATTTTTGTTGCACCAAAATCATTAATGGGAAATTTTACCAACACCGTTAAAACCATGTCAGAAGGAATAAAAGTAAGAGAATTATTAAACGAAAAGGACTTAGAAAACATTAATGATGATAATCATATACATGTCATTTCTAATGATTTTTTAAGAAAATATGGTGATAAATTGGTTGATTCTGGTCTTTATAATACCATTATCATTGATGAGGCACATTATTATAGAAATCCAAAATCTAAATTAACACAAAAATTATTCGAAATATCCAAAAAAATAAAAAATTTAGTACTTGCAACAGGAAGTATTATCAACAATCGTCCGGAAGAATTAGGTGTATATTTACATGTTCTTTTAGGAGATAAATTTCCATATGGAAATAATTACAAACAATTTGCACAAGAATTTATACAACCTATTAAAAAAAGAATGTTTAAAAAACAAGATAGATCGCGATTTGCTAAATCACTTGCCGAAGGGAAAATTAAAATCGAAAACATACCTCCATTATACAATATTAAAAGAATTCAAGAATTAGGTGAAATTATTAAAAATCATTTTGATTATATCGATATTGATGCATTTAAACATAAAATGCCCAAAAAAATTGAAGAAAATATTGAAGTATATATGTCTCCCGAACAAGAAGAATATTTCGTTAATTATGTTAATGCATCATTTAAAGAACTGCATAAATTAAGACAACAAGGCGTTCCCAATGAAGTATTAAAAAAAATATTTAAAGTTAATTTTACAAGATTAAGACAAATTACCAATTCTGTTTCTCTTGTAAATCCCGATATTAAATTGGAAGATGAATGGAAATATTCTCCGAAAATTAAAAAAATGATTGAAGATATTGAAAATATACTTGCCGAAAATGAAAATAATAGAGTTGTTGTATATGGTTCATTTATAAACGCCGGATTGCTTCCTTTATTGAAAGGATTAGAACAAAAGGGAATTAATGCATTTTTATTTTCCGGTGATGCAAGTAAAGAAGAAAGAGATCAATCCGTTAAAGATTTTAATTCGGGAAAAATAAGAGTTATGTTGATATCCCCGGCCGGTATTGAAGGAATATCTTTAAATACGGGAACACATATGTTAATTATGGATCCGCATCCCAATCCTGAAAAACAAAAACAAACCGAGGCAAGAATCATAAGAATAAATTCTATTCCCAAAGAAGTAAAAATCATAAGATATTTTGCCGTTCCTTCAAAAGAAGAAAATCGTAAAAAAACACTTATGTATGGTGTTGACTGGTCTTTAATGGGACTCGCAAAATATAAAGAACTTTATCAACAACCAATAAGAAAATTATTAATGGAAGTTTCCTCTAATCCCAAAATTGCCATTTTCATTCCCTATTACGAAACTTATTTCACTTTAATCACATTTTTATTAGAATGAATTTCGAAAGTCAAGAAAAAGTTATTGAATATATTAATTCCCTCGTCTCATCAAGTCTTAATAAAATACTTTATAATTTACCCGTTGAGAAAGATATAGAAATAGTAATTATAGATGAAAATAAATCTTTTGGATATGTTGTATTATATCTTCCTGTTCAAGATGAAAATATTAATCTTGGATATATTCCATTCGTAACGGATTATTCTTATTGTAAATTTCTATTCTTACAAGTTCAAGATGAAGTATATCCCCTTGAAAGTAAATATATTGAAAGATTAATTCCGCCCCAAATATTACAACAATTAAGAGAACAACAAACATTAAATAAAACATCTGAATATAAAAATTACAAAGAAACCGCACAAGATATCATGTATTCAAAATATTCCGAAAGAAGAGTGGAAAAAATAAAAAATATTATTAAAAATTTAAAAAAATCCGAAAAAAAATTGATTCCAAAATCTATTAAAGAAAAAATTCAAAGTAAATCCGAAAGAGAAAAAATGCCGGCACACTACTTTTTAATGCCAAAGGAAAGAAAATTTCCCGTTAAAGATCCAACAACAGGAAAATATCATTGCGGTTTAATAAGGGCCGCAATAACAAGGGCCGCACAACATAAATATGAAAATGTTGAAAGAAAGGCAAGAAAGTTATATGAAAAACATTGTAAAAATAAGAAAACTTCTTCCGATATTTTATTAGAATTAAATTATGTTAATGATGAAGAATATATTGCCAATTATCTCTATAAACATTCCGAATATATTGATGAAAATACTTTATCTTACATTTTACCGCACTTAATTAATCCTTATGATTTACCACAAAACAATATTAATTTATCTCCATTATTGATTTATTATACACTTAACAAAACTTCTAATTTTCTTGATTATGAAAATAATATTAAAACTGCGGGTGCTGGAACCGTTCTGGCACTTCTTGCCGGTTTGGGTATAATGGGTGCATTAGGATTTGCCGGATATAAATATATGAAACATAATGAAGATTATAATAATAAACATTTACAATTATTCGGAAAAGAGGCATCATTTATAGATAAATTAGTTGGAAGTGTATTTCATAGTGGTGATTTATTAAAACATAAATTTGGTATTGGAGAAAAAGAATTTGAATTGAATTTAAATAATGTTCTAAAAAATATGAAAGATCCTAGTAAAGATATATGGGACGGAATTGGAAAACATGTTGGTTTTCAAGTAAAAGAAGGAGGATTATATAATATTATGTCAGAATTAAAAGAAAGTGGAGATAGGAGATTTTTTGAAGGTTTAAAAAATAAAGATTTTAATAAAATTGCGAATGCCATTAAAGATACGAAAGGAACGCATCAATATTTAACTAATATTTATGAAGTCAATACGGAAAAATTAATGAAGAAATTAACGGAAAATAATGCAGAAGGTTTAAAAAATTCCTTTAAATCTTTAAAAGCGAAAATGAATGAAATGAATCTTTCTGATGAAGAAAAACAATATCATTTTGATAAAATGAATAAAATTCTCGAACACTTTAAAGATCCTAATAATCTCAATAAAGCAACCAATTTTATAGAAAATAAAAAAGTAAAAATAACTGATGATATCGATCCCCATGTTTTTATTTATGATACAAGTAATGTATATTACGGTATGTCAATGGCAAAAGATATATTGCAAAATCGAACAATAAGAAATAGGGTGAAAAATATATTACCTCAAAATGCGATTAATGATTTTCCAATGATTTCCGTGAAAAATATAGATAATGCAAGACAATTGCATCATTTCTTAGAAAGAGAAGGATATTATACAGAACACGAGAAAAAACTACAAGAAATAAGAATGAAAAAAGAGGAAGAAGAAAGAAAGAAACAAAAAGAACTTCAAAGAAAACAACAAGAAACAACGATGAAACAGGAAGAAAAAAATAAAGGAAAACTGGTAAGATTAAGTGAATTAAGTCTTTATCAAATGAAAAAAATATTAAGTAATATTTATAAAGAACAGGGGAAAAATATTTCTCCGAATAAAATAAAGACAGAAGGAATAGATATTATAATAGAAAGATATTATAATGATCCTAAATATAGACATCACTTTATTCGTGAAAATGTTTCTAAACTCTAAAATAACAACACATTATTTAATGATATGACATACGAGGAATTTAAAGAATTTAAATCTCAAATATATGCCCTTTTAGATCAATTAAAAGATGAATATAATAAAAAAGAAAGTGAGTTACAATATTGGAAAGAAATTGCAATTAAATTAGAAAATGAATTGAATAAACTAAAAAAAGAAAACGAAGAACTTAAAAAAGTTTCCTCATTAATACAAGAATATTCTTCATTTAGATCAATAACAGATGAAAGAAATAACAATCCAAGAAAAATTCAACACAATTTTGAAAATGATTTAAATAGAATAAGAAAGGCCCTTGAAGAAGTTATCTAAAATTTATCTTTATATTCAAAAAGAAAATTATTTAATTACAGGCGGAATATACTTTCAATACGATAAAGAAATTGATAAAATATTAACTGAAATAAGAAACATTTATTTATCCGAAGATTTTTTTTATCCAATGATTTCCCCATAAAAATTATCATTCCATTTTCTTATCAATATTTCAAAAAAATCTATATTGAACAATTACTTCCGAAATTTAAAAAACATGAAACACACTACACACTTCCTACTAAAATATTTAACACGGAATTAAATGATGAAGATAAATTACTGATTTTAACATATAATACACAAGAAAATTATATTAATTTTTTAAAAGAAAATGGATATAAAATCGTAAAAGAAAATTATGGAACCAATAATTCATTTATACTTATTCCATTTACCATGAATTCACAGGATTTTAAATTAACTATTAAAAATAATAATTTAACCAATAGAATAAAAAAAATTTTAAATGAAATATATTCATTCATTAAAATTTAACATATGAACAAACTTCCCATTAGGAAATCCGAAATCATTTCTCGTTTAACATATGATTCACCTGATCTTACCATTTCAAAAGAAGACAAGGAATATATTTTGTATCTTGAAAATTATATTAAAGAAAAAGGATATGTTCTTTTTCATGAACTAAAACCAGAAGAAAGAAAGAAATTAGAATTAGAATATGTTAAAAAATATAACTATTACAAAAGTATTGGCGATAAAGAAAAAATGAAGGAATACATTGAAAGGATAGTTCTTGGAAATATTTATTTTATTATTTTAAAGGCAAAAAGGGGATTTATGAAAAGAATAGATACATCAGTTTCTTTATCTGATATTATAGGTGTTGCCATTTTAGGAATGATAAAGGCACTTAATACTTTTAAAGTTGATAATGAATGGGATGCGAGATTTCTAAGATATGCCGAAAAATTTATTGAAGGAAATATATATTCTTTACTTTATTATAAAGGACCCGGAAATGTTGTTTCATTTGGTGATATAAAAATAAACAAAGAAAAAAATTATCTTAATAAAAGTGAGTTTATGGACGAGGAAGATGTTATTATTTCTGACGATAACGAAAATATAACTTATCAAATGGAAGAAGAAAAAGAAACTTGTCCTTGTGTTTATACCGTTCTTGAATTTTTAAATAACAATGTTCCCAATGTTCCCGAAGAAGATTATATTTCATGTTTACTTTTATTACTTCTTGATGAAAATTCGATAAATTGCATTATGAATAATTATGAAAATACTTAATTATCGTCCATCCGTATTTTTAAACATTTATTATCTCAAAATTCAACCATATTATATTGGTGTTTTAGTTACTGGAATTTTCAACGATAGTTATTATTTTTATTCTCAATTTAATGAAAACATAAAGGAAAGTATTTTAGGGAATTTATTTCTTCTAAATTATAAAATAACAACTTATAATAATGATACCGTTGAATATTGTGTTCCTATGGTTGTAAGAAAAATAAATAATCAATACGAAATGGGATATGAATATCCGGAAAATAAATTTAATCCTCTTAAAGATTTAAAAAAAATTTCAATTTTAATTAACAAAATTGATGATAATTTCGGAACTTTTCTTTATTTAAAAAGAAACAATATTTATTCTTTAAATATTTCCGATAAATTAAATGAGGGATATATTAAAATTTTAGATAGAGAAATTATTGATTTTAAGGAAAGTGATTATTTTATTACAATTAAAAATTATGTTATAACCGATAATGAAAACAATATTATTGAAAGAATTGGGGAACATAAATATGCATTTTTAACGATAACAAATGATTTGTTTGATGGTTTAATTTTAGGTAAAATTATTGCATACGATGAATTTAGAAATTCTCTCATTTTCATCTTTTAATCCAAAATCACATTAAATTATGATATGGTTGGAACACCTATAAATTTTGATCCTGAAATCGTAAAAGTTTTAGAAAAGTTTCCTTTACAAGATATTGTAGTTCCTCTTGGTAATTGGATTGCCAATGATAAAGGAGATAATATAAGATTTGGTATTTGGTCTGGAAATACATTTGCCGGTCTTCAAAATGTTATTGTAAAATATGCAATTAAGGATGATTCAATAACCGAAAATTTAACACCGGGTAATATTTATGATGTTGAAATCGGTGAAAATAACTTATATATTCTAAAACCTTATACTGATACTTCTACATTAAAGGGAATAGTTTTATATGGCGATTATTATAAAAATCCATCAAAAGATTTTGTATTAACAGAAAAAAAAGATGTATATACCGTTCTTTTATTAAATACCGATTCTGAATATTTTTATGGTTTAACAATTCCTTCAAAATTTACTGGTCAAGGATTAATTGATATTGATAATAGTATAGATCCTAATAGTTCCATTTACTGTAAAGTGATTCCTCCTAATGCCTCAACTCAACACGCAAGATTGAAATTGGTTAATAGCATTGATCCCGGTGATAAACAATTAGAAATAATTGGTTCTAATCCATTTTATGGAATAATTGTAGTTTCTAATAAAATAGTATAACGGGAGGGAAGAACCATGAATAATACATATTTAAATACCAAATTTGCCCAAATGTTAGTAAGTGGGGATTCCTCCAGAGTAAATAAAGTTATTGAAACGATTATTAGAGAAGATTGTATAGTTGATAGAATATTTCCTCCTCAAATCGTTGATATTTCTACCATGCCATCTGATCCAACTAATCCAATGAAAAAATATGTATTAGTAAGATATAATGCTAATCTTGGTCCCGCATATACATTAGGAATCGGTGAGGCACCAATTGAACACACAACTAATAATGGTTTTGCACCCGCATATTTCTTTAAAATTGAATACTTCTTCACTAAAAAAGAAGAAGAAATAAGATTATTTGAAAATAATATCCTTGATGAAGTTATAATTGCAATTAAAGAGAGAATTGGTGATCAAAAAGATAAAATTTTCTTTGCCAATGGTATTGCAAGTATTATAAGAAATAGAGATGCTGATACCGTTGGTCCTAAAAAGGCACAATTTATTAACGCAAGATATTTCCAAATAGTTAAATCAATTGCTGGTAATGTAATAATTGAAGATTCAACTGTTCCCCAATCTTTTGAAGATGGAACCAATTACCATGTTGGTATTAAAGAATTAATTAAAACCGTAAAAGATAAAATTTCTGAATTAAGAATTTCTCCTGGATTATTCTTATTGCCTTGGAGATTTTGGAATGGATTATCAACTTGGGATTTTGGAGGTGCGGGTGTTGTAACATTTGATATTTTCATTCAAAGTGCCGAAAGAGTAATTGGAGGACAAATGTTGACGGGAATTAATGTTCAAACAACATCTAAATATATTGATTATACTACTGGAATTCCCGGAGAAGTTCAAGGACCAATTAATATTAATGTATTAGGTGCCGTTAAAAAGAACGATTATAATACCGCAGAAGGTGATGAAATTGATGATAATGCATCACTAGGATATTTATTGCCTAGTGATGAGTTCTTTGGCATTAATTATGTAAGTGGTCCGGTTACGGACATAAAGAGTGACATATTTGAAAGATTACCTATGATTAGATTATATACATATTATTATACTGCATTGGCAATTGGAAATTCAAGATCATATATATCATTCCCCGCCAGATAATTTATAATTATTTTATTATTCTATTTTTCATTTTTGGGGGCGGTCGCCCCCTTTATTTTTTTATACATTAAAATTTTAGAATGAATCAAACAACCAATTTCAATTTTTTTGATATACAAGATCTTACCGATTTACAAAAAGAAATAAGAAACGCAATCAATCAAAAAAAATTCGATTTACTTTCAATTAATACCAAAGAATTACTAACTGAAATTGCATATAACATCGTTATTAAAAAAAGATATACGAGAGAATATAAAATTCCTCCCTATTTACTCACATTAAAATCTTGTTCCACAGATGAAATACTAAAAGTCAATTATATTTTATCAAAACTTGATGCACAAAAAGAAGAAGATTTTAAGAAATTATTTTTGGTTTATCCAGTATTATATATTGAGAGTATAAATATAATGGATGAGTTTAAAAATAATATTCAAAATATTATTTTACCTCCTATAATAAAACCAGATACAACCCTTGAAGAAAAAATTAATGAATATGAAAATTTCTTTAAAAATTTGCCAATTGAAATATATCAAGAAATGACGATAATTATTAATGAATTTGCCGATTTATTAAATGCAACAAGAGTGTTTTATAAGGAACTCGTAAATTTTTACATGCAAACCCCAAATATTTATCAAGGATAATACTTTATTTATTTAAAGATCCGGAAAAAACCGATATATTTGAAGAATATCTTTATGCAATCGTAATACAAAAAATATTAATGTTGTTTTTGTCAAATGGGATAACCAATTTATTGCAACTTTCTAGTGAAATAAATTTAGATAATCCTTCCGCCAAAATGATAGTTGAAATATTGTCTAATATTTATACCGAATTTATAAAAGAAGATCCAATTAAACAAGAAAGAATTAAAAAGATTGTTGAATCATTTCCAGAGAAAATCACAATTAAACTATAATATCCCAATCATAAATTCCATATATTTTGTCTAACGAAGAAGATACTTCAATAGAAGAACCGGTATAAGTATTAGATAAGTAAGTTATTGCGGCACCATATGCAAGTATTAAAGACATAAATGAATCATCTAATGCCTCCGGATCTTCCTTTTCGTATGTTAAATATGGTTCCTTTCTTGATTTATATTCTGTTCTTGTATATGTTGTATATTCTCTTATAAATGGTGCAATAATTTCATATCTTGGAAATTTTATTTTTCCACTTTTTAAGTCTTTAATAAACATTTCCATTAAACGATATTTAGAACCGATAAAACGACCTCTTGATTCAGAATATTTAGGAGGATTATCTCCTCCTGTAAATTCAAATTCAAAGATAGGAAATCCCTTGCTTTCTAAATATGAATTTCTTCCTAATCCCATTCCCCAATCGCCAAATATCCTAACCGGTCTAAATCGCATTAAATCTTTTTCTACATTTAAATGAACGGTATTTTTTATTCCTTCTGTTCCTGTATATTTTTTAACAAATAAAACATAAAATTTTTCATCTTTATAACCAAGTATCGTTAAAACGGTATATGTCATGTCACCTGCCCAATCTATTCCCCCAAATAAAATATATTGTTGTGTTGGGTCATAAACATTAATAAAATCATAATTTTCGCAATTTTTTCTTATATCATTTTCCGTAATAATTTTATCTTGTAATTGTATGGGTTCTCCAACAATTTCGTTTACAAATGCCTCATAAGTATTTAATCTTTGTTTTTCAATAACTTTCCATGGTATCCAGTATGCAAACAAAGAAGATAATCTTAACGATAAATATTTTCCATTAGGATTAGTTTGCACTAATTTTCCATTTTCTTTGATAATTTTTCTTGTTAATTGGGTTTTACACTTAATACAAAAAGGGCCATATGAAATATTGTCATAATCTATATTTTCTCTTGTCGCAAAGTTTTCTGTTTTACAATTGGGACATATAACCATATATTCATGTCTTGTTCCTTCATACCACATATCATATGATAAATGATATTCGGTTTTGAATGTTCCAGCATAAAATTCTATTCCATATTTTGATGATATAATAGTAGGACGAATTTTATCAACAAAATCATAATGTAAATCTTGACACTCATCAAATATAATAACATCTGGATGTGCACCTCTTATTTTTATTCCCTTCTCATCCTCCGTTTTAACTATCTGATGCCTAAAATATATAACTGAATTATTTTTAAATTTTTTCATATAGACTCTTTGTTTTCCTAAAGAAATATTTGAATACATTAAAAGTAATTGTGGAGAGTTATTAATAATACGATTGAATGTTTCCTCGACCGTTATTTTAATTTGTTGATCGGTTGGCAAAAAATATCCTATTTTTAAATTACTTTGCAATCTCGCAAGTAATAGTGCAATAGTTCCCATCGTATAAGATTTTCCAACTGATCTTGATGCAATAAATACTTTTGTATCTCCCTTTTCTATTTTAAACAATGGTTTTAATGGTTCTCTTAAAACATATACATCTGGAGGAATAATTTTATTGACATATTTGGTTAAATCTATTGACATTTTAATTTGTAATGTCAATTATTAAACCTTGTTGTGATTGTCCCGAAACTTTTTTAGAATTAAATGATACGCCTAATTCTTATTTAGGACAAGGAAATAAATTTGTTGCTGTTAAATCAACAGAAGATGGATTAGAATTTGTTGAATTAAATATAAGTGCAAATCAAATATTATTTTTCGAAAATGTTCAAAGTTTACATTTGCAAGATACCATTGATTTAAATGATAATCAAATTGCATATGTAAAAGAAACCAATACTTTTTATTATTTAAGAAAAAATGGTATAAACAGTGGAACACCATATGATCCTTTAAAAATTAATGTTTATTCTTCCGTAAATGGTGTTTGGGTTAACACTAAACAAAAAGTAATTTATTTTACTAATGAAAATTTACCCATTCAAGATGGACTATGTCCCGAAACCGCATTTAACATTAACACTTTTAATAACATAATTATTAAATCAACATTAGAAAATCTTTATATTTATTATATGCAAGGCATACCAGATACAGTAATAAAATCTTTAAATATTGATGTTGGTAATATTAATTTTTTATATGTTACCAGTCCTGATTATGCACTTAATTTATCTTTAAAATGCAATTATATTGAACATTTTTATATTTATTATGGAGGTTTAGAATATTTTCAAGTAAATTTTTCTTCTATAGATTTTAATGCAATAAACAATTTGCATCTTGATGGATTATATTATGAATTTGATGGCAATTATCGTATTAAGAATGTTTTTCTTTCTGAAGATGTAAGTGATGTTATTGTTTCTATACCATTTGATTTTGTAAGTAGAAGAGGTATATATCATACTGAAATTTTATCTCCCACAGTTGCATTAAGAACCAATGATTTATATGATTATTCTTCCTTATTAACTTATGATACTACGCGTAATTTTACTTTAATTGATAATATAGAATTTATTTATAACTATATTTCTATTGAGGGAGACCCAAAAACTGTATTATTAAAATATAAAATTCATTATAATACCATTCCAAAATATTTTAATGTTTTATACGATTTGCCTTTTAATAAAGAATTTTCTAATGGACAATATTTTGAATTAATATTAAAAGAACAAATAAAAAATATTCCCGAATGTTGTTATGAATATGATACGATAAGAAAAAAGTATATACTAAGACCGGGACAAACACAATATTTTACTATTGATAGAAGTATTATAGAAAATACCCATGTTGGGGCAATATTATTGAATATAACCGTTGAAAATAGGATAAATATCAGAACAGATACGGGAGATATAGATGATACTATTAGTGATGGAGGAATATGGTATGTTTTAAGTAAAAAAGTTTTTAATACTATACTTAATAATATCGACTCTTTCTTTATTATCGAAAATCCCACAAGTTCACCATCTTATTTCTTAATGAAATTGGTTTATCTATATTTGTAACATGTTAATTAAAAATATCATTCCTTCTTTCCATGCGATTGTAAAATCCACTTTAAAACATGAATCTAATTTATCTTATCCATTTATATCAACATTTGTATCTCAAAACAACAATTATGGACCCACAATATTGGTTGAAAATGTTAAATGGACAAATTATCAAGAAAATAGTGTTAATTTAAATTTAAATATTGTTAGTTATGAAATCAAATTCGGTTTAACTTTTGTTAAAATTCAATATCATAGTTTTTTAGATAATCTTGTAATAGGGACACCCTTGAAAGTTGTTATAACGGATTGTCCTGCATCCCCATCTGAACCAAGTAATTATAATTGTGTTTATATAGGAAATCAAACATTTGTTTATAATGGTTTAATATTTAGTGGTGATCCGTGTTTTAAAATATTTAAATACATTACTTATGATAAATATTCTTCTGTATTTTTACTTTATACTTATTGGCATGGTGTCATTGATCCGAATATTGGTTCATTTTATCAAAGGATTATTCCCGAACTTCCATCTTTCATTACTTCATTGCATGTTATAGGAGGAATAAGATTTGTTGGATATTATAATAACACACAAAGAGATGGTATCAATTTTGCATTAGAATATTCCCTAGAAAGAGAACAATATTTAAATAATCTATTATTGTATTTGATTTATGACGAGAATTTTGAATATATGCCAAACAAATTTTTAGGTTTTAATACTAATCCAAATTTAAATTCAAATTATTATCAAATTACTTCAGGAGAATTCAAAACAATACAAGAAGAAAAGAAACCGGATAGAATTATAATTTATAATGAAGATGATTGGAAAAATGTATACTATTATCCATTAGATGTGGATTTAATGTTTGCCGTAAGTGATGAAGAAGGAAACTTAATTTCCTTTGATGGCCACAATCTTTTTAAACTTAATACCTACTTATTAAAAAATCATTCTATTTTTACGCCACAATTACTCAATATTAAAGTAAATTCAAGTGATGATGTTTTAAGTTCTGAAATTTTACAAGATTTCATACTTCTTATCAATAATCCCAATCTTGATTTAAAATATATTAATGATTATAATCCTTCGAATAAAAAAATTTTTGTTTTTAATTTTGGTGGTATAAAAAGAGAAGATATTGAAAGTGGTATTAATATCAAGTTTTATATAAATGAAATAATGCGTTATAATAATGTTGTAAGAAATACAAATATGATTTTAATTAGAACCGAACCAAATATTAACATACAAAAATTAAATGACAATTTATTATCTATGGATATTGTATTAACTTCTAGTGATATTGGGGGAAAAATAATTGGTTCTTTCGGTTTAATTGAAAATAAAATATATCCAGTTCCATTTAGAATTGATTTTAATAATATTGGAAATAGAATTTTAATTTTTAAAGAAACACTTGAAAGATTTGATGAAATTTATATTATTTATGATAAAAATGCATTAGATAAAGAGTTGTCTTTTAGAGTAGACAATGATTATCCATTTCATGAAATATATTGCCTTCCTAAAAATTTTGTTATTTTTGTTACAAATTACAATTCCGATGTTATTACCAATTTAATTCCTGACGAAACACCTTATAATTTCAATGAAGTAATAAGAAATATTCCGAGTGATTATTCTTATTATGTTGGAGTTATTGATCCATTAAGACCAACACCGAAATCATTAAATTTAAATATATTAGATAAATACAAAATATTTTCTTTCTTCGTGTGACATTTTTATGGGGGTGAAAGTGGGTTTCGACTCTGGAATCTTTGATTTTGAGAAGTGCAACGGTATACGCATAACGGACGAGTAGATCTATAGATTTTTCTTTTTTTATTTTTTTTTGATTTTTTCTAAAAACGGATTCCAGGGGACGCGGGTTCAACTCCCGCCACCTCCATTTAAAAAATGACAAAAAAGAAAAATAATAAAATACATCCTGATGATTTTTTATATGTAGAAGAAACACCAAATTATATTATTCAAAAAATTAGAAAAGATCCTCCCGATGCAATTAAATATCGCAGAGAAGAAGTATATGATAAAGATGGGTATCGCCATCTTTTAACCGTTGCAGTAGTAAGTAGAAAAGGAAAAAGAGGAGGAAGAACCGTTGTTACATCCATTTGGCATCCCAAAGATGAACCAAAGGCAAGAAAATTAAAAGAACTTGCCAAAAGAAAAGGAAAATTAAAAAGAAGTAAAATAGTTGAAAAACAAAGAAAAAAATAAAAATGTCTTAATGGCGACATTTTATAATGTATGAATATTCCTTTTTCACCAGTAAGAATTTATAATATTTTCCTAGATGAAATACAAGAATTACCTTCCGTAGAATTTACCGCATGCATTATTGGTCCCGTTTTACCTTTGGTTGATAGAGAATTTAGTGAAGAAAATACTTATACTAGTGGAACCAATTTTTACTTAAATTTTATTTTTAATCCCAATGAATTTCCCGTTAACTATAACTTTTATATTTCTCCTAAAAGTAAAAGAACATATGTTAAACCAAGATATGAATTATATACATATTATAAAGGCGTAAAAATAACATTAAGACCAAATATTGATTATATTGTGGAGGAGGATAATAATCGTTTTAAATTACTTAATATTTCTGGCGGCAATTTTAATTTATTTTTGGGTAATATCTTCTTGAAAAAAATAAATTGTTCTGGTTCAAATGTAGAATTTATTTCTAATTCCTCTCTTACCTCATATGGTGTTATATTAGAAAAAAATTTAATATTAAAAACATCATCTATTGAATTAGAAATTATTGATATTATTCCTCCCAATAAAATTAAGTGTCAAATTTTATCTGGTGATTGTAGTAACATTTCTAATCTTGATATTTATGAAACTTATAAATTATTTTCCGTTGATGTTGATGGTTCTCAATTTACAATAGAAAATATAACTTTAAATGGAATTTATCGTGTATTTAAATCATTTAAAGATAATGAAGGAAAACCTCTCGTTATTAAAATTGATAATACAATAAAAGTAAAAACCAATTTTGGTGGTGATGTTATTGATGATTTAGATAATTTATTATTTGTCGGATGTAATATACTTTTAAAGAACATGGCACAAAGAAAGGCATTTTATGTTATTCCATTAGTTTCACAAGACGAAGAATCTTATTTTAATGCATTAAACAAAATAACTGAATTAACATTTGAAAATGAAATACCTTATGAGATTACCGTATTAACCATGAATGATGATGTTTTGAATGGTTTAATTGATTTTATTATACAACAAAATGATCCTTTATATTCCAATCCTATAAGATGTTTTATTGCACCCGATTTACCATTATATGATTATGATTGGAAAGTGGGAAATAATGATATGGGAAGTGAATATTCATATTTAGTTACTGAAAACACCGGATTACAAACAATAGGAGTATCAAATATAACTATTACTGATGTAGTTAAAATAGAATATACTGGCACAGATCCATCTTATAATCCAGGTTATGATTATATTGTATTTACTGATGATAGTGAAAGTTTTATTATTGTATTAGATAGAAACGATGTTAATAATGATGATGTAAATAATATTATAACATTTCCACTATCAAAAATTAAATATGTCATTGGAAAACAATTAACTTATGATAATTTAAGAACAATAACTTTAACTGATAATGCAAATATACAAACTTCATATTCAACCAATAGTATTGCCTATTCCATAACCCCACAATCATTGGAAAATGTTAAAAATTATTGGATAAATTATGTCAATAATGAAAGGGTTAATATTGTCAATCCATGGTTAATAACATATGATAAGGAAAGATTACCTGGGTTTTATTTATCTTGTGCAAGAATGGGACAAAGTGTTGGAGAACCAGTTATTTCTAAACCAACATCTGCGGAACCTATTAATTTAAGAGATATTGTAGAAAGACCCGATTATTCCATTGAAGTATTTGGTCCGGTATTATTTGATGCATTAATTAATGGCGGAATTGATGTATGTTTAATATATGATGGAATATTTCAATCTTGGCATCAAAGAACATCTTATAAGGGACCACAAATTGATAGAAAATATCAAAATACCATTAAGGCACTTGATTATTTCAATTGGAGACAAAAGAAAATTGCATTAAGATACACAAGAAAATATGCATTATCTTCTCAAATTATTAATCGTTTAAGAACCGAACTTGAATTAAATTTAAACATTTTAAAAAGTAATACATCATTTGGTCCCGTTTTAGGTCCCTCTTCTAAAATATTAAGAATAATCGTTGTTAGAGATCCATCTGATATACCGCCCGATATTCCCGTTTCATTAGAGGCGGGAGTTATTATTGTAAATAAAGTGGAATTATTAAGACCATGGTTAACAACAATAATTTATAACATGATTACGGCACACTAATGAAAAATATTTTTCTTTTAATAAAAGATATTTTCCAAAGTGAAAGATTATTATTAGATAAATATCCTGTATTAAATCTCAAAACAAAAAAAGAATTAGATAAACTTCTTGATGAAATAATTAACAATATGGATAGTATTTTTCAAAAAATAAAAATTGAAGATTGTATTATTCAACCATTATATACTTTTTTAGATTCCGATAGTAAAATGATTTTCCAAACAAATGGAAATCCCCTTAATCTTACTATTTTGATTAATAACATTGTTTCTCAAAATCCGAAATATCTTTTTTTAAGAATTTTTGAAAATGATATTTCTGATCCATCAACGATAATAAAAATCGTTGTTAATCATTCCTATTATATTTATAACGATATATTTAAAAATTTTCTTTATCTTAAATTTCCGCAAGACAATATATATAACATTTCCATAATTTTCGAAAATCTTATAGAAAACACTCCCAATTATTTACAAATGAAATTTCCGGAAATATATATCCATGCGTTCCATATTTAAATTAATAAATGATATATTTCAAAGTGAAAGATTACTTTTAGATAAGTATCCATTTTTAAATTTAAAAACAAAAAATGTTATACTAAAAACACTTCAAATATTTACTAATTTTGAAACATTTCTTGTTAAAAAAGTTGAATTTAAAGATGTAATTATTAATCCCCCTATCCAAATAAACGATAATATCCTTTTTTATTCCAATACTCTTAATGAAGTTCAAATTGAATATACTAATCCATCATTACTAAAAATTCAAAAAATTTTCATAATTTCTCAAAATCAAGATGTAGTATTAAAACAAATTTTCATAAACAATAATTTAGACATAAATAAACAAAATATTCCTTTTTCTGGTTTGATTTTATACGAAAATTTGAGTAATTTTCTTTCATTAAAAATGATACTTGATATATCTGTAAACCATCAATTAATATTTCCCGATATTTATATTATCTTTTGGGATTAAAATTGTGGGTATGCGTCTTATAAACTTTTATAACAACTTTATATCCGAAATAGAAAAAGAAAACAGAAACATTATTTATCAATATAATGCACATGGTTTGGTTTATCTTTCTATAATTGAAAAAGGATATAAAGAGAAAAATGGAATAAAGATTTATAATGCATTTAAAAATGAAATTTTTGGATTGGATTATTTTTTAGATAGAATTGTTAGATTTATATATTCTGCGGCAAATGGACAAGATACTTTTAAAAGGATATTAATTTTAATAGGACCTCCAGGTTCTTCAAAATCAAGTATCGTATCAATTTTAAAAGTTTTACTTGAAGAATATACCAAAAATCATGAAATATATGCACCAAAAGATTGTCCTAATCGTTGTAATCCATTATTTTTACTTCCAAGAAATCTTAAAGAAGAGTTAAAATATAAATATGGCGTAAATTATTTAGAATCGTTTTATTTACCATGTCCTGTATGCCAAAAAACTTTAAGAGAAAATCCATGGGAAGAAATTGAACTTGTTCCTATTCAATTTTCCCGTTTAGGCAATATAGGAATTTCCACTTATGCACCGGGAGATCCTAATTCCACTGATGATTCTGTTTTAATAGGAAACTTTTCTATCGCAAAATTAAGTATTTATAAAAATGATAGTGATCCGAGAGTATGGAATTATACTGGTGCATTACAAAGTGGAAACAGAGGAATAGTAGAATTTGTAGAAATAATGAAATCCAAAACTGAACATTTAAACATACTTTTAACCGCCTCGCAAGATAAAATGATAGTTTTAAAAAATTTTGGTGCATATAATATTGATACATTTTTAATTTCTCATACTAATATTCCCGAATATCAAAACTTTATTGTTTTTATCGTCCCTATAAGGGGTTGAAACAAAGTTAGAAGTCTGACAATAAAGGAACTTGTAGCATGTTTTTATCGTCCCTATAAGGGGTTGAAACAATTTTATATTGAGATCAATTTTACAAAAGGTTTAAGTTTTTATCGTCCCTATAAGGGGTTGAAACACCTTAAAATAATTTGACAAATTAACAAATGACTTTGTTTTTATCGTCCCTATAAGGGGTTGAAACTCTAGCACCTCATAAACAATACAACCTTTCCTAAAAACGTTTTTATCGTCCCTATAAGGGGTTGAAACATCTCATTTACAATTTCCCAAACCCTTTTTTTTGTACGTTTTTATCGTCCCTATAAGGG
>Ga0079997_107971_pt1 | contig 19040 bp, 15 predicted proteins | sample PerSpoCPS_CMetaG_FD_69200 | JGI IMG/M metagenome (GOLD analysis project Ga0079997, IMG submission 69200) | Archaeal communities from Yellowstone National Park, Wyoming, USA - Perpetual Spouter C (PS_C) MetaG (SPADES assembly) (version 2) | ecosystem: Environmental > Aquatic > Thermal springs >... | reverse complement strand
CTCCGTGTTCTATGGCGTGTTCCCTTATTGCCCTTAGAATCTCTTTTGCGGAAATTCTTGGTTTTGGCTTTTGTTCTTGGACTGTAGGCTTGGGTTGAGATGGTGGTTGATACTGCGGCTGTGGTGGAGGTGGAGAAGGAGGTTGGAAAGTTTGTTGAGGTGGAGGTCGGAAAGTTTGGGAAGGCTGTGATGCGGATTGCAAGGTTTGGAGAAGGGTCATTAATTGCTGGAGGAGTTCTTGCTGTCCGCTTGGGCTTTCTTGGACTGGTCTGCCCTCAAGGAACTTTCTTACAAGTTCCCTCGTTTCTTTAGAACCTCTTCTCCTGTATTCTGGAGGAAGAGAAGACAAAAAGGCGTCCAGCAACTCCTCAATAACGCCAGACAGATTGGTTAGCCCACGAGATTTGAAACCATCCAAAAGGTCCTCCCTTAAAACTATGCATACCTTTACCTTTCCCATACCTAAAAGTATATCAAACATACCTTCAAAGGTCAGTATAGATGCCCATACGAAAAGTATAGAGGTTTATATCTATATACACCCATATACCCATAAACAGGCTATATAGGTCTATACTCCCATAAGTATATACGAGGGAGAGAGGGACGGTGTGGGAGGGAGAGGGCTGGAAGTGAGGGTTTTACATTCGGGTGGAAATGGGATAATAGCATTTTCTTACATTTTTGTGGAAGGGTATGAGAAGGGTTAAGAGGGAGGGTAGCGAAGTATATACTTATGGGCGTATAGGTGTTTAGTATATAAGCATGGATGTATAGAGTTCTATACGAATGGTATAGACTTCTATAATTGTGGTGGGATGTTTTGGCTTGATAGGGGAGTGGAGTGGGAAGAGGAAGGGTTAATTTTGTTTGGCTCTTTGAGGGTTTGCTTGGTTTGGTTCTTGGGTTGTAGGTTCTGGTTGAGTTGTGGGCTGGGTCTCTTGGTAAGTTTCCTGCTGAGGTTGGGAGGTTTGTGAAGGTAGTGTTTGGAAGAGGGTTATTAGTTGCTGAAGGAATTCCTGTAGTGGGTTTTCTTGAATAGGTCTGCCCTCAAGGAACTTTCTTACAAGTTTTCTTGTTTCTCTGGCGCTTCTTCTTCTGCATTCAGTCGGAATAGCAGACAAAAAGCCCTCCAAAAATTCCTCTATGGCTCCAGAAAGGCTTGTTAGCCCACGAGACCTAAAATCAAGGACAAGATCTTCCCGTAAAACTATGGTCACCCTTACTCTACGCATGGGTAGAAGTATAGCCAGAATGCCATGAAAAGTCAATACGCATTTACATGAAGAAAGTATGCATGTATGAGGAAATTGTGCGAGGTAGGGCTTAAAGCAAGGGCAAGCCTAAAAGCTTGCCCAGTTTTTGAACCTTTTCTTTGTCTTGGAGGAGTTCTAAGGTTTTTTGGATGTGAGGGAGGGCGAGATGGCTTGCTTGTTTTTGGTAGTGTTCAAGTGGGTGAGGGTTTTTTCTGTCTCTGTCTTTGAGTTTAGGAAGGTCGTGTTTGAAAAAGGAGAATATCTCTTTGCATGTGCAGAACTTGGCGTTTTGGACTAAAGTTATAGCCATTAGGTATTGAAGTAGTTTAGCGAGGGCTTTCCCGTTTATGTGCTTTTGGGTTTTGTTAGCCCAGTCTTTGAAGATAAGGTAAGCATAATAGAGTGTCATTTGTTGAGAGTGAGAAAGTTTGTATTTTTCTTTTTGGCTGAAGACGAGCATTCCAAGTTGGAGTTCTCCTTCTTTAAGTAGTCTGTCCAAGTTCCAACATCTGCACAGGTCTTCTAAGGTAATTCTCCTTTCCTTTTCATCATCCCATAGAAGGTCTGCATACTTTAGGGCTTTTTTGCCTTTTCGCCTTCCTCCTTTTATCCGCCAGTCGTCCTTGGGCATTTCAATACCTAAATATTTTAGCTTTACCTGCTTTAGTGAGGCCGTTCTAAAAATCCACACCAATTGACACTATTTGCAGTTAACTAAGTGATTTTCTTTATACTCTGGACTTAGTTAACTCTTTAAAACTCAGTGCCCGTCTAACCAAAGATGCCATCTTTTTGCACAGATAGACTAGCAATGGATTTGTTTGAATATCTTATCCTACTAATAGAAATGTAGTATAAAACATGAAAAAGGTTTAGATTTGAAAGCCATATGTTTATTGACCTGAAAACTTTCCTGCCTTAGATTAAAAATTATGATGAGCCAAGGGATGAAAGAGTATAAGATTTCTAACTTCGCAGACCTTATGCAAGCGTTGAAGGAAAATCCTGAGTGGCTTGAGGAACTAAGGAGGATGATCCTAACCCAAGAACTTTTAGAACTCCCAAAGAAGTTTGAGAACTTCAGACATAGAGTAGAAGAAAGGTTTGATGCCATTGAAAAGGGAGTGCAAGAGCTAAAAAAGAAGTTAGACAAAGATGTGTGGCCTCTCAAAGGTATGTGGTTAGAAATGAAAGTAGCGGATAATATACTTTCATTCTTTTCGGAATACCTTTCTGATGCAAAGGCTATTGACCAAGAGAAAATCAACAAAGCCCTATCTTTAGCAATGAAAGAGGGAATTATCTCCAAAGAAGAGAGAGTAGATGTACTTAGATTAGACTTGATTATCGAGGGAACCTTGTTAAACACAGAAGAACCCGTGTTGATAGCGGTGGAGGTTTCTTACACAATAGACGATTTTGATGTGCAGAGGGCTATAAACAGGGCGAAAATTCTGGAGAAGGTTATGGGCAGAAAAGTTTTGCCTGCAGTGGTGGGCTACAAAATAACAAAAAAAGCCCAAAACCTGATAGAAAAAGAGGAAGTCTTGAAGGTTATCGTTTCAGAGTGAGAGTCAACCCTAAACCGAGGCTGTTCTAAAAATCCAGAACCATTGACACACAAGGGTTTTAAAGCTAAAATCTAACCGTGCTTGGCAAGTTCTGAAGGTAGCCCTCCTCTTCCCTATCCTTGGAAGGGTCTTACCAAGAGACATTTCTCCTCTGAAGCAAGTGTCGGTGGAAGGAGTGTTGGATAGGGTGATGAGTAGGTTAGTCCCTTTATCCGCTGAGGGGACGGTCCAAATAAGAGATTTTTAGAACAGCCTCCTACAGGGTTAACTAACTCTTAACCGAAAGCAATGGAGTTAGTTAACCTTCTGTGCTTGGTTAACCAAGTGTTCTGTAAAGATTGGTTAACTTCCTCTACAGGGTTAACTAAGTTCATACTTTTTGCATAAGGGTTAGTTAACCGTGGTTAGCCATATTTTCCTTTCTGTGGGTAGAAGTGCTGTGGGAGTTTTTTCCCTTCCCTCTCCCTTATCTCCTTGCCCCTTAGCCCACCGCATACCGCATACCGCATGCGGTATAACGTGTTTGCACAGATAACCAGAAAGGGGATAACTATGTCTCCTCACAGATTGTAGGATTAAACCTATCCACCGTTAAATCCCTACACTTCTTGTCCCAAGAAGTTGAAGCTTTGAAAATAAAGAAGATGAACAGGAGATAGCAGAAAAGTCTCCGAAAATCAAGGACTTTAAAAGATGAAAATTCTTATCCTACACCGCCGAATGTAGGGTAAGATAGCCTTCTTCTTTGAAGTCTGTGTTGTGGGGCAAGGGTTTAACCGACTTCCAGAATACCCCCAGACCGGACAAAAAGGATTAAACACGGTAATCAAAAGGATTAAACGCTTGGCAACCCAGTATGAAACAATGCTTTGCATTAGAAAGCTTGAGTGGGTTAACTAAGTGTTTGTTTTTTACCCGAGAGTTAGTTAACCATGAGTAGCTGTCCTCTTTCCTGTCGTTGACAGTATCCTCTACTACACCATTCTGCAATCGGAATGCCTCTCAACAGAGTTAACTAAGTTTCTTCTCGTTCCGTGTAGGTTAGTTAACCTCCAAGTCCAAGATGAATGAAAGTTCGGTGGCTTTTCTCCTCTAAAGCCCATATTGGCAAAGGGAGTGTGGAACAGGGTAGGAAAGGATTAGTTCCCTTGTCTGCTGAAAGCCCTCACCGATGAGAGAGTTTTTAAAACAGACTCCCAGTTAACTAAGTTCTCAATTTTCTCCAGAGAGGTAGTTAACCCTGTTTAATGCTTTTTGTCCGGTCCGAGAACCTACCTTGGGCTTTCCATCTTCTTCTGCTTTCTCTTGCTGTTTTTCTACCTTAGCCCAGCTTCTCTACATTACCTACGGAGATGTTTAGAGTGATACGCCTACAATGTTAAAGGATTTATCCGCTCCAAATGTGAAAGGCCCCCAGAGAGTACCTAACTGTTTTATTTCCTTCTTATCCTTCTTCCTACTACGAAAACTAAAAGCGCTTTAGAAGATTTGAAGATGGGATATCTACAACCGCTACCACCGCCACTACCACCGCTACCAGAACCATTACCCGCCGACAGATCAGCAGACAGCCTTGCCACAAAGGCGTCACCAGAACCGCTATACTCGTAGGTAATACACTCGTTGCACTTGGTCTGCGCCCCACAAGCAGTTTTAGGAAAGTTATCGGAAGTAGTCCATCCCGCCACATAAACCTCACCCGTTGTGGGATGAATGGCAAGGGCTTTGGCGTTATCGTTACTGCTTCCTCCCAGGTAGGTAGCTTGGAGGATCTGGGTAAGGTCTTTGTTCAACCTAGCTACAAAGGCGTCCTCGTCTCCACCTCCGTAAACTGCCTGCGCCCCGCCAGTAGTTTTGGGAAAGTTTTTGGACTTGGTCTCTCCCGCTACATAAACCTCTCCCGTTTTGGGATGAATGGCAAGGGCGGTGGCATAATCCCAACTGCTTCCTCCCAAGTAAGTGGATTGGAGAATTTGGGTAAGCTCTTTGTTCAACCTTGCTACAAAGGCATCAAATGAGTAGTTAGCACAATCGGTGCACTTTGCTTGTGCTCCGCCAGTAGTTTTAGGAAAGTTTTTGGACTTGGTCTTTCCCGCTACATAAACCTCGCCCGTTTTGGGATGAATGGCAAGGGCGGTGACATAATCCTCATCGCTTCCTCCTAAATAGGTGGATTGAAGAATTTGGGTGAGGTCTTTGTTCAGCCTTGCCACAAAGACGTCATAACAGGATTTTATAAGGTAAATAACCCACTTGTTGCACCACTCCTGCGCTCCACCAGCAGTTTGAGGAAAGTCCTTAGACTTGGTTACTCCCGCCACGTAGATCTCGCCTGTTTGAGGATGAATGGCAAGGGCATCAGCCTCATCATTACCACTCCCTCCCAGGTAGGTAGACTGAAGGATTTGGGTAAGTTCTTTGTTCAACCTCGCTACAAAGGCGTCCTTCCCTCTTCCACTATACTTTCTCTGCGCCCCGCCAGTAGTTTTGGGAAAGTTTTTGGACTCGGTCTTTCCCGCCACATAAACCTCTCCCGTTTTGGGATGAATGGCAAGGGCGGTGGCATAATCCTCATCGCTTCCTCCCAAGTAAGTGGATTGGAGAATTTGGGTAAGCTCTTTGTTCAACCTAGCTACAAAGGCATCAAATGAGTAGTTAGCACAATCGGTGCACTTTGCTTGTGCTCCGCCAGTAGTTTTAGGAAAGTTTTTGGACTTGGTCTTTCCCGCTACATAAACCTCGCCCGTTTTGGGATGAATGGCAAGGGCGGTGACATAATCCTCATCGCTTCCTCCTAAATAGGTGGATTGAAGAATTTGGGTGAGGTCTTTGTTCAGCCTTGCCACAAAGACGTCATAACAGGATTTTATAAGGTAAATAACCCACTTGTTGCACCACTCCTGCGCTCCACCAGCAGTTTGAGGAAAGTCCTTAGACTTGGTTACTCCCGCCACGTAGATCTCTCCCGTCGTGGGATGTATGGCAAGGGCATAGGCGCTATCGTTCTCACTTCCTCCTAAATAGGTAGACTGAAGAATCGGATCTATCACAATAGGCAAGCTTGGGTCTGCTTTGGCTACCTCAAAGCTGTAGCGGTTTTTGTCAATAAGCTTGTAAGAAACCTCCACTGGAAGCTTTTTGCCATCTTTTTCCTGCCACGCTATGGGTTTAGACAGCTTTAACTCTCCCAAACCAGTTTGAATGATTATCTCTCCATCCTTGGAAAGCTTCAAGCCCTCTGCACCATCCACCTCCACCACAATCTTAGAAGGGTCCGCACCAGGTTTGACGTAAAAGAGTTTTTCCACCGTTTTTTGTGTTGCTTTGAGCTTTATCTCTATTCCAGACCACACTTCACCCAAAGAAACATACCTGTAGGTGGGAAGGTTGGTTTTATGTTTGGAAGGGTCATTACCCACGAAGTAGCTTACTTTGGTGGGCAGTTCTTCTTCTGGCGTTATTGCTTTGACTTTTCCACCCACCCAGCGTTCAGAGATGACCCAGCTTTCTTTTCCTTTGACTGCCACATGCACAAGCTGACCGTCTTTAGTTATCCAAGTGGTGCCAAAGTATCCCGGGGCAGAAAAGAGTGCCCTTTCATCCCACTGGCCTTCGTTTTTGACCCAGCCACGGTCTAAGGTGGCAAGCTTGGCGGAGACGGCTTCTTTTGAGGGCATTGAAGAAGCTGGAGAAGAGTGGGATTGGCTACGCGTAAGCCAAAGCAAAGAGAAAAGTCCTCCAACAAGCACAAGGGCTAAAAGCACTTTTTTGGTCATTGCTATACTTCCCCTTAGCTATAGAAGAATTCTAAACAAAAGTAAAGCTGAGGTTGTTCTAAGAATACAAACCTGGTGATGCACAATCGGAGGTTGGATGGGCGTCCCGGCAAAGGATTTTTTAAACAGCCTCCTGGGAGGATACAGGATATAAATATCTTGGTTGGCTATACAGAGACAAGATGGACAAAAAGACAGCCCAAAATTACCTTATTCGGCATCGTGATCTTGATTGGCTATACAAGAACAAGAGAGGCAAAAATACGGCTGAGAACTACCTTATTCGTGCCTATATTCTGTATAAATCCATCGGTAAAGAAAAGGAGGCTAAGGAGGTCCTCTCTGATATACGAGAGCTTAAAAAAGAAAGGTATATATAAGGTTGAGTGGAGACTGGGTCAAAGGGTGTGAAGGCTAAAGTTGGCGGATATTTTGAGTAAAGGCATCCTGCCGGCGATCACGAGGTGAAGTTTAAACAATATAGTGTATATTTAATCTACAGGGAGGCTCGCAATGAGTAGTGCTATTACTTACGAATGGGGCTACGTGGAAAAGGACCCAGAGCAAATTCTTAGAGAAAACAAAAAATTCTTTAAAGAAAAAATGGATGAATCCATACAAGATGTTATTAAGATTATATCTACACATAAAAATAAATTTAAAAACATTAAAGAACTGGTTGAGATATTGGAAAAGTTTAGAGATGATTTTTTATCAAGCTATACATTAGATATACTTAGATCACCAATGCACACTCAATGGGTAGATGATAGAATGAATAACTTCAACGCATTATTGTTTAATGTAAAAGCTTTCATAAAACTATTGGACTTGGAAATCGGAGAGAAAGCACCCATAAAAGCACTTAAAGGAATTGTGGATAAAGTTCCTAAAGAATGTAAAAACCTAAAAGAGGAGATTGAAAAGTATATAGAGATGGAGCAGAAAATAGAACAAGATATTCAAGACATTATGAAGCTTATATCTAGACATAAAGATAAATTTAAACACATTAACGAATTGGTAGAGATACTGGAAAAGTTTAAAGACGATTTCCTATCAAGCTGTACTTTAGATATACTTAGTTCACCGATGCACACTCAATGGGTAGATGATAAGTTAAATGAATTCAATGTATTAGTGCTTAATGTAAAAGCTTTCATAAAACTATTGGACCTGGAAATTGGGGAAAAAGCACACATAAAAGCACTTAAGGGAATTGTGGATATGGTTCCTGAAGAATGCAAAAACTTGAAAGAGGAAGTTGAAAAATATATAGAGATGGGGCAGGAAATAGAAAGAGCGAAGGAGCATATGGATATAGAAAGCTTGAAGAAGATTTACTATGAGCTACCAGCTTTTGCGAAAGATAAAGAGGAAATATCTAACATCCTTTTGAGAGAAGAATTAATAAAGGAAAAGAAAAAACAAGAAATTACTTTAGAAAAACAGGCAAAGATAGATGAAAAAGATGAGATAGAAAACATTAAAAAAGAGGCAAATGAATACTATGAGAAGTTAAAAAAGATCTCAGATGCTGAAGCGGAACGGCTTAAGTCTTTGTATGAAGAATTGATAAAGTCCGATGATAAATTTAGAATAAACTTAATATTGGAAGAGATTAAATACGTATACGCAAGGAAGAAAAAACAGTTTGTTGAATCAGAAACTTTGAAGGAAATGATAAGCAAGTACTTAAGTGAAGACTTACCTCAATCTCTGAAGGAGGAAATAAAGGCATTCTTGGGAAGAGAGATAGTTAGTGAGGAAGAATATAAGCACCTTAACTCAAGAATAATAAGACATCTAATGGAAAAGGAGGAGAGAAAATCTGTAAGTAAGGAAGATATAGACAAACTTTCTAGGTTATTGTCAGAAAGCCTGAGGAAGCTGGGTTATCAGATAGTAAATGATGAGGCAATAGAAAGGCTTAAAAAAGGAGAAGTGGTGGAAATAAATACACCTTTTGGAGAAGATTATGTGGTTAGAATAAGGTTGGATGAAAAGGGAACCTTGGCTTTTAAGTTTGTTAGATATGTAGAAGATGAAAACAATTTAAGTATGTATGAAAAAGAAAAAGACAAGGCTATTGCTAAGCAATGGTGTAATAACCAAAAGGAAATTATTGAATTTTTAAGGAACAACGGGATAGTTTTGGAACTCAAAAACATAATGGAACCTGAAGATAGGTTTTATTACGAGAAGAAGGAAAAGAGAAAATCAATTGAAGGGCAAACTCGGGAAAAGGCCCGGAAGACATTCAAAAGAAGTCTATAATTTACTTGTTATAGGAGGGTGCAAGGGTGAGTTTGGAGAACGATAAAACACAGATAGAAGATATAACAAGAATAGAGAAGAGTGAAGAGCACACTGAAGGAATTCCGACACTAAAAACATTTAGAGGATGCAAAGTCCTCGAGGAGTTACCAGCAAGGGGGGGCGAAGCAGACAACTACATTCTTGAATGTAATGGTATAAAAGCCTTTTTAAAACTGTATAGGAAAGGTTTAAGTCCTAAGGTTGACCTGAAGAGACTCCAAGAAATATCAAGAAGTTATAGAGAGCACTTAGTAGAAATTTATGATGCTGGCTATGACCAACAAACAGGACGCTATTACGAAATTATGGAATATATTGAACACGGAGACCTCAGAAGTCTTCTAAATCAAATAAAAGGCAAAACCATTGATAAGAAGGAAAAAATAATTGATAAGGTAGTCTCGGAAATAGCTGAGGCTTTGAATGTCCTACACAAAAACAACATAATCCATAGAGACTTAAAGCCCGCTAATATACTTATAAGGGACAAAGACAAGTTAGACTTGGTTTTAACAGACTTTGGCATAGCCAGGGCTTTAGAAGAAGATCTGTCAAAAGTCCAGACTACTGGGTTCAAGGGTACTACACATTACATGGCACCTGAAGAGTTAAGCGGTTATTTTGGGAAAGAAATTGACTGGTGGCATTTGGGAGTTATAGTTTATGAACTAGTTTTTGGCAAGCATCCGTTTGAAGGCTTAACTGATAAAGTAGTCATTAACGCGTTAGTCACAAAAGGTATAGAAATACCACAAGGGGTTCCAGAAAAATATTCTCTGTTGCTTAAAGGCTTATTAACAAGGGATTACAAAAAACGGTGGGGGTATGAACAAGTAAAAAGATGGCTAAGCGGTGATTTAAACATAGAAGTCTATTATGGACAAGCGGAAACGAGAGTTGAAGAGGATTATGACGAAAAGGAGTGGATGAAATACGGAATATCTAAGGAAACTAATTGGAGAAAACTCGGTTTATCTCCTATTGAAACTAAGTCTTTTATTGAAGCTGGCTTTGGTTTTAATGAGGCTAAAAAATGGGTAGATGCGGGATGGAGAAGTGGCGAACTGGCTAAAAGATGGTATGATGCAGGCTTTGGACCTGAAGAATCTTATGTTTTTGAAAAATTGGGACTTAGCCCTAAGCAAGCAGGACAAATAAAAAAGGTAGGACTTACAGCGTATGACCTAATGCCTCTAATTGAGGCAGAGATTGAAGTTGTAGAAGAGTTTACAGACTTCATAAAAGAGAAGGGCGAAACACTTTCTTCTGAACCTTTAAGAAAATTGGTAAAAGAATTGAGCTTATGGCGGAAAGAGGGATTTACCATAAAAGAAGCTTACGAATGGATAAGATATGATTTTAGTAGTCAGGAAGCAAAAATTTGGAAGGCTGCAGGATTTGACCCTCAAAATGCTATTAAATGGCAGAAGTTAGGATTTAGTGCGGAAGAGGTTAAGATAATACAAGAATTGGATCTTTCTTTGGAAGAAGCTAATGCATGGAGATCTAAAGGATTTTCTCTGACGGAAGCTCAAGAGTGGATAAAAGCGGGGTTTGATGTTGAAAGTGCTTCCAGTTGGAGAATAGAGGGTTTCTCTTCACCTTGGGAAGCATTGGCGTGGAAAAAGGAATATTTTGAACCTCGGAGAGCAAAAGAGTTTGTAAAAGATGGTTTTACACTTAGAGAAGCAAATTTTATTGAGGCTATTGCCTTTGTAGTTTATACCGTGCCTATGTCTCTGTTTTTCTATTATTATTTCAGATTTAATTCGTTCTGGCGTTATATGTTGGCATATTTTATAGGGCTTTACTTTATTTTTCCAATAATTGAATGGCTAATAAGAAAAACCATTAAAATATTAAAAAATTATCGTAAGATTGAACTATGAGACTTAATTGCATCTACTACACCAATACCGGCAAGGTAAGAGCAAAGAATGAAGATGCCATGCTTATTGTGGATGAAATATTCTCGGAAAAAGATTTTCAAGAATGCTTACAAAAGTCAAAAGAGGGGACGGAGTTCGTCTGTGCTGTGGCAGATGGTATGGGAGGGCATGAAAAAGGAGAGGTGGCATCAAAACTTGTGCTGGAGACTATTTTAGAGAATAAGGATAGGCTGTATGCTGACATAGAGGGTGTGCTACTTCTGGCTAAAAAGAGGCTTGATGAGTATGTAAAGAATAATCCTTCCGCATACAACATGGGCTGTGCTTTGGCAGGGCTTGTGATAAGGGAAGGGTTGGCTAAGGTTTTTAATGTAGGAGATTGTAGAGTTTATAGGTTTATAAATGGCAATCTCGTAAAGCTGACCATAGATCACTCGGTGGTAGAAAAGCTACTTTTGGAAGGTTCAATAAGCGAAGAAGAAGCCAAGCACCATCCTAAAAGAAACGTGCTAACATCCGCCATCTTGGGAGACCTGTCTGATGTTATTCCTGAAGTGTATATAACAGAGGTAGAGCTTTTTGAGGAAGATATGTTCTTTTTGTGTAGTGATGGAGTATGGGGTGAGTTGGAAAAAGAGGAGATAAAGGAATGTTTATCAAAAGAAAAGCCTTGTGAAAGCTTGTTGGATGTTTTAAAAGCAAAGCGGTTAAAAGATAACTTGAGCTTTGCCATCTTAAAAGTGGAGGGAGGATAGCATGGATAGACTTCCGAAGTTTGCCAAGGAGCTTTTGAGGTTCTCCGCCACACATCCGCAGTTTATTCTCTTTGGGAATGTGTATGATGTTTTGCCTTTACCTTTGTCAGAAGAAGACAGATACATTCCCTACCCTCTTACCAAGTATTTAGGAGAGCTATTGACCATCTATTCAAACTATGAGTTAGTTGTAGAGTACGTTCCTCTTGAGGGTTTTCAGTTTGTGAGTGGAAAAGCGGAGATATACAAAGGAATCACAAAAAGAGAATTGCCGGACAGAATAGTAGCACTAATGGAGGCTTACGAAACAATAAAGCACATCGTAACCAATAAAGAGCATAAATGTGCAGTGTTGATAAACTTTGGCTCAAGAATGACGGAGATTTCTTGCAACAGAGATTATTCAGACTTTATGTACCACATGTTTAGGCTTTCACTTCAGCAAAATCCTACGGGCAACCCGCCTACTTTCAACCCTGTTCTGTTTATTGTGGATAAGGACAACGATATTCCCGCTTGGTACATTTTGGAAAATCCAAGGGTTAGGATAATACCCATACCAAAGCCGGATTTTGAAATAAGAAGATACATAGCTAAAGCAATTCTTCCAAGGGTTAAAGGTTGGAGTGAATTGGATGAAGATAAAAAGGAGGATGTTATAAAAACCTTTGTGGATATGACTTCTGGCATGTATTCAAGGGAAATGCTGTCTATTGTACAGTTGGCAATTAGGGAAGACTTGTCGGCTTCAGAAATAGGAGAGTCTATCAGAAGGTATAAAGTGGGTGTTCCGGATAATCCTTGGGCAAAGATAGACAAAGACAAGCTTTTGAGAGCGGAAGAGTATTTAAGAAGAAGAGTTATGGGTCAAGAGCAAGCCATAAGAAGAACCGCAGATATCCTTAGGCGTGCGTACTTTAACCTGTCGGGTGCTCAGTATTCAAGGTATTCCACAAGACCAAAAGGGGTACTTTTCTTTGTCGGTCCTACGGGCGTGGGTAAAACTGAGATGGCTAAGGCTTCGGCAGAGCTTATCTTTGGAAGTGAGCACAATTACATAAGGTTTGATATGTCGGAGTTTTCCCAAGAACACACCAACCAAAGGCTGATTGGAGCTCCGCCAGGTTATGTGGGTTATGAAACGGGCGGAGAGCTTACCAACGCAGTAAAACAGAATCCATTTTCAGTTATTCTTTTTGATGAAATAGAAAAAGCCCATCCAAGGATATTGGATATATTTTTGCAAATCCTTGACGATGGAAGGCTAACATCCGCAAAGGGGGAAACGGTTTATTTTTCTGAAAGCATAATAATCTTCACATCTAACTTAGGCGCGGCGCAGAAGATAAAACCTGATATGAGCTACGAGGAAATATGTGAAAAGCTTATGGAGGAAATCCACAACTTTTTCAAATACTCCATAGTCAGACCAGAGATACTAAACAGAATAGGTGAAAACATTGTAGTCTTTGATTTTATAAGGCCAGAAACCGCAAGGCTCATAATGGAGAAAATGCTTAACAACATAAGGTTTAAGCTTGAGGAGGAGAAGGGGATTAGCTTAAGAATTTCCGACAAAGTGGAGGAAAAGCTTTACCAAGAGATAGTCAAGGACCTTAGCATGGGTGGAAGAGGGATTGGCAATAAATTGGAGGTTCTCTTTGTTAATCCACTTTCAAGGCTTTTATTTGAGCTATTTCCGAAAGAAGGCTCTACAGTTTATATAGAGGACATTTATAATGACGGAGTGGAAGGATGGAGACTAAAAGGCTCCTTGTAAGTCTTGTACACTATCCTGTTTACGTGCTTGGACCTGGTGTAAGGGTCGGACTTTGGACACAGGGCTGTTCTATAAAGTGCAAAGGATGTATGTCTAAACATACTTGGGCTTTTGATGAAAGCAAAGGCATAGATATAGAGTATCTTTTGCGTAAGCTTATAAGCTATAAATGTAGTAGGCTAACAATAAGCGGTGGAGAGCCTTTTGATCAACCAGAAGCTCTCCTTGAACTTTTGAAAAGGGTCAGACCATACTTTGAGGACATTTTAGTATATTCGGGCTACAAAATGGAGCTTTTGAAGGAAAGATTTCCTGAGCATTTATCTTTCATAGACGCTCTTGTGGATGGTGAGTTCATAGAAGGACTGGAGAGCAATTTTCTTTACAAAGGTTCAGACAATCAAAGGCTGTTTGTTTTAAACGAAAATCTTAAAGAGTTTTACATTGAGTGGGCAAAGAAGGAAAAAGATAAGCTCCTACAACTTGTGGAAAAAGATAACATAATATACCTAATAGGGATACTATATCAGGAAGATATAAAGAAGTTCCAACATGAAATACAAAGTCTGTACGAACTGCGGGTATAAAAACCCAGTGGAGGAGTTTATATGTTTGAATTGTATGGCAGACATATCCACCGCAGAGATAGTTGAAGAAAAACAAGCTACAGAAACAAAATATGAAGAGAACAAGCTTTCCACAGAAGACGAATACAAAACATTAGTAGAACCGAGTGAAAAGCTTGTTTTAAAACATGAAAAATTTTTAATAGAAGTATTTCCCGGAGATGTCGTTGGTAGGCACGCAAAGGGAAAGCAACACCTGAAGCATTATCCAACTGTTTCCAGAATTCATGCCAAGTTTTACAAAGAAGCTGACGGGTGGTATGTAGAAGATTTGAACTCTACAAACGGAACATATGTAAACGATAGAAGAATAACCACAAAAACTAAAATAGAAGACGGAGACATCATTAAGCTTTCTTCGTCAGTAGTCTTCAAGGTAGTTATAGAAGAGCACTAATCTACTATCTCAAAGCTCCAGCCAATATATTCCTTTTCCAGAAAAGGTCAGTTTTTGTTAAATGTAAGTCGGTGATCAAGTAATCCAATAACCTAAAACACTCCTTATTCACCTTATAGACCTCTACCTTGAAGAACTCTCCAAAGTCAGGCATAAAAAGACCATAGAGAGGATTTTTTTATAAACTGAGGATGTCAACTTCTTAGCTCCATGATGGTATAAATGACAACACAAGAAGGCAAACCATCCCATAGACGGCTCCATACCCAGCATCCCCAAAAACCTCTCTACCACATTCCTCTTCCCAAAAGTCTTATGTAGCCATTCCATTGCAAGCCCTTTAACCGCACTCACATACCAATGTCCCTTGCCAGTGGTGCATCCCTTTGCCTTTGTGTTGTAAAGAAACAATTTAGAGGTCCAGACGTCCCTTCCTCCTAAAGAAGTTCAATACATCAGCCTCTGAAGTGCTTGACACTACATAACTTGGGCGTAGTCAAAAGTGGAACCAGATGGGCAATCTGATGAAGCTATAAAACACAACCCTTTTTCTGGATCATAGGTAAAGCCTGATGGACAAGAGGGAAAAGCTTCACAGATATTTTGGGAGAGTGAGTAGCCTTTGGGACATATATCTCGTAAAACCATTCTGGCATCCACAGTAATGATAGCAATACTATAACCAATAGGGATCATAAATTGAGCAGGTAGAAGAGCATTACAATATGGTCTTTGAACTGGGAAGAAACCTCTAACAGAGTATGTAGCCTTAGTATCAACATAGCAATAAAACGAGCCAAGACTACCTGCAAAAAGTTGCCCTTCACAATAAGAAGGTTCCACACTATTATTACATCTCAATTCAACCCTTTGTGGTAGAAAATTTCCTCCACTAATCCCGCATACAGCAGATAGAATCTCACATTTTTTTTGAGGATAAGCTACACACTTTTTAAGAGAACTATTCCATGTTCCTTCTGAAGGACATGATGGAGTAATCTCACATCTTTTGGTGCTATGGTTATATGTGGAACCAGCGGGGCATGTGCAAGACATATTAGCAGAAATGTAAAAATTCTTACCTAAGCTAACTCCTTCTGGGGCGATGGTAAACATAAATAGCAAGATAAACAGAAAAATTTGGAAAACCCTTTCTTCATGCTCAAATTTAAAACCCATCATCTCACACCCAGTTAAGAAGGGAGGACTGCAAAATTATAACCCAGAGACCTAAGGTAGGGACTATCCGAAGTTAAGCCTATGGGAAGGTAAAAGCCCCTGTGAAGTAGTTTGTTTTACCAGCTTGTTGCCCGTTTAGGAATAAACCCCCTAAATCTCCTGGGCATACTAAAATGAAATCTGAAGGAAGTGCTACATGGGAGATGTATATGTGAGAAGGGCTTTATGGAGAGGGAAGAGTTTTATAAAATGGAAACTGGTTAACTAAGTTTCAAGCAAAAGCATGCACCGTAGTTAACTTCCAGCTGGTTAACTAACTCTGAAGCTAAAGGGAAAGACTTAGTTAACTGCGGGCACGGTTAAATAAACTGCCCGCCTATGGTTAACTAACTTATCCTAACTTGATTGGGAGTTAGTTAACCCTTCTGAAGGTTTAATGCTTTTTGTCCGGTCCGAGAACCTACCTTAGGGCCTCTATCTTCTTCAGTGTTTCTTAGCAGTTTTTCTGCTTCAATTCAGCTTCCCTACGCCTTGATGTATGCTCAGTATAGGCTGGAATATATCCCGCTTACTTCAGGTTGAGGCTAAAAAGCAGACGTCTTTGTGCAATCTTTGCTTGATTCTTGTAGTCATACTAACCAAACTATATGCATTATGAGTGAAGTACGCTTCATAGTAGATAGTTCTACATTATCAAACTTTGCCCGTGCTGGGTATTTGAACTTGCTAAAGACTCTATTTCATGCGGGTTTATTAACTACCTCCGATGTGATAGAAGAGTTTGAACGAGGTTCTGAAAAATATCCAGAGTTGCGGAGGGTCCTAAATGAGCAAAATTTATGGCTAAAGGTTGTAGATGAACTAACAGAAGAAGAGCAAAGCTTGATAAGAAACTTAAGAATTACTTACGAGGAATTTGAAGAGGGAGCGGATGCTTCCCTTTTGGCTGTGGCTAAGGAAAGGAATTTGATGTTAATAACTGATGATAAATATTTGAAGAAGATTGCAGAGCGAGAAGGTGTAAAGGTTGTTGGAACTGTGGAAATATTAGAGGAAGCGATCAACAGAGGATTAATCCGTAGCGTAGAGGAACTAAAACAGATTGTTATAAATATGGAGCATGTGGCACGCTTTAGGCTAAAAGATACTGACTTGAAAAGGCTTGGATTAAGTTTAGATTTATAGCTTTGAGGCAAGGACTTACATGAATACTCTGGAAATCATAGGACAAAGGCTAAAAGAGGCCCGAGGGACCGCAGGCTACACGCCAGAAGAGGTCTCTCAAAAGCTTGGAATTACCAAGGATGAGCTTTCTCTTTTTGAAAGTGGAAAACAAAACCCGCCACTTAGTCTTTTGAGAAAGCTTGCCAAGCTTTATGGAGTTTTCGTTAGCTACTTCTATGGGATAGAAAAGCTTAAAGGAGAGGTCTTTAACCTTATTCTTGATAAAGCTAAAGAACTTTCTCTCCCTCCTGAAACCATAAGTCAGGTTCACCGCTTTATTTTTCTGTGTAAAGAGATAGTAAAGCTTAGGCAAAAGTTGGGTATTCCAAAGCCTGAAATTCCTTACTACACTCTAAACCAAGGGTCCATAGAGAAACAAGCCAAAGAGGTGGCAGAGGCAGAAAGGGCTCGTTTGGGCTTGGGAGATAGCTTGGTGCCAAACTTAGGAGAAGTTTTAGAAGACATCCGTATTCCAGTTATTAGGCTACCTTTAGGCATGGAACTTTCCTCTGCGATGGTTTATGATGAAAACTTCTCTGCGTTCATATTGGTTAATTCCGATAAACCTTATCAAAACCAGCTTATTGCCTATGAGTATGCCCACATTCTTCAAAGACAAGACAAGGTCCATCTAAATAAAGATGGACAGGAGGATGACTTTAGCGAGCGTTTTGTGGTTCATTTTTTAATGCCAGAAGGTCTTGCTAAAAGGCTTGTAAGACAACATCACAACTTAACCGACGTGTGGGCTTTGATAAGTCTAAGACGCACCTTCGGCGTTAGCTATGAGACCCTTATATCCCGCCTTCACGAACTTGGCGAAATTGGCGAAAAGGACTTAAACAGATTGCTAAGGGTAAACCTGTGGAATTTGGAAATAAAGCTTTTTGGAGAACCAAAAGATCCAGCGCCTTGGAAAATTTCTAAGGTCCTGTGGGAACTCGTCCTGACTGCGGTAAAGCATGAATTTATAACCACAAGCTACGCATCCGATCTGCTTGAAATAAGCCCTATGCAAATCCAAGACATCCTTTATGAACTTGAGGAAATAGAACTCAGCCGATCTTGAACCCGCTTTGAAAAATTACTCATCGTTCCTTTTTTTCTATCCCACACTCCTTTCACCAATATGGGCTTTAGATGAAAAGGGTTTCCTACCCTACACAGCTGGATGTGGGATAAGAAGTCCTTGTGCATACTAAAATGAAATCTGAAGGAGGTGCTAAGATGTGTGTAATCATCTATAAGCCAGAGGGGGCTATTGTTAGCGACAAGCTATTTGACCGGTGTTGGGAGTATTCTCCTCATGGGGGTGGATATGCAGTTTGGAATAATGGAAAATGGGTGTATGAGAAGGGCTTTATGGAGAAGGAAGAGTTTTATAAAGCAGTCAAGGAATTCATTCACTCGGAAAACACAAGAATTGTTTTACACTTTAGGTTTGCTACAGAAGATGCAGAGGGAAAGAGAAATATCCTCCCAGAATTTACACATCCCTTTGAAATCCAGCTTCAGGACACAAAAGCGTTGCTATTTGTTAATGGGCGGTTTAGCGAGAGTTATAAAGGCATTGTGGGGGCACCAAAGGTGAAGAAGTTAGTAGAGGATATAAACCAGCTAAAGCTTACGAGGAAGCAATATGAAAAGCTTTTGGAAGAAGACGGGCTTCTGGAAGGCTTACTCAAGCACAGAGGAGAAAGGGCAAGACTTCTAACGCTTTTTGAAGAAGACAAGGAACCTTTCTTTAGCCCTAATCCTCCGAAAGGATGGATAGAATACGATGGGCTTTTGCTTTCAAGGAAAGTCTTCAGTTGGTAGATTGTCAGAAAATGCCAAGAAGGTAGGTTATAGTATATATAGGGTATGGTAGCAGTTAGGGAGGAAAACAGGAGAGGGAGCCTTCCTAACAAGGGAGGGCTTTCTCTGAGGGGTCTTTTGGCCCCTTATTGCGAGGAGGTGGCCTAATGGCTTACCTCTTCGTCTACGGCACCCTTAAAAGGGGTGGATCAAGGCACAGCCTCTTAAAGGGCTGTCCTTTTTTAGGGCATGCCTTGGCGAAGGGCTTTGCCCCTTATGACCTCGGTGCCTACCCTGGGATGGTTCCCGGAGATGGGGTAGTGCGTGGAGAGGTCTATGAAATCCCAGAAGGGCTCCTTAGGGAGCTTGACTGGGTAGAGGGAGCTCCTTTCCTCTTCAGGAGGGAGCTAATTGAGGTGGTCCTTGAGGACCACACTCCTTTGCGTGCCCACGCCTATCTGTATAACAGAG
>Ga0079997_117702_pt1 | contig 19093 bp, 23 predicted proteins | sample PerSpoCPS_CMetaG_FD_69200 | JGI IMG/M metagenome (GOLD analysis project Ga0079997, IMG submission 69200) | Archaeal communities from Yellowstone National Park, Wyoming, USA - Perpetual Spouter C (PS_C) MetaG (SPADES assembly) (version 2) | ecosystem: Environmental > Aquatic > Thermal springs >... | reverse complement strand
TACCCGCCTGGGGATGCGCGCCGATCCGGAACGGGATGACATCCGGGTGGACGGACGGCCGGTGAAGATCCCGCCTCTGATGGGATTCGTCCTCTACAAGCCGCGAGGAGTGCTCTCGGATCCGGAGCGATCCAGGCGGCCTCCGGGCGGAAGTAGACTGGAGCTCAGATCTGAGTTGGGATAGGCGGGAGGAGGAGGGCCTGGAAGGCATCCCGCGCCGCACCCCTGATGGCCGGCCACTCCCGCATCGGAATCGACTACCTCTGCTTCAGCCGCACGAACAAGCCGAAGTAACACACCCATTTCCCCTTCCACCGGATCGATTTGAATCCTCTCTCGCCGCAGCCGGTTCCCCCTCCTCCGGCGATCGAAGTCCACGATCCTGTCCCTCTTCCGGAACATCGCGCCGGTGGGGCAGATGTGCATGCAGGGAGAGTCATCGCGCTGGCCGCAGCGGGTGATCTGGAAGTAGCGCTGGACCACGGGGAACCGCCGACTTCGACCTGCTTCACGTAGATCCTTTCAGGTAGAATCGCGCACCTCCAGACTTCCTTACAGAGGCGGGGTGGTAGGGCGTGCTCTCCTCATCGTGCTTCCTCCAGCCGCATCACCGCTTGCGTGAGGTCCTCCGGTGACATCCCCGGCGCCTGCACCGCAAGAGCTCGGTAGACATCGTGGATGCGCTGGGAGATCACTGTAGGTTTCAGGGGAAGACCCCGCAGGGCCTGTTCCAACGCTCCAACGGCCCATGCGGGGAGGATGGTGAAATCCCCTGAGATGGTCAGGTCATCAATGCGCCCTTCCCGCATGCGCGCGGTAAGCCGGATGAGGCCACCTGGGGCCTTATGCGTGACCTCCGCCACATGCACATCCTCATGGATCTTCACCACCTGCGAGTGGCGCAAGCCGCCCTTCTGGTAGAGCCACTCCTCGGAGGAGAACCGCTCCTCCAGCTCCTTGACGACCTCCCATTCCCGTTCGGTCAGGGCTCCAGGCTCGACCCTCCGGCTCAGCACTTGTTCGCACCGCTGAAGGTATAACGCCTTAACTTCCTCCCGATCCGGGACATACCCGAGCTCGCGCTTCATCGTTGTGATGTATTCCTGGAGGCTCTGGAAGACCTTGTCGCGCATCTTCTCTGAGGGCACCCGCAACACCCGCGCCATGAGCTCGTGGTTGAAATCAAACATAAGGCTCCCGACCACGACCTCGCTCAAGCCGATAGAGGCAGCCCCTGTCCCTCCGATCTTCCTGCCGGAGACATGAATGTCGTTGATGGGGCGGTGGTATGCAGCGATGCCGAGCCGATTGTAGGTCTCCACGAGGGCTCGGATATACAAAGAAAAACGATCCTCCAGTTTCGCCGGGAGATGCTCCCTATGGAAGATCCACTGGCAGAAGACCTGGTTCCGATCCAGGTAGACGGCTCCCCCACCGACCTCGCGGCGAATGACAGGAAGCCCTGCCTGGGCGCAATACTCCAGATCCACCTCCTTGGTAGCGTCCTGATGATAGCCGATCGAGACGTAGGGTTGGAAGGAAGTCACCAGGAGAATGGTGTCTGGCGTCCTTTCCTCCATCGCATAGGCTACAGCATGGTAGACGGCCTGGGATGTTACAGGGGAGACCTCGCCCATATCCACTACCCGGATTGGTTGCATGGCTTCCCTCCTCTCTTCCTCACTCCACGCATCGGATGCAGTGCACTCCCAGCTCATCGATCTTCTGCCGATACGCTTCCACCGCCGCCGGGCCTTCCAGGAGAAAGCCCCGCTCCACTTCGAATTGGGTGGGCCGTAAGCGCACGAACCATCCCCGCCCATATGGGTCTTTGTTGGCCACCAGGATATCCTTTCGGAACTCCTCATTCACCGCTACCAGGACGCCGGTGAGGGGGGTAGGAAAGGGACCCACCCACTTTGCGCTCTCGATGATGGCGACGCTCTGACCTCGGCGCAGGGCTTTGCCCACGGCCTTGAACGTGATGTTGACGATCCGACCGCACCGCGCCTGTGCAGGATCTGTCATCCCCAGGGTTACGGTCCCGTCCTCCTCCAGCCGCACCCACACATCGTAGTCCACGTCGTAGAGGAGCTCCTCCGGGATCTCACAGGCCTTGTAGATGGCCATGGTTTCTCACCGACATCGGATTCCCTGCGCTGCGAGAAGATCCTCGTAAGCCTGCACCGCCTCCGCTCCGGTGAGCAACATGCGGCGCTCCTCGTCCCACTTGCTCGGCCGGACCCGTAGGATCCAGCCCTCCCCGTAGGGATCCCGATTGATGAGGCTGGGTTCGCTCTTCAAACGCTCGTTCACGGCCACGATCTGTCCGGTAACGGGGGAGGTCACAGGACCCACCCACTTCCCGCTCTCCACGGTTCCTGCGCTCTTCCCCCGTTCCACCGTTCGCCCCACGCCCTTGGGCGTGACGGCGATGATGGTCTTGGCCATGTGCTGGGCAACATCAGTGATGCCAATGGTCAGCGTCCCGTCGCCCTCCTCCCGCACCCACACGTGCTTCTCGACCCAGTAATACAGCTCCTCCGGAAGGATGCACCCTGCTGTCTCAGCCATGGGCGACCTCCAGGTGGTAGAGAAGCTGATCGAAGGCCACCAGGACGATCTCTCGCCGAAACTCCTCCAGAAAGCCCGGGTCCCTCCACCGCGGCTTGACTCGCTGAGTGAACCGGAAGTCGCAATAAGGGCAGACGATCTCATAAAACATGCGCTCATCTTCACCTTGGTATGTGACGATAAGGGCGCTGTGTTGCTCCACCAAGTGGTGGTGGAGCTCCGGCCGATTCCCCTCAAAGGCGCAGTATGGGCACCTCACAGTCGCATCCCCTCCACGGTCGTCTCCCACTCCTCCGCGATATGCCTGCCCAACTTTCCCACAGCGCCCTGGACGAGCCGGATGAATGCGTTTGTGGCCGCCGTCGCCTGGACGTGGTCGCCGATGAGGGACCGCGCCGCAAGGCCAACCTGCACAAGGTCCGCGACCCGCTCGGCGACAGCGAGGGCGGGAAGGTGGACCTCCTGCGCCAGCTCCGCCAGGGGAACGCTGGCCTCGCGGGCGATCCGGGAGAGGAGAGCATAATTGACCGGATCGGCCCCTACCCGGAGGAGGCGAAGGAAGAACTCCTCCGCCAGCTTCTCCACCTCCCCCTCGTGTATGACCGCGACACCCCCTGCGTTCTCGGGGAGCCTGTCCAGCCGGTGTGCGGCGAGGGCAATGGCGCGAATGCGTTCCCAGAGCGCCTCCGCTAGCACGTCTAGGTTTTCCACAAGATGAGAATCTCCACTCATGCGGGGCTCACCACCTCCACGGGGATCCCAAGGGCCTCCTCCACCAGCTCGGCGATGTCTCGAACTACAATCCGGCCTTCATTCCCAGAGGTCTTCACAGCGTCCGTAAACATGACATAGTCCTTCGGACAGGCGACCACAAAGGTATCCACCCCGAGGGCGACCGCCTCCCGGATACGGTTCTCGCTCGGGCGTTCCTTTCCGGGCTCCTCGCCCATCCAGATCCGTCCCCCACCGGCGCCGCAGCAGAAGGTGTTCTCCCGGTTACGTGGCATCTCCACCACCTCCGCCCCCACCGCGGCGAGGAGACGGCGCGGGGCTTCGATGATACGGTTGTAGCGAGCAAGATAGCATGGGTCGTGGTAGGTGACACGACGGCCCAAGGGCTTCCGGACGCGGAGGCGGCCCTCCTCAAAGAGGCGGGTGAGGAACTCCGTGTAGTGCACCACCGGATACTGCCGGCCGAACTTCCGATACTCGTTGCGCAGGGCGTTGAGGGAATGAGGATCGGTGGTGAGGATCACCCGATAGCGCGCCTGATCCAGGGCACGGATGTTGCGCTCGGCGAGGATTTCAAACAGTCCTTCCTCCCCGACCCGACGCACATCGTTCCCGGAATTGCGCTCCCCTTCATAGAGGATGCCGAAATCCACACCCGCGTGGTGGAGGATCCTCGCCACGGCCTTGGAGATCTCCTGCACCCTTGGATCGAACGAGGCGAAGTCGCCAACGAACCAGAGAACCTCCACCGGCTCCTTCCGAGCATCCTTGACGGGGAAAGGAAGCCCCTTGACCCATTGCCCGCGCTGCCGCTCCGGCTTCCCGAAGGAGTTGCCATACTTCCCCAGCTTCACCAGCACATCCTGGAGGTTCGGATCAGGAACCTCCCCCTCCTCCAGGAGGCGCCTGCGGAGGCTGATGATGTCGAGCATGGGGGCGTTCCCCACGGGGCAGATGCGCACGCAGGCGGCGCAGGTGGTGCAGGCCCAGATGGCCTCTTTGGATATGGCATACTCCCACAGGGGCGGGGAGGCAGATCCATGGCCGAATTCCCAGAGGTGGGCGTTGAGGTAGTAGCGCTTGTTGATCTCCAAGGCGGCGGGGCTGAGCCCCTTTCCCACGGTATGGGCCGGACAAACATCCTGGCAACGGTTGCACATGATGCAAGCGTAGGCGTCCAGGATCCCCTGCCAGGGAAGCTCTTCCAGCCGCGCTACGCCGTTCCCACCTCCGACCAGCCGGCCGGATGGCCCGAAGGAGCCCATGGCGAGATTGATCGGAGCGAAGAACAAGTGGATGTGCTTGCTCCGTGGGAAGTAGGGAAGAAAGAGGAGGATGAGGCCAAGAGCTAGCCACCAGGTGAGATGGACGCCCCCCACGAGGGCCCATTCGGGGAGTTGGGAAAAGAGGGAGGCCACGCCGCTGGCGAGGGGCTGCCAGGGGTCAGGGCCATGGCCCTCGAGGGCGATCTTGAATGCCTGTCCCAGCCACCGCGAGCCCACGTGCAGGAGGATGAAGCCTCCGACGATGGCCGAGTCCCGTCGGATCCCTCCCGGCACTTCAGGCAGGAGCATCACTTCAGGGTTAAAAGTGAAGCTTTTTGGCTTAAATATGAACCGCCGCACGAGGAAGAAGACCATGCCGATGAGGGCCAGGACGCTCAGGATATCAGCCACCAAGTTATAGACGCCCCAGAGCGCGCTCCGATGAAGCGTGGGGAGCCTGATGAATCCTTCCAACAGGTCGAGGATGTTCACCAGGAAGTAAAAGGTGAACGCGAAGAGGATGAAGGCGTGGAAGAGAGCCACAAGGCGGCGGGTGCGGAGAAGGGTCCAGTGCAGGAGAACCTGAACTACCGTGACGAGGATGCGCTGGAGCAGACGATCCCGTGGGACTTCTCCATGTCCCCGGCGGATGGCGGCGAAGACACGCCTGAACCGCACGCCCGCAAGGGTCAGGCAGACTATCGCGAAGAGGACAAACAACACGCGCTCGGGGATCGTCAACACGGTTGGCTATCCCTTTCGCTCTCGAATCGCCTCGGTGAGGGCCGGGAGCAGGTCGAACAAATCCCCCACCACTCCGTAATGGGCGACGTCAAAGATCGGCGCCCGTGGATCGGTGTTGATAGCGATGATCAGCTCGGAATCCTTCATCCCCTCGATGTGCTCCGGGGCGCCGCTGATCCCTGCGGCAAGGTAGAGCTTGGGTTTCACGGTGAGGCCGGACTTCCCTACCTGCCGGGTCTTGGGCAACCACCCGTAGTCGATGATGGGCCGCGAGGCGCAAACCACACCGCCGAGCGCCTCGGCCAGCTCCTCAGCAAGGTAGAGGTTCTCCTTATCCCCGATCCCCCGACCGATGGCCACCAGGATCTCCTGGCGCGTGATGTCGACGTCTGCGGCCTCCGGCTCCATTAAGCGCATGACCTTCGTCCGCACCCCCTCCAGAGGAGGAACGGGAAATGCCTGCACATTGGGTTCGCCCTCCACCTTACCTGCTTCCCCCGGAAAGCTCCCCGTTAATACCGAGAGGATCCCACGTTCCTCCAGGACGACCTCCGCCATGATCTTCCCACCGTAGATCTGGCTCTGGGCGACGATCTTTCCATCCTCCACCCAGGCCCGTCGGCAGTAGGCCACAAGAGGAAGGCCTGTGCGCACCGCAAGGGGAGCGGCGAGGTCCATGCCCATGGAAGTGTTCGCCACGAGGATGACCCGGGGGGCCCGCTGGGAGATCACCGCCTCCAGGACGGACAGGTAAGCTTCAGGGTTAAAGTCCGCAAGCGCCGGATCCTCAGCGCACAGCACCAAGTCAGCCGCGCCGAGAGATTTGGCCAGGGCGGTGATCCCATCGCCCATGGCAACCACAGAGAGCGGGCCGCCGAGGTCCCGAGCCAGCGCCTTGCCCGCTGCCAGCAATTCGAAGGTGACCTCGCTCCACCGACCTTTGAGGGTCTCCGCGACGACAAGAACCTCTTGCTGCATCACTCAGCCCTCCACTTAGCGGAGGAGACCCCGCTCCTCCAGGATCGCCACAATCTGCCTGGCCACCTCTTGGGGCGTGCCCTCCAGCATCTGGGCGCGACTCGCCGCCTCCGGCTTGAACATGCGCCGCACCGCCACGCCCACAGCGGACGGGAGCTTGCCCTCCACCTCTTCGATCTTTTTCTCCTTCATGGCCTGGCGGATCTTGCTGACGGGGGCGTAACGCGGCGGCTGGCGGGCCGCTTGGATCCCGAGGACCGCCGGGAGCTGCACCTCAAACTCCGCCAGGACACCCCCGGCATACTCCTTGCGTACGCGCGCCGTCCTCCTCTCCGGCGCCAGCTCCACCCCGGTCACCACGCCGACGTGGGGGAGGCCCAAGAACCCGGCGAGGTACATCCCCACCTGCCCATCGAGGTCGTCCGCGGCCTGGACCCCTGTGAGGATCAGGTCGAAGCCCATGGAAGACAAAAGGTCTGCGAAGGCCCCTGCGAGCCTCCTGCTCGAAAGCCCTTCCTCTAAGCCCGTCACTTTGATCGCCCGGTCTGCCCCCTTGGCCAGCGCCGTGTAGAGGACATCGTCAACGCCTTCCATATCCGGTGCCACCACAGTGACACGGCCTCCATATGCCTCCTTGAGGAGAAGCGCCTCCTCCAGGGCATGCTCATCAAATTCGTTGAGGACCAATTTAGTGAGCTGGCGATCAAGATCAGTCCCCTCCGGGTTGATCTCCAGGTCCTCAACAAGGTCTGGAACGAGTTTGCACACAACGACGAACTCCATCGCTCACCTCACCTCGCCCTTGGGCTGCCCATGGCTTCATCAATGAGCTCGATGATGTCCCGCACGATGAGCTTTCCCTCGTTGCCCGTGGCTTTCACCGAGTCCTCAAACCGGGAGACCTCATATGGGCAACACACCGCGAGGACCTCCGCGCCCACCTCCACCGCCTCCCTGACGCGCCTGTCCGACAGGCGCTCGCGGATGAAGTCTCGAGAGAAGCCGTCGAGCCACATGCCCCCTCCGCCTCCCCCACAGCAGTAGCCGTTCTCCCGACAGCGGGGCATCTCCACGAGATGGATCCCAGGGATCGCCTGAAGGAGCTTCCGCGGGGCATCGTATTCCCCGTTATGTCGTCCAAGGAAGCAGGGGTCATGGAAGGTCACGACATAGGGAAGCTCCTTCACGAATCGCTCTCGGAGCCGTGGGATCATAGGAGCGAGGAACTGGGTGTAGTGAAGGACCTCATAGGTTCCGCCGTATCGCGGGTAGATGTTCTTGAAGGCATTAAACTCATGCGGCCCCGTCACCACGATCTTATTGAAGGTATATTTTCGGAAAATCCGAATGTTATATTCCGCTAGTATCTCGAAGAGTCCCTTCTCCCCAGCCAGACGGACGGAGTCCCCGTCCTCCTTCTCCTCATGACCGAGGATGCCATAATCCACGCCCAGGGCGTAGAAGACCCTGGCCATTGCCCTCGCCGCGTCTTTCCCCCGCGGGTGGTAGGAGGGATAGCTCCCCACATACCAGAGCACGTCCACCGGCCGCGGGGAGAGGGGGAGGATGGTGACCGGGACGCCGGCATCCTTGACCCACTCCGCCCGCTTCCGCGGAGACTCGCCCATGGGGTTCCCATATTTGAGGATGTTCTCAAAAACCTTCTGGAGTTCCGAGGGGACGTTCCCATCCTGTATGGCGACCTCCCGCACCGCGGGCATGATCTCGATCATGTTCACCGCTTTGGGGCATACCCGCAGGCAGTTCATGCACGTTGTGCACAGCCAGAGGTCGGGATCGCGGAAGAGATCGATCCCCAGCTGGACCTTACGGTAGATCTTGCGCGGGCCATAATCTCCCACCATGTCCACCGGGCAGACGGGCACACATTTCCCGCACTGGTAACACCATCCCAAGGACTCCCCGCCGGGCAGGCTGGTGATCCGCTCCAGGATCTCTGTGTCGTAGTTCCACACGACACGTTGTTCGAACATCCGGTTCCATTGCCCGGAGACATCCATTCCCTCCAGGATGGCGACGTCTTTCTCCAAGATCTTATCTACCTTGTCCAGGCCCGGCTTAGGCATCCTCGACCTCCTTGGGATAGATTCCCAGGATCCTCTGCATGAGCTCCAACGGGTCTGGCAGCACCCTGGTGAATTCCTTGCTCATGCGCATGCGCAGCGTCGTGTAAAGATAGAGGGTATACATACATGCCAAGAAGATATCGGGGAGGAAGGGGCTTGAGGATGTCCGGACATCGGCGAAGACCCCCAGCGATTGCCGCGTCGCCTCGGCATAGGCCACCGCTTCACCCACCCTTTGATACACCTCCCCGGGCGTCGGGGCGAGGAGCATATGCCAATCCAAGCCGATGAGCCGCAACGCCCCGGTCTGAGTGCGCGGGTTCCATATCCAGCAGGTCCAGAGCCAGTAGCGCTCAGGGAAAACGTAATGGAGCGCCTCACCCCCCAAGTCGATCGCTTCCCCCTGGTCCATGGCATCGCTGAGGGCCGCATAGAACCTGGAGAACCTCTCCTCCACCCGGTCCTCTCCATAGAGCAACCTGGCGAGGGCTTCCCGGAGCCCTGCGACACCGACCGCTTGGATCAGGCGATCAGCCCGCCGGCGCGTTCCGAAGATCCTCCGCAGGAGGCCACGGGTCTTCGCCCCGTCCAGCTGAGAGAGCCCCTCCGGGGAGAGGTTCTCCTGGAACCAGCAGCTCTTGGCTGCCAGTCCGTCCAGGAGGCCTCCCAGGGCATCCCGGGGGATCTTGGCGAAGACCTCCCTGGCGAACGCCTCACCAGCCTGGAAGTCTAGGACCTGCTCATCCAGCATGGATGGGAACACGCTCCGCTAACCTCCTCCCGAAGCCCAGGCGGCAGCCTTGCGGACAGTTGCCACGGCCTTCATCGCCGCTGCACCGGCCATCGCGATGGTATCATCCAGATCCTTGGGCCCTGCGGCAGCTCCCGCCACGAAGATCCCGGGGACCGAGGTCGCCACGGGATCCACCCCTTCGTGGGGCACCTCGATGAACCCGTATTTGTTCTGCTTCAGCCCGAGGATCCGGGCGATCTCACGCGTTCCCTTGCTGGGTTCCATGCCCACCGACAGGATCACCATGTCCATGAGGATTTCCAAAGGCCTCCCCAGCGTCGTGTCCTCCCCGCGCACGAGGAGCTTGTCGCCTTTCTGGATGATCTCTGTGGCGATGCCCTTGATGTAGTTCACCTTGTATTTCTCCTGGGCGGGCCAGTAGATCTCGTTCTCCCAGTAGCCATACATGCGCATATCAATGTAGAAAATGTAGACCTTGCAGTTGGGGACCTGCTGGCGGATCTCGATGGCCTGCTTGGAGGCGATGCCACAGCAGACCTTGGAGCAGAACTCGTTGCCGATCTGCCGATCCCGCGATCCCACACACTGGATGAAGCAGACGCGCTCAGGAGGGAGGCCGGTGGAAGGCCTCACGAACTTCTTCGCTTTCAACATCGCCTCGGCCTCGGCGATGGTGATGACGTCAGGATACTCATAGTAGCCATACACCTGGGTCTCCCGGCCGGGGTCGAAGTGTTGGAACCCCGTGGCGACGATGATGGACCCCACGTGCAGCGTCTCGGAGGCCCCGTTGCTCCCGTTGGCCACGGTGACGCGGAAATCCCCAGCCTTCCCTTCGCAGGCAACCACACGGGTGGAGAGCTTGATCTCGATGTTCGGATGGGTGATAACGTCATGGATCATCCGGTTCATGACCTCCTCGGCGTCCTGGAACCCGTGGGTGAGCGCCGCATAGCGTTCGAAGATAGGGGTCCCTCCGAGGTAGTCCCGCTGCTCCACCAAGATCACCCTCACGCCGAGGTCTGCGGCGCCCCTTGCGGCTTCCAGACCCGCCGGTCCTCCACCGATGACCAGGATCACGTCGCTCGCCATGACAAGACCCCCTCAAGAAGCCGGAAGGAAGTGGCGCGCGGGAACCTCCGCGTCCACGTCTTCCCAAGTGAGATATTCCTTTTCCCCGCGTCGGATGCGCTCCAAATCCTCCTCGAACTCATGCCACTTCTCTTCCCAGTCAATGCCCATCTTCTCCAGAAGAGGCCTATAGTCGGCTGCGTGCCAGTGGAGCTGGCAGACACGGTAGGGATGGGCGCCCATCGCCAAGGCGGCGAACTGCGCCTCGGACATCACAGGGACCCCCACCTTCTTGCCGTGGACCCGAGCGGCGAACTGACTCTTATCAAGCGTCGTCACGCATCCGGTGTCGTGGGTTAGGACGACGTCTGGTTTCGCCTCCTCGATCATGGTTTCGATCTTGCGGCTGACAGCGAAGGATCGGGTGAAGTCTCGCTGGACGAGGATGTGCCGGAACCCGAACCCGCAGCAGTCGAACCAGGTAGAGTAATCCGCCACTTGCGCCCCGAGAGCCAGGGCGACCGCTGTTACAACAGCCGTCCGCTGGCCTCCGTAAATGTCAGGGTCGTAGATCGCATCCCCTTGGACCAGCTTGTAGTAGTGGCAGGCGGGGTGGACGGCGACGACGATGTGGCTGACATCGTAGACCTTCCTCGCCGCGATCTCATGGCGCACCGCGTAGACCCACTCGCTGTAATGAACGATCTCCTCAGGCATCACCAGGGGTTTCCCCAGCTTGGCCAGGATCTCCCGGACCTGCTTGCGCAGCTCCGGGTGTTTGACGAGCTCCTCCCGGACTTCCTTGTAGTGCCCGTAGCTGGTCCCGCAGTGGATGAGGGGGAAGAAACCCGTCGCATATGCGGCGGCGAAATTCCGCATAGCCACCGCTGCCTGGGCAACGGCATTCGACGTCGCTGAGGCGTAATAGTTCCACCCGGTGCAGGATGTCTGATCCTTTGGGTCCTCGTAGTCGAGCCCGAGCTTGCGGTGGAGCCAGAAGATAGCTGTGGAGTAGCCGGGGATGTGCCCGCACTGGCCGCAGGACTTGTGGTGCCAGGTGTGCCGGAGGGGGACCTTCTTGGCCCTCCCATACTTCGTCGGCACCTCCGCATAGGGCTCGGGGACGCGCTGGACGATCCACTCGCCCTTTTCCTCGAGTTCAAAGACCCGCTCGCGGATATCCTCGGGCACAGGCAGGTCAGGGTCACGCCGGAATACCCGTTCCGTTCGAGGGGGGATCCCTGCCGCTTGTTTCATTTCACTGTTCATCGCTACACCTCCTGGTAAAAATAAGAGTAGCCTTCGCCTCCACAGGCCATGGGATTGAACGCTACCCTGAAATACCTCCACTCACTCGGCAAGGACGTATCCCTTCTCCTCCAACCATTCCTCCATTATATCCGTGATAATCAGATGAAGACCCTCGTCGATCTCCCTGATCATATCCATGACCCCGCTCATATGCCAGATGAGATACAGCTCGGTAAGGGTCTGCTCACTTACCTCCCACGCCGATGTCGTCGTGTGCATCGTCTCCGGAGGAATAGCCCTTCGCCACAGCTCCAAATTGTCCGCGGTCTCCTTGGCCACGGGGCCCCAGTCGGGGAAGGCGTCCGGCTGGATCATGTCCGGTGAGACCTGGGTCCCCGTGACCATAATCTTGTAGATGACGCGGCTGTAGCCCTCGAGGGCCTCTTTGGCAGACCTCAGCCCGTTGCGCACCGCCACTTCCCGCATGATGGTGATGAGACCACCCGGGGAGTTCTGGCGGGGGCAGCGGTTGCAGGAGAAGCACTGGGAGCAGTTCCAAATATCCTCATTCAACTGGTAGTAGAACAGTTCTACATCTTCGCGGGCGAGGGTCTGGGCGATCTTACGTGGGCTGAAATCATAGAAGCGCGCCGAGGGACAGGCCGCGACACAGATGCCGCACTCATAGCAGCCATACAGGTAATCGGGAAAGCGGGGATCCGATTTCACCTCCTGAAAGAGGCGCAACTTCTCCTCATACGGAATGTGCGCATATTTCTCCAGCTTGGGCGGGGCATGCAAGGCCATCTCTCACCCCTCCTTTACCCTTGCGACTTCTGCCTCAATGGCGGCTACTAACTCCTCCCATCGCGGCACCCCGACCAACCTCCCGTTTGTGCCCACGAGGATCGTCGGCACGGATAGGATCTTCTCCCGCTCGGCTTCCCGACGTCCGTTTTGACTGGCGAGGCTCACGATCTGAACATCCACGTCCTCTCGCTGCCGGGCGAGTCGCTCCACCATCTGGATGGCGCTCTTGCAGCTTGTGCACATGGGATGGGTGAAAACTTTGACCAGCAGCGTTTTCCCCTTCACGGCGCTTCATATCCCTCACAGTGGACGCAATCATCCAGGTCGCGCTCTTCCATATATCGTTCGTATGCGGCCACCGCCTCCTCGCCCGTGAGCAGGAAGGCGGATTCCTCTTCCCACGCTGAGGGGATCATCCGCACCAGCCAACCCCTTGTGTAAGGGCTACGGTTAATCAGGTCAGGTTCCCGGCGCAAAGCGAGGTTCACCTCGATCAGCTCCCCACTCAACGGGGTGCGCACCGGCCCGAGCCATTTGCCGCTCTCCACCACCGCCACCACCTTTCCCTTCGGGTAGAACCGCCCGACAGGCTTGAACGTTATCACGAGGATCCTTCCCGCCGTCGTTTGGGCCATGTCTGTCATGCCCAACGTGATCGTCCCGTCCCCTTCCCTGCGTACCCACAGATGCTCCTCCACCCGATAATAGAGGTCGAGGGGGAGCAAGCAGCTCCGGACCGTCACCACTTTCCCCATAGAGCCATCGTTCAAATTTGGAACTTGAGCTGGATAACACTACAACCGCACCTGTGCGAATCTACTTTCCCAGCGAATAATGGTTGTAGTAATAATCATGAGGCTCTTCCCTGCCGATGATCAGAGATTTGAAGCCTACAGTCCAGGGGCGAGGAAATCGGATGAGACCGGTAACACAACGAAATTAGGAGAGTGGTTTGCCCTGGGCTCCTCCCCCGACTTATGAAGAGCTACGAGCTAACTAGAAAGCGATTACGGCATCCGCCTCCAGGGCCATGGCGTTGAATGCCGCCCCGCCGATCATCTCCACCCCGTCGATGAGATCCTCCATCCGCAGGCCATGGAGATCCAGGCTGGGTTGGCATACATAGAGCTTGACCCCCAGCTCAAGAGCCTGGTTGATGAAGTAACGGAGCGGCGCCCCTCCTCCTCCCTTCTTGGGGACGATGAGCTTCTCTGGCACACCCCGCTGCAGCAATGTCGGTCCATTCATAGTGAAATAGATTCCCACCTCGATATCCATCGCTGCCGCGGCTGCTGCCAGGTAAAAGGGCGTCGCGCTCCTCTCTGGCGCTTCCATCCCGTGGGTTTGAACATAAAGGATCCGCCGCTTCTCGTTACCCTCCATACCCATCCTCCTACACGAACAAGGTGACGTCCGCCCCCGCGGCGAAGTCCAGGAAAGTAGTCGCCCCAGCGCATTCCGCACCCTCGATAAGGTCCTCTTGACGGATGCCCATGACGCCCATGGTCGTAGCACAGGCGAAGAGCTTCACGCCGCTCTCCTTGGCGAGCTCCAGGAGCTCTTCCACCGAAGGGATATTGGCGTCCCGCATCCATCGTTTCATGATCGCCGTGGCAACGTTGGGCATCCCTGGAAGCGCGCCCACAATGTCGGGCACCTTCACGGGAAGCGAGCGCACAGGAGGAGGCATGGCAGGGTTCCCCACGGGAGACACCTTGAGGTTTTTCAGCCGTTGGCGGTGGAGCAGGTCAAGCCCATAGAACGTGAAGAAGATTCCCACCTCCCACCCCATGGCTGCCGCCGTTGTCGCCAGGATAAGGGGCGGATAGGCCATATCCAACGTCCCTTTCGAGGCGACGATGGCCAACCGCCGCCTCCGCTCTTCCTTACCCAGTTCGCGCTGCTCCGCTACCAGCTGTTCCGCCATGTTCCCACCTCCTCACGATCTCGAAGAGGCCCTCCCTCAATGCGTGCGGCGGATGAGGAAGCGGAAGACTCCGCCCTCCTCGTGCACCCCCAGGAGCTCGTGCCCCGTCTGTTTCGACCACGCTTGGAAGTCCGGCTTGGATCCTGGATCCGTCGCCAGGACCTCCAGGATCTGTCCAACCGCGATGGAAGTTATGGCTTTACTGGTCTTGATCACGGGGAGAGGGCAGAGAAGGCCTCGGCAGTCCAAAACTTGGTCCGGCTTGATCCCGCTGGGGGCCATCGAGATCACCTCCTGCGCGTGCTGCCTTCAATATTAAGCAAGAGGCACTGCTCTCCACAACCCTCACATGGGGGAGAAAACATCCCCCTATCGGGGGATCAGGGAGTGGACGGAGAGGCCTTCCTTACATTTATTTAGGGAAGGAAAGGCCGGCCGGCTGACGTGCAAAGCAGAAGCGGATTAGAATAGTATCAAGTAAGCGAACAGGAATCATGTTGCTGGAGTTTGGAAAAGATACATTCCCTCTCCGAACCGAAGGCTAGACCCCCAGCGTAGTCCGGTGAGCATGTGAGATCGTCGGGGGAAGCGTGGGGACAACGGCAAAGGAGGCGTTGACCTCAACGACCTTGACTGTCGGACTATGGTTGTGAGACTCAAACCCATCGGGCCAAGACCTATACGGTGCGGTGGAAGGCGGTGACATCGGCGTAGGACACCAGGCTCCGGATGTAGCGATCGGGTTCTATAGGAAGGTCCGTCTCCCCAGGGATCGGAACGTTAGTTTCGTGGGGGCCAGTCTGGATTGCACGCTGCAATGAAATGCTGACGCTCCACTGCCGAGGTGCCAGGCGCATTGAGGAGGCGGATGGCAAGGGGAAGGTCGCGATCATCCCGTTCACTTTGGGAGGTCGTTGAGTGTCACAAGACCGGAGCGCAAGGCAAAGAGGACCGCGCGGGTCCTGTTGGGTTGATCCAGCTTCTGCAGAATGTTCTTGACATGGGAGCGCACGGTCTCCAGGGTAACGCCTGTAAGCGCTGCGATCTCCTGATTGCTGTAGCCGCGGGCCATGAGCCGGAGCACCTCGATCTCCCTTGGGGTGAGGGAGCTCCCCTTCAGGGGAACCTCCTCCGTCGTCCTCCGGGCCATCAGCTGCATGAGCCTCCTCGTCACCGCAGGCTGCATATACACTTCCCCCCCAGCCACGAGGCGGATGGCCCTGCACAACTCCTGGGGAGGGATGTCCTTAAATACGAAACCATCGGTCCCCTCCTGGACAGCCCTGAGGAGGGATTCATCTGCCTCATACCCGGTGAGGATGAGGACTTTCGTCGAAGGGGCCTTGCGCTTAACTGCCTTGAGCACGGTGATGCCGTCTATATCCGGCATCCTGAGATCCAAGATGAGAACGTCCGGGCGCTCCCGCAGGGTCGCCTCGATGGCCTCGTGACCGGTCCTGGCCTCTCCCACCAGGGAGAAGCCCTCCTCCATCTCCAGAACCATGGCGAGGCCGCGCCGGACGATCTCGTGGTCATCTGCGATCAAGACACGAATGGCAGATTGCTCACGCATGCCAGCCTCGGGATCCTCACTTCCACGGATGTCCCCTGCCCAGGCGCGCTGTGGACCGTCAGCGTCCCGCCAATGGCCAGCGCTCGCTCTCGCATCCCTGAAAGGCCTATCCCAGGAGGAGTCTGCCCAGGGTCGAATCCCACGCCATTGTCCCAGATCACCAGCCGGACCACCTGGGAATCGGCGGTGAGGAATACCTTCGCTTGGGTGGCGCGTGCATGCCGGACCACATTCGCCAGCGCCTCCTGGGCGATGCGGAAGAGGTGCTTGCGGGTGAACGGGGTGAGTTCCGTCAGGTCCCCCTCGATGGAGAACTCCACCTCAAGGGTCTCAAGCTTCCCAAGATCCTGCAGGTAGGACCTCAACTCGGAAACAAATTCACCAGTAGTCATCCCACTGATCCACATGTCAAAGATGAGCCTCCGGATCTCCCCCATGGTCTTCGCGCTCAGGCGCAGGACGGACTCGAGCCGCTCACGCACTGTCTGAAGTTCCGCAGGGATGAGCTTCAAGCAACTCTCTAAGGTGTAGACCGTCCCGAACAAGTATTGGGAGATGGTATCGTGGATGTCCCTGGCGATGCGATTTCGTTCCTCCTGGATCGCAGCGCGCTGGGCACGCTCCACGCACATCCGCGTACTCCAGAGCGCCAGAGCAGCCAGGTGCGCCACGGAGGTCAGGAGCGCCAGTGCCTCTTTGCCCTGTAGTTCCCCGTCAGGGGCCTCCACGACGAGGACCCCGACGGGGAGCTCCCGGACGAAGAGAGGGACAACAACCCCGCGCCGCAGGGGATACCTGGAGAGGACGGGATGCTCGGACAGGGAAGCGCCGCCGCTGATCTCACGTAGGGTATGGCTGGCAAGCGCCTGTGCAAGGGGACCCTGGTCCTGGGAGAGCCGGATGCGCAAGGTTGCTGGGATCTCCTCCTCCAGGCCGCTCCGAGAGGCTCCCATCCAGCCTGTCAAAGAGAAGTCCCCGTGATCGACAAGACCTATCAAGGCGCGGGGATAGCCGAGCTCCTCCGTGAGGCTTGCGAGCACGCGGCGCTGGACATCGCGGACATCCGTCGCTGAAGACTGGAGGGCTACCGCCAGGGCGTGGAGGGAGCGCAGATACCGGTTCATGCGCTGGAGCGCTGTGGTTTTACGGATCAGCTCCTTGCGGTTCTGCTCCAGGAGAAGCGCGTTAGTCCGTTGATCCTCCAAGAGGGATGTGAAATTCGCAAACAGACCAGCGATGAGGAAGAACCCTGCAATGTGGATGCTCATAAGGGCCGGATTCACATCCCCGCCCAAAACAAGGACATTTCCGGCCATCATCAGGCCATAGCTTAAGCTCATGCCCGCAGCAGCCAGCACACCTCCTCGGATGCGAAAGAACAGACCGGCGGCGAAAAGAGGGCTGAGGGCATAGAGGTAGTATGGCGTGGTCACTCCGCCGCTGAGGGCGATGAGGGCAGCACAGAAGAGGACATCTACCCCTAAGAGAAGTGGGTGTTGAATGACGGCCTGATTGAGCCACGGGTGGAACAAAGTGATGAAAATGTTGTGGCCTGCGGCAAGGGGAAATACCCGCCAGGAAAGCCAGCCCGCCGACTGCAATCCAGGGAGCATAGCGAGGAGCGGGGGGACCAAGCTGAACCAGCGGTATACAAGGATATAAACAAACAAATCCTCCCTATGCTCCATCTGCAGGAGCACCGCCCGCATCTTCCGCGTGCGATGAGGAAGCAACCGTTTCATCCAAGGAGGCAAGCCAGAATCCTCCCCCATGAGGATCCGCGGAGTATGGGGCCCATGCTCGCCGTGACCCTACACCTTGAACCAGCCGCACAACAAAAGAGGGAGAGATTTGCCCTGGCACCCCTCTGTAATGGAATATACTATTACTTTTCATCAAGGTCAAGTATCTACTGAGGTTCGGACACGAGCTGGGACAGGGGGGAGAGGAGGGCATGGAAGATGTCCCGCGCCGTGCCCACGAGGGCCCGCCACTCCCGCCTCGAAATCCACCCCTTCCGCTTCCTCAAAACGAACCAGCCGGAGTCCCATGCCCCTTTCCCCTTCCGCCCCACCCCCGGCGGCCCTCCATAAAGGGGGCAGGGGAGCGAGGGGGCCAGGGCGCCTCCCCCTCTGCCCCCCTGCTTTTCTTGAGCCCACCAATGGTGGATGGGGTGGGAATCCCCCATCGCCCCGATGGTCCGGGAGGAACAGCAAACCAATCCGCATGGGATGGCGCGCCCGCGATCCGGGGAGCCCGAAGCAGCCGCCAGAAGCCCTGGGTCCGGCCATCCGGCAGCAGGCCCCCATCGGAAGTCCGGTAGGCCTCTGGACGCTCGATCTCGGTGACGTCCGCCAGGACAAAAGGCGCCTGCTCCGAAAAGAGCCGTTTCCACACCGGACGTGGATCCGCCCGGCGCAGAAAGCGGTGGATGTGTTGGGAAGCCGCGTGGAAGGAGCCCCGCATCCGGGCGACGGTGCCCGTGCGACGGAGGGAGCGGACCTCCAGGAGGGCCTGGCCGATCTCGGGTGCCTGAGCCGCCAGGGTCTCAGCCTCAAATAGCGCTTGCATAAATGCGCGCATGGGAATCCGCTGGGCTATGGGGGGACCTCCAGGGGTAGGATTGCTTCCCGTGTCCTGCTACCCGGTGAGGCAACTGGACACGCGCAGCGAAGGGCTTATCCTCCTGATCAACGATGGGGAGCTTGCCCATCGCCTGACGCACCCGCGCAATGAGCATCCCAAGGTTTACCACGTGCTCGTGGAAGGACGACCGGAGGCGGAAACCCTGGAGCGCTGGCGGCGCGGGATCTTCCTGGACGGCCGACGGACCCGGCCGGCGAAGGTGCGGGTGATCCGTTATGAGGGGGCGCACACCTGGCTGGAGGTGGAGATGCGGGAGGGGAAGAAACGCCAGATCCGGCGCATCGCCGCCCGCCTGGGCCATCCGGTGCGCCGCCTCATCCGCATCCGCATCGGGCCGGTGACCCTGGGGCGGCTGAAGCCCGGCCAGTGGCGTCCGCTCACCGAACAGGAGCTCCGACAGCTCCGATCTCTGAAGGCCGAGGAATCCCCTCGTTCCCGCCCGCGCCGGGCAGGGCAGCGGTCTGCGGCCCAAAAGGGATAAGCCCCTGTATCGAAGAGCTCAGGCCCGCTTCCTCCCTCGGGAGGCCAGCCACCGGGCCAGGGATGCCGGGCTTTCGGCGGAGGGCTTTCCCAGAAGCAAGCCCTCTACGCTCACATCCTCATCCAGATCCGGCCAGTGGATGCCATAGCCGGCCCCGGCGATCTCAAACCTCTGCCGCTCCTCCGGCGTCCCATGAACCA
>Ga0079997_126517_pt1 | contig 19133 bp, 17 predicted proteins | sample PerSpoCPS_CMetaG_FD_69200 | JGI IMG/M metagenome (GOLD analysis project Ga0079997, IMG submission 69200) | Archaeal communities from Yellowstone National Park, Wyoming, USA - Perpetual Spouter C (PS_C) MetaG (SPADES assembly) (version 2) | ecosystem: Environmental > Aquatic > Thermal springs >... | reverse complement strand
TGAAGGAAAGATGTGCGGGCGACCCACCGCACGTAGGGGCGCTGGCCGCCGCTGTAAGGCCGCGCCCGCCCGTAGGGCGGGCGCGCCCATCCCCTCTTCATACTAAGAAAGCCTTGGCCTCAAAATGGGACTATACCATTTGCAATCAAAAAGCTTCTGAATGAAGGGAGATGTTTTGGGCGGTGGCCAGCCCTGCGGGCTGGCCACCGCCTCAGCACAGGGCTGCCGCCCGCCGAAGGCGGGCGGCAGCCCCACAAAACACCACCGACTCCCATTCAGAAACTCTTCGCATCAAGCTGGTATAAGGCCCAGACCAGCACAACCCAACCGCCAAACAGAATATCCTCTACCCTACCAGGGCTATATATCCCCCCTCCGCAGAGCCTATGCCCTTAGCTTCCCCTTAGAATTCAGTCCAGAGCTAAAGAGCGGGCCTTTCCCTACACATCCAGCCGGGCATACCGAGCATTCTGCTCAATGAAGCGCCGGCGAGGAGCTACCTCCTTACTCATGAGGATGGTGAAGGTTTCGTCCGCTTCGGCAGCATCTTCAATGGTCACCTTGTGGAGGGTGCGAGTTTCGGGGTTCATAGTGGTTTCCCATAGCTGCTCGGGGTTCATTTCGCCAAGACCCTTGTAGCGCTGCACGACCACTTTGGATTCGTCGCCGCCCCCAAGCTCCTCTATGGCTTTGCGGCGCTCCTCCTCTGTCCAGCAATAGCGCTGCTGCGAACCCCGCTTCACCAAGTACAAAGGCGGTAACGCAATATACACATGCCCCCGCTCAATCAATGGCCGCATATACCGATAAAAGAGCGTTAGCAACAGCGTCCGAATATGGCTCCCATCCACATCCGCATCCGTCATGAGAATGATCTTATGATAGCGCAGATTTTCTAACTGCCCCTCGTGTATCCCCTGCGGCCCAAATTTGCCAATCCCCAACGCAATCGCAATATTTTTGATTTCTTCGTTTTCGTACACCTTGGTGAGGTTGGCTTTTTCTACGTTGAGGATTTTTCCGCGCAGGGGGAGGATAGCTTGAAAACGTCTATCGCGGGCCTGTTTGGCGCTACCTCCTGCGGAGTCGCCCTCTACGAGGAATATTTCACAGGCTTCGGGGTCTTTGCTGGAGCAGTCGGCGAGCTTACCAGGTAGGCCGCTACTTATAGAAGCGCCCTTCTTTTGGACGAGCTCCCGGGCTTTTTTCGCGGCGTACCGGGCTTCCGCCGCCAGCAGAACCTTCTGTAAAACCGCCCGAGCTACCTTCGGATTTTTCTCCAAGTACTCAGAAAGCTCCTTATGGACGACGCTCTCCACAATCCCCGCCACCTCCGAATTGCCCAGCTTAGTCTTCGTCTGCCCCTCAAACTGAGGCTCAGGTACCTTCACCGACACAATCGCCGTCAGCCCCTCCCGAAAATCATCCCCCGTCACCTCAAACTTCACCTTATCAAAAAATCCCTCCTTCTCCCCATAACTCTTGAAAACCCGCGTAAGCGCCTTCCGAAACCCCACCACATGCGTACCCCCCTCATGCGTGCGAATGTTATTCACATACGAGTACAGCGTCTCATTGAAGGTCTCATTATACTGCAGCGCTATCTCCACCGGATATAACCCCTCCGGATCACTCCCCACAATCAAGATGGGCTCATGCAAAACTTCCTTCCCATGATTGAGATATTTGATAAACTCTATAAGGCCACCCTTGGTATAAAAAACCCGCGTCAGGGGCTGCCCATCGCTATCCATTTCCCGTAAGTCCCGTAAAACTATCTTGATGCCCTTATTGAGATAAGCCAGCTCCCGCAACCGATTCGCAATGATGTCAAACTGAAACTCCGTATCAGGAAAGATGGTAGGGTCAGGTTTGAAGTGCACTTCAGTGCCTCGCTCCTTAGTTTTACCTATGGGTTCTACGGGGGTGATGGGTACGCCCCTCCGGTAGGCTTGGTACCAAATCTTGCCTTCCCGATAGACGCGTACTTCTAAATGTTCGGAGAGGGCATTGACGACGGAGACGCCCACGCCATGCAGACCGCCCGACACCTTGTAAGTGCGTTTGTCAAACTTGCCCCCTGCATGCAAGACCGTCATAACCACCTCCAGGGCCGAACGTTTCTCCGTAGGATGGATATCTACGGGGATGCCCCGGCCGTTGTCTTTTACGGTTACATAGCCATCGGTGTGGAGGACCACCTCAATGTAGTTGCAATAGCCTGCCATAGCCTCGTCAATGGAGTTATCCACCACTTCAAAGACGAGGTGGTGAAGGCCTTTTACACCGACGTCCCCAATGTACATGGCGGGGCGTTTGCGTACAGCCTCTAAGCCTTCCAAAACCTGAATGGAAGCGGCTGTGTAATCACTTTCGGCGGTAGAAGGAGAAGGGGTGAAAAGGGTTTCTTCCGCGCTCACAAGGCAAAGTTACAAAACCGCTATCTTCGCCTTATGGAGCTGAGCTGGGGTTTTAGTTATGAGGTTCTTCCCTGGGAGGCGCTTCCCCCTGAAGAGCAGGTGCTTTTAGAGCAGGCGCAGGCGGCCGCTCAGAGGGCGTATGCGCCCTATTCAGGGTTTGCCGTGGGGGCGGCGGTTCGCCTAAGGGATGGCTCTATCTTCACGGGCAATAATCAGGAGAACCTGGCTTATCCCAGTGGGTTATGTGCGGAGCGGGTAGTGCTCTTTCAGGTGGGGGCCTTAGGGAAGGCCCCCCAGATAGAGGCCTTAGCCGTATATGCCCCAAAAGGAGCAGAGGCGGCTTTTCCCTGTGGCGCCTGTAGACAGGTTATGCTGGAGTACGAGCAGATGAATCATCAGCCTTGGACCCTTATCTTTGCCGGGGCTGCTGCACATGTATATCGTATGAAGGGCGTTTCGCTACTCCTACCATTGGCTTTCGTATGGAAACGATCGTGAGCACAGACCTCCGCAAGGCAGCGGATTATTTACGCGCAGGTGAAGTCATCGCCATCCCCACAGAGACCGTTTATGGGTTAGCCGCTAATGCTCTGGACCCCCAAGCCGTAGAAAAAATCTTCCGTCTCAAAGGCCGCCCTCTTTCGGACCCTCTCATTGTTCATGTGGCTAATGTAGAGCGGGTGCCTCCCCTGGTTTCAGCTTTACCGCTATGGGCCGAAAAGCTCATGAACCTCTTTTGGCCAGGTCCTCTCACTATCGTCTTGCCTAAGAGCGAGCAGGTGCCAGACCTGACTACAGGCGGCTTACCCACTGTAGCGCTGCGCTGCCCTAAGCATCCTTTGACCCAAGCCCTCTTAGAGTCGCTTCCTTTTCCCTTGGCGGCCCCCAGCGCCAATCCCTTCGGAAGAGTCAGCCCCACGACCCCAGCCCACGTACTGGAATACTTTGAAGGGCAGATACCTTTTATCTTAGACGGCGGCCCCTGCGAAACCGGCATAGAATCCACCATTCTCGGCGAAGAGAATGGCCGGCTCGTGATCTACCGCCCCGGCGCTATCACCAAAGAAACCCTGGAAGAAGTCTTAGACACCAAAATCGGCTACCGCCTCTATACCAAAAGCCAGCCCCAAGCCCCAGGCCAGTTTCCCAAGCATTACGCCCCCTCTAAGCCCCTCCTCTACGGCTGGCAAGACCCACCCCTTGAACCCCACGCCTCCATCGTCCTCTTTGAAGATGAAACAGATGAGAGCGAGCACCCCTATGTGCATACGCTCTCTCCCTCTGGCAGCTTAGAGGAGGCTGCCCAGCGCCTATACCAAGTCCTCCACGCCTGCGAAAAAGACCCCACTGAATATATTCTCTTCCAGCAGGTTCCTCAGGAAGGTATTGGCTTGGCCCTGCACGATAGGCTTCGCCGCGCCCATCATCCCAGTGTTTTCACCATTGGGCACAGCAACCATCCCTGGGAGCTTTTCCTGGACCTTTTGCGCTACTACGAGATTGGCGCTATTTTAGACCTACGCCGCAAGCCTACCTCCACCATTGCTCCCCACTTTAGCCAGGGCATCCTCCAAAAAGCCCTCACCAAAGAAGGCATCCTCTATGACTGGCAGCCTGTCCCAAACCGAGTGCTCTTCTCCTTAGAAAAGCTCATGGCCCGAGCCCCGCGCGTCGCCCTCCTCTGTGCCGAAGCCGACCCCACCAAATGCCACCGCTACAAAGAATCCGACGAACTCACCGAAAAAGGCTTCGCCGTCTTCCATATTTACCCTAACTACACCCTTCGCCTACATAAGGCCGAACTCAGCCTTCCCTTTGAAGAATAGCCTCGCCCAAAAGAGTTTCCTGCCAAGCATCTAAGTAGGCTTGCACTTCCCGCCGATGGGTGAAAATCACCCAAGTAGCTTCCCCAAAGTGCCGCCGCAGATTTTCCAATATCTCGGCAATCTTCTGACTATCCAGCGGGGCAAAGGGATCATCTAATAAAAGCACCTGGGGCCGCCGAATAAGAGTCAAAGCCAAGGCTAACCTCTGACGCTGCCCCCCGGATACTTGCTGCCCCCACTCTCCTATCGGCGTCAAAATGCCCTTGGGTAGGTGCCGCACTTCCTCCGCTAAACCCGCCCACTCCAAAGCCTGCCAAATCTCCTTCCAAGAAGCCTCTGGCTTCACCAGCCGAAAATTATCCGCTATGCTCCCCTCAAAAAGTACAGGCTCCTGCGGTACATACCCTACATAGCTTCGCAAAACCTTCAGACTATAACTTCTCAGGGGTCTATCCCCCAGCCATATCTGACCTTCGGTAGGGTCCATTTGCCGCACTAAGAGCCGAGCCAGCGTGGTCTTTCCGGTGCCGAGCGGCGCGCCGATGCCTAAGTGCTCACCCGCCTTCACCGCTCCATACAGTCCCCGAAATACCCAGGGCCCCCCCTCCTGATAGCGATAGCCCAAATTCTCCCAGCGGTACGTCGGCAGCGCCGGCAAAATAGACACCAACGGATACGAAATCGCCCCCTCCACCGCCATAACCGACAAAAGCCGCTCCGCACTCGCCCGAGCCTGCTGCACCAAACTAAATAACCATCCCAAAGCCCCCATCGGGAAAAGAAGCTGAAGCAAATACAAGCTGAAAGCACTTATGGTCCCTAGCGTCTCTCGTCCTTGCATCACCTCATAGCCCCCATACAAAAGCACGATAGTCATGCTTAGCCCGATAAAGAGATAACTCATGGGCTGAAGGTAGGCTTCTACGCGAGCTACGGATAGCGAGGCTTGCCGATAGGCTTCGGAGCGGCGCTCCATTTCTTGGCGGAGAAACTCGGGTTTGGCGAGTGCTTTTAGCGCGCGCAAATAGGGAAAGACCTGCTGGACAAAGCCGCTCAGATGCGCAAAGGCCGCTTGCTGCGCATGGCCTAAACGCAGCGCTTTCTGCCGAAGGTAGTAAGTGAGAAACGGCAGTGCGACCAGCGGCAAAAGGGCCGCCAGTCCCAGAGTCGGCGCCGTGAGCAGCATGAGCGTCCCAGTAAAAACTAAGAGCGCTAAGGCATTAAGCCCATAAAGGATGACCGGCCCTGTGAAGTTTCGGATGCGATTGAGGTCCTCCGTGAAGTAGGTCAGGAGCTCGCCCCCAGAAAAGCGCCGCAGGGTCAGTAGGTCCCAGCTCAAAAGACGTTCTACCAATTCAGCCCGCTGGGCCTTTTCTACTCGGCGGCTAAGAACCACCAGCGTCTGGCGCATTCCTACCATTAGCGCGCCGCGCACCAGCGCCACCCCCAGGATGCTCCCTAAGAGCAGCACCACCTCCTTCCCACGCGCTAAAAGCCCCCCCGTCCGCGCAAAAACGACCAGTTTATCTATAAGATGACCCGTCGCCCACGGCGCATATAGGGCCAGCCCATTGACCGCCAGCACAAAGAATACCCCCCACAAAAAAAGCCGCCACTCCCGACGATAATAAGGCCCTAAAAGCCGAACTAGACTCCGCACAGCGAGCAAAGTTAGGCGCGCTCCCGCTGGACCACTTCCCGCCCTATCGCCACCGCCCGATAATACGCATCACAGCCCGACCCTGCTACCACCTTTAGCTCATCCAGCGCGACAAACCCATCTCCCCGCACCTCCCCCCGCACCTCCACCCATACAATAGAAAATATAAGCAGCCGAGTTTGATTCACCTGCAAAAGGTGCTCCTCACTAAAACGGAGCAGCGCCCGCACCGGACTCTCCCTTAGAACCGGCAGCGGAACCCCCTCCACCCATTCCACCTCCAGCCCCGCATACTCCAGCTCACTCTCCGTCGCAGGAATGTGATGATGCGTGCGGTGAGCCCGTTTGTAGAAGCTTTCTGTAACAGCATTCATCGTTGCGTAAGGATAGCTGAGAAGATTTTCGTAGGTATGGCGAGGAACTTTCGTAGGTCGTAGTAGAAACCCCACATAGGGCGGCGAAGAGCCTATATGCAGCCCAGAGTTGAAGATAGCCGCATTATACACGCCGGCCGGCGAGCGTGTAATGAGGAGATTCAGGTTCTTAAAGCCTATGAGGGAGTTGATGAAGTTGATCCGCCAGGCTTTATCGGCCTGCAGGATGTCTCTTTCGGAGTACACGGGCATAAGTCAGAGTAGTCTTAGACTATGCATGCCGCCGTCAATGTGGAAGATTTCGCCGGTGATCCAGCTGCTATTGGGTGAGAGGAGGAAAGCGATCAGGTGGGCTATATCGGCGGGGGTGCCGAAACGTTTGAGGGGATGACGCTGGGCGGCTTGAGTTTGTTTTTCGGGGGTATTGAGGAGCTTTTCGGCAAGGGGAGTATTCGTAAGAGAAGGCGCCACGGCATTGACGCGAATGGTAGGCGCCCACTCAGCAGCTAAGCTGCGGGTAAGCCCCTCAATGGCTCCCTTCGCCGAAGCAATGCTCGCATGAAATGGCATCCCTGTCTGCACCGCCACGGTACTCATTAGCACCACACTCGCCCCCCCCGCCTGCCGCAAAAGCCCATACACCGCCTGCAAGGTCTTCACCGCCCCTAAAAAGTTCAGCTCCCACTCCGACCGAAACTGCGCCTCCGAAATCATGTGAAACGGCTTCAGCTGAATAGACCCCGGCAAATACACCACCCCATGCAAAGGCCCTGACAACGATGGCAAAGCATCCTTCAAAATATCCCCCGCATAATGCTCAACTTCTGGCGGCAAATCGCGCCGCTCCCGAGAAAAAACAATAACCTCATGCCCCCCGCTCAGTAAAATATCCACCAGCGCTCTCCCAATTCCCGTACTACCTCCTACTAAAAAATACCGCATGCGCAGAATAACAAAATTTGGCCCTCTGCCCGACCCTTCTCCTTGCTGCTGGCTCGCCCCCCCTCTGAAAAGAGCTCAAGAGGTCCAAACTGCCCAAACTCCAGGTTAGAACGTATCTTTACACCCCCTTATGCAAGAGGAAGTCCTACCAGATATTGCCGAAAGCGATCTGGAAACGTTCTTTCAGATTATGCATGCAGTGTATGGGTATGATTTTCGGGAGTATGCTCGCGCATCAGTGCTGCGGAGATTGGGCACCATCTTCAAGAAATATGGTCTACCCGATATGAAGGCCCTCAACCAGCGCCTTCTAAAACAGCGGGATTTTTTTGAGACCTTTCTTCATGAGTTTCGGATTGGGGCTACGGAGCTTTTTCGGGACCCTTCGGCCTGGGTGGCCTTGCGCAAGCAAGTCTTACCCCTTTTTATGGCTAACCAGCAAATTCGCATCTGGCACGCTGGCGCCTCCACCGGCGAAGAGGTTCTCTCCTTAGCCATCCTCCTCACCGAAATGGGCCTTTACTCCCGCAGCCAAATCTACGCTACCGACATTGACCCAAAAACCCTCCAAATCGCCCCCAAAGCCCGATACCCCCTCCGCCATAAACGGCTCTACATGGAAAACTTCCAACAAGTCCTGCCCGATGTCCCCTTCTCCAAATACGCCTGCGAAGAAGGCAACGAACTCGTCTTTGACCCCCAGCTCCTCCAAAACGTCCGCTTCCTCCGACACAACCTCGTCAGCGACGAACCCTTCTCCCGCTTTGAAATGATCCTGTGCCGGAATGTGCTGATTTACTTTACGCCCGAGCTTCAAGATCGGGTCATTCGGAAGTTCATCCAAGCCTTAGTGCCCGGCGGTATCCTGATGATTGGCACCAAAGAGTCCCTCTTCTGGTGCAAAGAAGCAGAAAAAGCTTTCGTCCCCATCAACAGCATAGAGCGGCTATACCGACGACAGGCATGAAGTCCCAAGCTCCCTACTTATGGATAATTGGCGGCTCTGCCGGTAGCTTCACCCCCCTGCGGCAAGCCCTCCTCAACCTCCCCTATGACTCCGATATGAGTATAGTCTTATGTCTGCACCGACTCAAACAAGCCCGCTTCCAGATTACCGATGCCTTCCTGCGCATCAAAGGTTGGCGGGTGGCTGAACCCGACGATAAAACACCCATTGAAGGCGGATGTATCTACATTGCGCCCGCTGACTATCACCTTCTCATAGAAAAAGAGGGGTATTTCAGCCTCTCTGTAGAAGAGCCTGTACACTTTTCCCGGCCCAGCATAGATGTTACAATGTTTTCGCTTATTCATGCAGGCTGGCCTCGGGCAGGCGGCATCCTCCTCTCCGGCGCAAACAAAGACGGCGCCCAGGGCCTCTTCAAGATGTACCAGGTTGGCTACTTCACGGCTGTGCAAGACCCCAGCGACGCCGAAGTCCCCCACATGCCCACCGCCGCCCTCGCGCTCTTCACACCCCACCACATCTTCCCCATTTCCACCCTCCCCAACCTCCTCGCCCAAAAACCTATCCCCCCCAAATAACCAACACCCCACACCCCACTCACCCCCCTCTCCAATACTCCGCCAAAATAAACGGCTTACTCACCCCCGGCCCCGGCATAAATACCTCCCAACGATACACCTCCCACTCCTCCGGAATCGGTGGAAAGTACGTATCTCCCTCCACCTCCACCATCACCCAAGAAAGATATAACCGCTCCAAACTAGGAAGCTCCAGTGCCCGGCGAAAAATCTCCTCCCCCCCCGCAAAGAAAACTGGCTTCTGCGCCTCAGGCAAAGCCTCCAGAAGCGCGTCCCAGGAAGAGAATAGGCGCACCCCACTCGTTTCCAGCGGGACCTGTAAATGTCGGGAAAGCACCCATAACGTCCGCCCCGGCAAAGCCGGCCGCCTTAGCGACTCATACGTGCGCCGCCCCATCACCAAAATACCCCCCCAAGTAAGCTCCCGAAACACCCGCAGCTCCATAGGAATATGCCACGGCAACCGCCCCTTCCACCCGATCACCCCCCGTGGCCAGCTCAGAGCCGCTATAAGCGCTTGCCTCACCATATGCTCTAATGGGCTTGGCATCTCCTGACGAAGCTTTACGAAAATAAAGACAGGTAAATGTTAGCTATCCTTTTTTCGCAGAAGTCTCACGTATATTCCCTCATAGGCAATGTACCACTCACCGGACTGTAAGAGAGACTTAACGGAATCGGCATTAGGGCTGAATGGGTCGGTCTTGACTATAAACATCCAGATAGGGCGTTTGTCAGTGTTTGAAGGGTTACGCCGATCGGGTATAGGGAAATAAGGTCTAAGGCGGGGCTGCATGAGTGTTGAATCCCCTGGATGAATGCGTTGAGCCACTTCGGTGATTTCTTTGTAAAGAGCCGGGTCGCAATAGTGACTGCGTGAATACCATCGGAAGGCTTCGGGAATATACCATATAGAGAAGCGCCGCTCTAATAGCATATAGTTCATCAAGTGAGCTAGGACAGCCCCTATCAGGCCAATGCGCCATGCCCAGGGTGCCGAAAACCTACGCATAAACCAGATGAACGAAATAGGAAGAATAACTGCAAATTCCACAGAATAGTGTGCAATAGTTCCCCAGGTTTGGGGTTCTGCACTGAGAAGTTTATAGGCATATACAGGAAGAAGGGTAAATAAAAATATTGGATTCTTGTAAAAAGTCCAGCCTCCAGATACCAGCACGGCCAAGTGGAGTTCACTTTTTATCCCTCGCAGATACCAACAGGGGTTGCCGTAAAAATCCGTACAGGGTTCTGTCCACAAAAGAGCCCATAGATAGGGAAGATTGCGAATGACATTTCTGATTTTCTCATGCCATTTGGTTGGCCAGGCCGTAGGATTGAAGGGATTATCAGCTGCCCATAAATGATTGTAAAGAGATTCAATGCGGGAAATAGAGTGCCCGCTTTTGGCTAATAAGTAGGGGTTTACAATCCCAAATATTTAGATAGACAATTACGCCAATTCCCGCAATCCATAAGGCTTTCCAGCGAGCAGCCCCCATCTCCTGTCTGTAAAGAAACCATAGAGTAGGGAGAAGAAAAATAGACCAAAGTGCATAGTTCTCCTTTGAAAGTACGAGAAAGGTAAAGGAAAATGCAAAAACATGCCATTTTTTTCTATGAAAAGCATAAAAAATCCATGGCACCATAAGAGGGCCAGTAACCTCCAGATAAATACACCCCGCCAGCGCACTTTACAAGCCCCACATACCAAAAAAATGCACGAGAGGCCAGATAGATTCTCGTGAGAGGAGGAGTCGGGCATAAGAATAAATACCCCACGCCCCCACCCCTACCATGAGCCATTGATAGAGAAGAATGCCTACATTTCCAAATAAGACATAAAATGGAACAGCCGATGCATACGCAGATAGGCTATAATGCTGAGGGCCACCCCATACAAGTTCTAGAATCTTTCCTTGGGCATAACTGTTGACAACCTCTCGAACATATTGAAAGTCCTCATTATAGATCCGGGCGCAAAAGTAATCCACGAAGGATACCAGACCTAAAATAGTCATGCCTGCGGCCATGACGAAAAACGGCACCCATCTTTGAGGATTGAATCTGAGTAAGAAGGCATTCCAGCGAGACATACCGAAATAGACAAAGTTAGCGCATGAAAGTTTTGTGAATGGAATGGGAAGCTCAGCCTATCAGGGGTCAAGGCCACTTTATTACGGTAAAGGCACGCCCCGTCCCTTTGAGAATACTTCCCACTGACAGGGTTGCCATGGCGCTGGAATAGCTGAAAAGTAGGTATCTCCGGCTTCTTCGGCCATGATCCAGGATAGATATAGCTGTTCTAAGGCTTTTCTAAATATAGCTTCACCCCCGTAAAGAATATGGTCTTTTAGGTGCTGAACAGAGCTCTTACCAAAGATTATCACTTCGGGATATTCTGGGGTCGTGGATAGGCCCTGAGAGATCACCCATAGAGCGCGTCCGAGTAGGGTGGGGCGTTCCAGGGATTCGTAAGTGCGCCGTCTCATAACGAGAATGCTCCCCAGGTTATCTGCCACAATCCCTCAGCTCTAAAAGAATATGCCATGGCAAACGGCCCTCCCGTCCTATCACCTGCGATGGCCAGCTCAGAGCCGCTATAAGCGCTTGCTTCCACCTCCGATCAACGCTCTCCGGGTGGAGAGTATGTGAGCTTAGCACCATGGGGACTTACAACCCTTCGGAAAATCAGAAGCTCGTCTTTGTCGTAAATGAGCTGCCATTTCGGAGAGTGGCTGAGGTAATCTATAAGCGCCTCGTAATCTTTGATTCCCACAGGCCATGGATTAGTCTCTCCACGTAAAAGAGCAATGTACTCCGTACGAGGATCAATACAAACGGGGCTCTCCTCACCCACCCCCTCGCAATAGCCTATATGAAATTGCCGCCCAGGGCGGGGGGGTAAATGCGGAAGGAGTCGGCTCACCGCCATAACATAACTTGTATCCGGTATGATCGCCAGACCCTCATGTATTTCTTTGTACCTATAAGACGAAACGTAATGTACACACTCATGCCATAGCATCTGTTCTGGGGAATACCACTTTGAAACTCTATTCTTCATAAGATATAGGTTCCAAATATGCGTCATAAGAGCTACTACCACCGCCAGAAGAGCTCTTCTATTTTTAGGCACCTGAGCCAACCAAATAGCCAATGCTAATGGAATGTAAACAGCATACTCCATACTATATTGAAACAAAGTTCCCCAAACTTGGTAGTCATTAGCTAAACTCTTATATAACACGATCGGAACAATGGGAATAAGCAGCAGTGGCATCCATCCAAAAGCCCATCCACCACATAAAATGACAGAGAGATAAGTTTCCGACTTTATACCCACATAGGCTGGATCATACTGAGAGGATTCCCACAAAAAAGCCCATATATAGTACCAGTTCTTAACCAAATACTTAATCTTCTGGATAGCCGTCTCGGCATAGTGAGTAGGATTGGTAGGATTGTCAGACCATAAATACCGATACATGGTCGTGAAGCGGGACGGAGCATGAAAGTATTTTTCAAAGTACGCATTCAGGAAAAATGAGAAGATAACTGCAATCACACTAACTGAGATCATATAAAGGGAATAACGCCTAAGTAGCTCATCCTTTTTATGGTACAAGTACAGGAAAATAAAGACAAATACGAGCCAGATGGAGATGGTATGCTTTGAAAATAGAGCCACGAGGGTCAGGGCGAATAGGAGGAGTCTCTTTTTTGTTTCTAGTGCGTAGAATATCCAGGGGACAAGGCAAGGACCCAGAATTTCGGGATGGACATCATAGGCAAGGGCGCTATAAATGCCCCACATCCCCCAGTAGTGCAGCATGGAGAGCCAGGCGAGGTTTCCGATTTTCCGCCGCGCATAGGCGTATATGCCCCACGCCCCCATGCCAATACCCAGCCACTGATAAGCTAAAATACCCCATATCCCACCCAACCAGTAAAATGGAAGCCCTAAAATGTAGACTGCATAAGAAATATGCGGTACCTCTCCCGAGTAATATACCGTTCCTAAAAAGTTACCCCGGGAGATATTCTCAAACATGCCCAAGACATAACCCGCATCATACCCGTAAGTCCGAAAGTTATAGTGATTCGGAAAGGTGACCAGGGCTGCTATGATCATCCCGGCTATCCATGTTAGCCAGACCAGGAGCCTTGGGACAGACGGGCGATTGAGCCAATTAGATGCGGAAGTAAGCGCGGAAACAAGATTGGAGAAAGGCATTTTCATACCGGGGCAAAGTTATTGGCTGGTGGGAATGGCCCTCACTCGCATAACCAACATGACCCGCCTTCTCAAGGAGAATGAAGGAGCATTTCCCTCCGAAAGCCCAAGCCGCAGGGTAGTAGAAAAACTCAGGGGGCTCAGTCTGCAAAAACTCCTCTATTTTTTTCAGAGAACCCCTCTAAGAAGCGGAGCAGGCTCTTTACTATCGTAACTTTGTACGGATGCCCCCGAGGATAGTGTATTTAGACTATGCGGCTTCGACGCCGCTGGACCCTGAGGTTTTGGAGGTGATGCGTCCGTATTTAGAGGCGGTGGGGAATCCTTCTTCTACGCATGCGGCGGGGCGATTTTTACGTGCGGCGCTGGAAGAAGCCCGCCAAACCATAGCCGACCTCTTGGGGGCGGCCCCGGGGGAGATCGTTTTCACCAGCGGCGGCACCGAAGCCGACAATCATGCCCTCCGTAAAGCCGTAGATACCTTCGGTATATCTACAATCCTATTCAACCCCACCGAGCATCATGCCGTTCTGCACACCATAGAGGACTTAGTTCACGAGGGGAAAATAGAAGCTTACCCCATAGCCATTGACACCTATGGACGAATAAACCTCAATCACTTGGAGGAGCTTCTCAAAAAACACCCGAAGGCGCTGGTAAGCGTAATGTATGCCAATAATGAGATTGGGACCCTGCAGCCAGTAAGAGAGATAGCTGCGCTCTGCCAGCAGTATGGGGCGCTGTATCACTGTGATACGGTGCAGGTGATGGGATTGGGATGGGTGCGCGTGGATGAATGGCCGGTGGATTTTATAGCGGCATCGGCGCATAAGTTTTACGGGCCGAAGGGAGTGGGATTTATGTATCGGCGGCGGCCTATCAGAAGTTTTATCACTGGGGGTGCGCAGGAGCGAGGACAACGGGCCGGCACAGAAAACATAGCCGGCATCGTGGGTATGGCCTTCGCCCTCCAAAAAGCCTACAAGCAGAAAGACGCTTACATTAAACATCTCTCTACTCTTAAGGCCGAAGCGCTTTCTCTTTTGCAGAATCTCCTGCCTGAGGCGCGCATCAACGGCGATCCCAGCCCAGAAGGAAGCCATCCAGGGATCTTGAACTTCTACCTTCCGCCAGAGAAGACGGATGATCTGCTTTTGGTGCATTTGGACTTAGCGGGGGTGTGTGCGTCCGGCACTTCCGCATGTGCATCAGGGAGTGGGCACCCATCACATGTTTTGGAAGCCTTAGGTCTGCCCGCGGAAGCCGCTATGCGAGCAGTTCGGCTCTCTTGGGGTTGGGGCACAGAAAAAGAACACTTGAAGCTGGCTATGCAGACCCTTCGCCAGAGCCTTCTTTCACCTACGGCGTAGGTTATGCAGGTGCCCTACTTAGAACGTTACGAGATTTTACAGACGTTGGGGCAGGGTGGCATGGGGGTGGTCTATCTCGCCCGTCAGAAAAAGCTGGACCGCTTAGTAGCGATAAAGGCGATTAGCCCCTATCTCGCGCAGGAGCCGGAAGTCCGGGAGCGCTTTGCTGCGGAAGCCAGTGTACTGGCCCGCCTCTCCCATCCGAATATCGTCACCCTCTATGACTACATTGAGGAACCGGACGCCCTCTACCTGGTAATGGAGTATGTAGAGGGGAAGCCTCTTTCCGAAATCCTCAAGGCCGGCCCCCTCCCCTTAGAGAGTATTCGGAAATACTTCACCCAGATTTTGGATGCCTTTGCCTATGCCCATAGTAAGGGCGTTATCCATCGCGACATTAAGCCCTCTAATATTATCATTACCTCGCACGGGCAGGTCAAAATCCTGGATTTTGGAGTAGCCAAGATCCTATCATCCGACCACAGTCAAACCCGGACGGGCATGCGGCTGGGTACCCTGATGTACATGAGCCCCGAGCAAGTCAAGGGAGAAAAAAACATTGATGCTCGATCGGACATTTACTCGCTGGGGGTGGTACTTTTTGAGATGCTCACGGGCAAGCCCCCTTATGATCCAGAGCTGGGGGAGTTTGAGATGAGCCTTCGGATTGTTCGGGAGCCGCTTTTTGATCTTAGTCATCCGCCGGCGAACATCCCTCAGAAGATTTTAGAGGTCATCCTGCATGCCACGGAAAAGAATCCCGAGCATCGTTTTTCTTCCTGTGCGGAGTTTCGGGAGGCTTTTGAGGGGGCTTTTCAAGAGGGTATTTCGTCGCCCATACCCCCTACGGAGGTAACGCCGGCCTTACCTACCCCGGCCTCAAAAGACCGAAAGAAGTTCTGGATAAAGATAGGTGGAGGGATAGCCGTGTTCATTCTTGGGATAGTTTTACTCACTTTTTGGGGGGGGAGGCGGGCTTCCAATGGCACTACTTCCTTAGCCGACAGCCTAGGAGCCGATACGTCCTCAGTAGCCTCGGGTACCCCTGCTCTTAGAGCGGATACGCTAACCGCCCCTTCTGAGTCCTCCCAGAGCGGTCTTTCAGAGGGAAGCTCCCAGAAAGCCTCCACCAACCCGGAGACTTCCCCAAAATCACCCATACCCTCTACAACTCCCTCTGTTACCTCATCTCCCCGAAAGGCTTCTCCTTCCAAGCAATCCACTTCTGCCCTGCCCTCTCCTTCTCCAGCCGATACCTCACCCCAAGCGCCTCCCCCCACCCACACACCCTCTTTCCAAGAAGCCCTCAAGGTAGAAGTTCAGAACTTCAAAAAATATGGAATCCTCCAGGTCAAAGCCGACCTGATTTTGACCAACTCATCTTCGAAGAGCTGGAAAAATATCCAGATCGTAGTGCGCTTCATTAACAAGGAGGACAAAGTGAAGCGGACAGAGACCTTACAAGTACCTGAGATGCTCCCCTACGGCCGCTGGGAAAAGAAGCTAGATTACTTAGTAGGGGGCACGGCCCGTATAGAGGCTGAGGTGGTAGCTGCAGAGCCAGGTCCCTAAGGAATGCGATCCTACTGGAAGGCGTCTCAGAGCCCTGCCTATAACTATTTTCTGGGCATAGTTCTGCTGGTAGGTTATGAAGGGCTTATTCGGTTGGCGCCCGCAGGAGCCTCAATAGGTAGAAACCTCATAGACTTGTGGGTACAGTGGGTTTTTCATAGAGTGGCGCCGTATCATTGGGTTTTGTCGCTGGTAGTAGTTCTGCTGGGGCTGGCGTATGTGTATTTGATTCGGCGGGATCGGGGCACCCTCTATGCATGGGTATTTGGGCTGATGCTGGTAGAAAGTGCGGTGTGGGCCTATGGGGTGTGGCGTTTTTTGCCCATGCTCATGCAGCAGGTGGCGGCCCCTGCGGCCCAACTCAGCTTGCCTTCGGAAACGTTACATGCGCTGGCGCTATGTATGGGGGCCGGGTTTTATGAGGAGCTTTTTTTTCGGGTGCTATTAGTGGAGGGGCTTATCTGGGTTTTCACAGGCTTGCGCCCTCAGAAGGCCCACTCGGGACATATTATAGCGAGCTGGATAGTTTCAGCAGGGGTTTTTTCAGCGTTACACTTTGTTCATGAGCCTTTTAGCTGGTATGCGTTCTGGTATCGGGGAGCTTTTGGGCTGGTGATGAGTGGGTTGTACTTAGTGCGGGGTTTTGGGATAGCGGCATGGACGCATGCGCTGTATGATGTAGCGGTCTTGTGGCTATGATATGATGCGGCTGGCTCAGGTGTGGGCAGGAGAAGAGTTGGAAAAGGTCTGGGAGAAAGCTGGATTATTGGTGGGGAGGCGGAAACCCCCTTCAGTTGTGGTGCAGGTAAGCTGGGATAGTCGGCTTATTCGGCCTGGGGAGGGGAATCTCTTCCTCTCGCTGCGAGCGCTGCGAGATGGGCATGCGTTTATTGGAGAAGCGCTATCGCGGGGTGCTTCAGCCGCCCTGATGGAAAAGGCTCTCCCCTTTCCGGGTTGGATCGTAAAAGACACTTGGCAAGCCCTTTATGCATGGGCCGCCGCCTGGCGAGAAAAACTTAATTATCCCCTGGTAGCTATCACAGGAGGAACTGGCAAAACCTGGATTAAAGAGTGGCTATATCAGCTTTTAGACCCATGGCCTGTCTCTCGTAGCCCGCATAGTTTTAATAGCCGATTAGGTATCCCCCTGAGCATTCTAAGTTTTCCCGCTGAGGGTCGGGTGGGGCTTGTAGAGGTAGCTATTACCCAGCCTGACGAGATGCCCCCGCGATCCAGCCTCATTCGGCCTGAGTATGCTATCTGGACCCCTATCACCGAAGAGCATATTCAAAACTTCGGCTCCATAGAAAAACTTTTTTCTGCCCATGCTCCTCTTTTGCGGGATTGCAAATGGATAGTAGCGTGGGAAGATAGGAGGATATGGGATTTGGTGTCGGATTTTGGGGGGCGGTGGTTTTGGGTGGGGGAAGGGGAAGGGGTGCAGTTTCGGATTATAGGGCGGGAGGGCCGGTGGGTCTGGTGGCAGCCGCTGGGAGGAGAGGTGCAGAAGCTGGAGCTACCTAACGAGAGTCTGATAGCCCAGCAAAATGCTCTCATAGCTGCGGCCGCTGCGGTTTTGCTGGCTCTTTCTCCGCAAAAGGTGGCGCAGAAAGTAGCTTACCTTTCTCCTTTGCCGCATCGGCGGGAGTGGCTGCAGCTGGATAGCAATAGGTACCTACTCAATGACAGCTATCATGGGGATGTATCTTCGGCGGGAGAGCTGATTGAGGAGTTTGCCCGAATGCCCTTCAAGAAAAAGGCAGTTATTTTAGGAGGACTTTCGCCATACACGGCAGAGGCTCACAAGCCTGTGGTTGAACGGTTGCAAGCGCATTTTTCGCCGCAGCAGGTGCATCTAATTGGGAGAGAGTGGGCGCCCTACGCCTGGGGAAGGTACTATGAGGATGTAGAGACCTTTGTGCGGGAAGGCGTTTTGGAAGGAGAAGCTATACTACTGAAAGGCGGTTATCGGTATCGGCTCTTTGAGAAGGTTTTGCCTGTGCTTTTAGGGCGAACCGTTGGTCCCATTTTGCGGGTGGATTTAGCGGCGATGCAAGCCAATCTTCGGCGACTACGGGCGGAGCTTCCTCCTTCTACCCGAATTATAGCCGTTCTCAAGGCAGAGGCGTATGGGCAGGGGGGATCGGTGATCAGTGCCTTTTTGGCTCGGCAAGGGGTGGCAGGAGCTGCTGTAGCATTTATTCCTGAGGCGCTGGCTCTCAGAAAGGCTGGCTTTGCTTTGCCAATATGGGTCTTTTACCCGGATGCGTACGTTACGCAGGAGGCCATAACGGCCAACTTGGAGATGGTGGTAGGGACCTGGCAGGCCCTTCGCACCTGGGGAGCGCACACTCCCATCCACATAGAGATAGATACCGGCATGGGACGCATGGGGTTCCCTCCGGAGGAGGTGGGGGAAGTCTTGGACTACCTTCGGGCGCACCCGGAGGTGCGGGTGGTGGGGGTTTTTAGCCACTTAGCTCTGCCGGAGCAGCCCGAAAATGCGCTTACCCAACGCCAGCTGCGCGTCTTTGAGGAGGTAGTACGGGCATTTAGGGCGGCGTATCCAGAGGTGGTGGCGAGCCTTTTGAGTACGGGAGGAATTTTGCATTTGGGGCGGCGAGCTGCGTATGATGCTGTTCGGGTGGGGATCGGTCTGTATGGCGCCGTAGAGGGTCTAACGGAAGCTACGGCTCTATATGCGCCCATTTTGCGCCTGTGGGAAGCGCCCCAAGAGACTTGGCTCAATTACGGCTTTTCTGCGCAGGTGGAGGCTGGCACGCGCATAGCGACCATAGCGATTGGATATGGGGATGGGCTTTTGCGCTCATGGGCCCAATCCCCCGAAGCCCGCGTGTATCTGCGCGGCCAACCCTTGCGCGTTTTACCCCCGCTCAACATGGACTTAATGCTGGCTGCTTTGCCCCCTAACCTCCCCGCTGCCGAAGGCGACCTCGTAGAAATCTGGGGACCTACCCAGCCCCTCCGCATCTTTGCCCAGAAATGCCAAACCATTCCCTACGAGGTACTGGTACGGCTCTCGGCGCGTATCCGCCGCATTTACGAGTGGGGTACCTGAAAGCTATTACCAATTTCAATGCAACGAATTTCCGAATGCGGGTCGGTGGTATTTTGTGGGGCCGCCGCCCGCCTTCGGCGGGCGGCGGCCCTCCGCTGAGGCGGGGGG
>Ga0079997_116310_pt1 | contig 19371 bp, 16 predicted proteins | sample PerSpoCPS_CMetaG_FD_69200 | JGI IMG/M metagenome (GOLD analysis project Ga0079997, IMG submission 69200) | Archaeal communities from Yellowstone National Park, Wyoming, USA - Perpetual Spouter C (PS_C) MetaG (SPADES assembly) (version 2) | ecosystem: Environmental > Aquatic > Thermal springs >... | reverse complement strand
GGACGGGCCCGTGGTGTCCGGAGGCTAGGGATGCGCTGCGCCAAGTGCAAGGGCACCGCCCAGGTGGAGGTGCGGCGGCACCACACCGCCTTCTGCGGCCCCCACTTTTTGGAGTGGTTCGAGGCGCAGGTGGACCGGGCAGTCCGCCGAGAGCGCATGTTCACCCCCCAGGACCGCGTGCTGGTGGCGGTGTCCGGGGGCAAGGACAGCCTGGTGCTGTGGGACGTGCTGCTGCGCCTGGGCTACCGGGCTAGCGGCCTACACCTGAACCTGGGCATCGGCGCGTACTCCCAGGAGTCGCAGGAAAAGTGTGAGGCCTTCGCCCGGGACCGGGGCGCGGAGCTCCTGGTGGTGGACATCCCCGCGGAATACGGGGTGGGGGTGGAGGGGCTGGCGCAGCTCACCGGGCGGGTGGCGTGCTCCGCCTGCGGGCTCAGCAAGCGGTACCTGTTCAACCGGGTGGCCTTGGACCGGGGGTTCTCCGTGGTGGCCACGGCCCACAACCTGGATGACGAAGCCGCGGTGCTGTTGGGCAACCTGATCGCGGGGAACGTGGACGCCCTGGTGCGGCAGGCGCCGGTCCTGGAGAGTACCCACCCCGGCCTGGTGAAGAAGGTGAAGCCCCTGTACCGGATCGCCGAGCGGGAGACGGCGGCGTACGCGGTGCTCCGGGGGATCGACTACGTCCTGGACGAATGTCCGAACAGCGTGGGGGCCCGATCCCTGCTCCTGAAAGAAGCCCTGAACCTGCTGGAGCGGGACGCCCCGGGGACCAAGCAGAACCTGTACTGGAACTTCCTGGAGAAGATCCGGCCCCTCCTGCGGGAAACCTCCCCGGGTCCCGCCCTCCGGAGCTGCGCCCACTGCGGGCAGCCCACCACGGGGGAGGTCTGCGCCTTCTGCCGCATGACGGAGCGGGTGACCCACTCGCTCCGAGTGCGGACAGCAGCGCCCGGTGACCTGGCTCCGGAGCCGGTGGGGGCCCTCGGAGCGCTCCCCGGAGGGCCTTCCGGAGAAGAGGGACGGGCTCCCCGACCGTCGCGCCGCAATTCTTGGGGTAGCCTTGTCAACCCCAGCAGCGACCGCAGATGAAGTCTGGCCCGTTCCAGCCGGGCGACCTGGTGTTGCTGGTGGATCGGAAAGGCCGCCGCTACCTGCTCCGGCTGCAGCCCGGAAAGGTTCACGACCTGCGCGGTCGCCTGGAGCACGAGGCCTTGCTGGGGCAGGAGGAGGGGGTGGTGGTACGCAACAGCCACGGCGAGGTGTTCCTGGCCCTCCGGCCCACTCTGGCGGAGTACGTGTTGGAGATGCCGCGCCGCACGACCCCCATCTACCCCAAGGACCTGGGCGCCATCCTGGTGGCCGCGGACATCTACCCGGGAGCCCGGGTGGTGGAAGCAGGGACCGGGTCCGGTGCCCTCACCCTGGCTCTCTTGCGCGCCGTGGGGCCCGCGGGATGGGTGTTCACCTACGAGGTGCGGGAGGACTTCCTGCGCGCCGCCCAGCGGAACATCCAGCTGCTCGCGGGGGCCGTGGACAACCTGGTGGCCCGGCTCCACGACGTCTACGAGGGGATCCCAGACCGACCCGTGGACAGGGTGGTGTTGGACGTTCCGGAGCCGTGGCGGGTCGTCCCCCACGGCGCGGACGCCCTGCGGCCGGGAGGGGTCCTCGACGTGCCTACGGTACCCCAGGCCCATCAGACCGCGGAGGCGTTGCGGGCTTCGGGTTACTTCGCCCTGGTGGAGACCACCGAAACCTTGGTCCGGCCTTGGAACCTCGCCGGGCAGAGCGTACGCCCGGCCCACCGCATGGTCGCCCACACGGGGTTTGTGACCACGGCCCGGCGGGTGCTGCCGAGGTCCGGGGAGCGCCTCGTGCCCTTTCCCCCTGCGTCCCCCTACGTGTAAGGGGCTGTTCCGACGGCTTGGAAGCCAACCGCCGGGTTCTGGAGACCCTGCTGCGTTATCTGCGGGAGCAGGACCTCCTGCAGGGCGAGCTCGCCGTAGACGAGGCCTTCGCCTCCGTTCACCGCTTTGAGGGACAGTAGTTAGATGAAGCGCAGGGACAGGGGCGGGAGCCCGGTCATTTCCAGGGTGACCACGTCCCCGGTCCCCACCGGTACCGCCCGGCCCAGGGAGCCCGACAGCACCACGTCGCCTTCCTCCAGGCGCTCCCCGAACTCCGCCAGCTTGTTGGCCAGCCAGGCCACGGCCCGGGCCGGGTGGCCGAGGGCGGCGGCCCCGACGCCCTCGGTGGCGGGTTGCCCGTTGTGGCTGAGGACCATCCCCAGCAGGCGGAGGTCCTCGTGGCGCGTGCGGGAGGACCACGGTCCCAACACGAAACCTCCGAAGGACGCGTTGTCCGCCACGGTGTCCGTGATCTTGATCCGCCAGTCCGCGATCCGGGAGTCGATGATCTCGATGCCACACGTGACCGCCTCCGTGGCCGCCAGCACGTCCTGCAGGGTCACGTGCGGGCCCCGCAGAGGCCGTCCCAGCAGGAAGGCGATCTCGCCCTCCACCCGCGGCTGCAGGAAGGTGTGGAAGGCCACCTCGGCCCGTCCTCCCGTCTGGGGTACGTGGCGGGACGCCCACAGACATCCGTAGTCGGGTTCGTGGACCCCCAGCTGCGCCTGCATGGCGGTGCTGGTAAGGCCGATCTTGCGGCCCGCCAGCCGCTCGCCCTCCCGGGCCCGGAGGGCGTTCCACCGCTGCTGGACCCGGTACGCCTGAGCGATGTCCACCAGCCCGGCTTCGCTGAGGGGCGGGAGGGGCTGACGCGACCGCAGGGCCTGTTCGAGCCGTCCTGCCAACTGGTCGAGGTCTAGCGGTTGCTCAGGCATACGGTCTTGGCCTCCGTGTAGAACTCCAGGCTGTACTGCGCCCCCTCGCGGCCGATCCCACTGGACTTCATGCCCCCGAAGGGGACCCGGAGGTCCCGCACGAAGAAGTCATTCACCCACACGGTCCCCACCTCCAAGGCGTTGGCCACCCGCACCGCCCGTCCCACGTCCTTGGTCTGCACCACCGCGGACAGGCCGTAGGACACCCCGTTGGCGATTTCGATGGCTTCCTCCTCGGTGTCGAAGGGCATGACGGTGACCACCGGGCCGAAGACCTCCTCCTGACAGATCCGGTCGGTGTGGCGGACGTTGGTGAGGACGGTGGGGTTGAGGAAGTTGCCCCGGTCGAAGGGGGCGGGAAGGCGGGGTCGGTCTCCCCCGAGGAGGACCTGCGCACCCTGGGCCCGGGCTTCCTCCACGTAGCCCAGCACCCGGTCCAGGTGCTCGGGGGCGATGAGGGCCCCGAGGGTGGTTTCGGGGTCCATGGGGTCGCCGGGGCGTAGCCGTTCGCAGGCGGACAAAAACCGTGAGAGGAAGACGTCGAAGAGAGGGCGCTGCACCAACAGCCGGGGCCCGGCCAGGCAGAACTCGCCCTGGTTGAAGAAGGCAGCCCGTACGCTCACCTCCACCGCCCGGTCCAGGTCCACGTCCTCGAACACGATGTTGGGGCCCTTTCCCCCCAGCTCGAAGCTCAGGCGCTTCAAGGTGGGTGCCGCGGCGGCCATGATGGTCTTCCCCGTGGTGGTCTCCCCCGTGAAGGAGATCAGGCGGACCAGGGGGTGTTTGGTGAGGAACTCGCCCGCGGAGTTGGGCCCGAACCCGTGGACGACGTTGAACACGCCGGGGGGCAGGCCCACCCGGTGCGCGATCTGCGCCAGCTTCCATGCCCCGATGGGGGTGTACTCCGCGGGCTTGAGGACCACGGTGTTCCCGAAGGCCAGGGCCGGGCCCACCTTCCACGTCTCTAGCAGGAGGGGCACGTTCCACGGCGTGATAAGCGCCGCCACCCCCACGGGCATGCGCTGGACGTAGTTCACGTAGCCGTTATCCATGAGGAAGGCCTCGCTGCCGTGGGTGGCGGCGAAGTCCGCGAAGAACTCGATGTTGTTGGCGACGCGGGCGATGTACACCTGCGGGTGGTTCTCCCGGATGGGACGGCCCACGTCCCAGGTCTCCACCCGGGCCAGCTCCTCTGCCTCCTCCCGGATGGCGCGGGCGAAGGCGTGGAGGATCCGGCGCCGCTCTGCCACGGGCGTCCGGCTCCACCCGGGGAAGGCGCGGTACGCGGCCTGGACCGCCGCGTCCACCTCGTCGGGGCCGGCCTCGGGAGCGGTGCCGATGACCTCGTTGGTGGCGGGGTAAAAGAGCTCGAACCGGTGTCGCCCCTTGACGAACTCCCCGCCGATGTAGTGCTCCACCTCAAACCGCGGTCTCTCCATGGTCCCACACCTCCGGTTACGGTTCGCACCGCAGTAACAGGGTGGTGGTCCCGCCCCACACCTCCACCACCCCGGGCTCCGCGGGCACCGCGGCTGCAGGGGACCCCAGGAACACCAGCTGGCCCGCCCGCAGGCCTCCCACCCGGTCCGCGAGCCACGCCACCCGGATCCCCAGGTCCCCCAGGCCCTCCACCGGGCCCTCTGCCCGCAGGGTGCCGTTCACGAACAGGCGCAACTGGGCGGGCAGGTCGCGTTCCGGCAGCAGCACCGGACCGAGGGCGAAGGCTCCGCCGCTGGCGTTGTCCGCCACCACTTCCGGGGCGGTGAAACGGTAGTCCTGCCACACGCTGTCCAGGACGTCCAGGGCCAGGAAGAAGCCCGCGAAGGCGGACCGCACGCGGGTCGGCACGGTGCCCGGGGGCACGTCTGCCCGGAGGACCACCGCCACCTCCGGCTCCAGGCGCGGCTGGAGAAAGCGCTGCAGGGAAGCGGTGGGGCCGAGCAGCATGTCCGCGTACACCCGCCCGAAGATGGGTTCGTGGATGCCCATCTGCTGCTGTTTGGCCTGGCTCAGCAGCCCCAGCTTGAAACCCCGGAGGACGCGGCCCGACCCCAGGGCCTCCTGGACCCGGTAGGCAGCTTCCAGGCTCAGCCGCCGGTCAGGCTCGCTGGGGACTGGGGTGCGGGCTGCTCGTGCGCTCCGGATCTGGGCGGCGAGCTGCTCCTCCGCGCTGCGGGTCAACGCTGATCCTCCTCCCCTCGAGGTTCCCGTGCCGCCCCCTCAGGAGGCCACCGTGGCCTGCTTCTGGCGCAGCAGGTCTAAGGCCACGTCCAGGATCCAGTCCTCCTGCCCCGCCACCGCCTTGCGCCGGCCCAGCTCCACCAGGATCTCCCGAGGGTCGATCCCCAGGCGCTCCCCGATCCTGCGGGCGTGCAGCAGGAAGGTGGAGTAGGTGCCCGCGTACCCGATGGTCACCGCGTCCCGGTCGGGCATGGGCTGGAAGGGCATCATGGGCGCCAGGACGAACTCCGCGGCGTCCATGAGCTGGAACACGTCCAGCCCCGGGTTGAGGCCGGCCTTGTCCAGCACCGCGGCCAGGACCTCCGTGGCCGCGTTCCCCGCCCCCGCCCCGCATCCCCGCAGGGAACCGTCCAGCTGGTCTGCCCCCGCCTCCAGGGCCGCCAGGCAGTTCCCGATGGCCACGCCCAGGTTGTTGTGGGCGTGGAAGCCCACCTGGATCCGCAGGGCCTCCTTGAGGGCGCGGACCGCGGCGGCGGCCTGCCACGGCAACATGGCCCCCGCGGAGTCGGTGACGTAGACGCAGTCCGCGCCGTACGACTCCATGAGCAGGGCCTGCTCCGCCAACCGCTCGGGAGGGATCATGTGGGCCATCATCAGGAGCCCCACCGCCTCCATGCCCAGTTCCTTCGCCAGCCCGAAGTGCTGCTCGGAGATGTCGGCCTCCGTGCACTGGGTGGCGATGCGGGCCACCGTGGCCCCCCGCCGCACCGCCTCCCGGAGTTCGTGGCGGAGGCCGACGCTCGGCGCGCAAGCGCCTTGGAAGGCCGATTTCAATCGGCGCAGAGGCCTTCGGCCGACGGTCGGCCTGCGCCGACCGAAGAATCCCTCTTTGCGTCGGCGAAGGCCGACGCCCGGCGCGCCAGCGCCTTAGAGGCCGATTTCAATCGGCGTGAAGGCCTTCGAAAGCCCCGGATGTTGCGGCAGGGGGGATTCCGCTCCATACTGGAGGACAAACCATGCGTCGCCCATCGCCTGGGGAACGCGCCGTCGGCGCGCCGGCTTTTCCACAGGAAGGTGTGCCCGCGGGAAACGACCCCCATCGGCGGGGGCGGCTTCAGGACGTCGGGCGGCCGTTGAGGAGGGAGAAGGTTCCCTTCGTGGGTTCCGGCCATCGCGATGGCGGAGGTCCTCCCCATGGATGCGGCACCTGATCAGCTTCATGGGGAACTCCTGCGGCGTCTGGAGGAGCTGGAAGACCGGCTCCGGCGGCTGCAACGGCTCCAGGAGCTGCTCCACCCCCTGGATCAGGCCTGGACCGCAGAGGCTCCCCTCGCCCATGCCCTGGAGATCTGCCGCCGCGCGTGGGGAGCAGACGGCGCCCTCTGGGTCCGCCTGGATTCCCAGGGGCAGCCGATACGCTGGCACGAGGCTCCCCCGGGCAAGCCTCCCTCGGATCTCCTCCCCAGACTGCTCCCTGCCGTCCCGATCGGGATCCTCGGGGCGGCGGAGCGCCTTCCGCAGGCGTTGCGGTTCGCGGAGCCCATCCCCCTGGATCCGGAGGGCAAGCGGGTCATCCGCGAGGCGCTGGTCCTTCCCCTTCCGGATCCGTGGGGCGGGGCCAGCGGGCTGATCCTCTGGCGGGAATCGGGGGAGAGGTTCTCCGAGGAGGAGCGGGAGCTGGCCCGCCTCGCCGCCGAGCCCCTCGCCTCGCGGTTCCATCACCTCCACGCCCTGGAGCAGCAGCGCTACCTGAGCCGCACCGTGTTGATCCTCTTCCGGGTCGCCCGGGCCATGGCCGCCAGCCCCGATCTCTCCCGCACCCTCCCCGAGGTGGTCCGCATCATCCGCGAGGAGACCGGATGGCCGCGGGTGGCCATCTTCGTCCACGAGCCGGCCGCCGGGCAGCTGCGGGCCTGGGCCCGAGAGGGGCACAGCCCGGAGTCGGAGCACTATCCCTGGGTCCTCCCCATTGACCGCGGCATCACCGGGCGGGCGTTCCGGACCGGAGAGCCCCAGCGGGTGCCGGACGTCTCCCGCGATCCGGATTACGTGGTGGGCGATCCGACCACCCGCTCCGAGCTGGCCGTCCCCATCTTCGAAATCGAAGGGGAGAGGCCATGGGGGGTTCTGGACGCCCAGAGCCCCGAACCGTATGCCTTCACGCCGGACGACGAGACCCTGATGCTGGCGGTGGCGGGGACCATCGGCCTGGGCCTGGAAGCGGCGCAGACCTACGAGAGGGTCCGTCAGGAGCGGGCCCGCCTGATCGCCCTCTACGAGGCTTATCTCGCCATTCAGCAACACCCGGAGCCGGAGGAGGCCCTTCAGGAAGTGGCGGAGGCCTTCGTCCGGCTGGGATGGCGCGCGGCGCGCTGCTGGGCCTTCGATGAGTCCGGGAACGTGCTGGCGCAGGGGGGGAGCCGCGGCGCAGCGTCGCTGCGCCATCTGGATCTCGAGCCGTGGTTGCGTAACGATCCTCATCTGGAGCGATACCGGCAGGGTGACTGGCTCTATCTCTTCCCGGCGGAGGGAGCCTCTTCCGCCGGCCGCGCGGTCCTGCCCCTTCGGGACGCCTCCGGCGCCCTGATGGCCCTAATGGAGCTGGAGGCCCCGGCGGAGGCGCAGGCCCTGGGGGAGGCGCTCCGGCGGCCGACGGAGCTGCTGGCGACGCTGCTGCGCATCGCCTTCGATCGCGGCCGTCTGCTCCGGCGCTACGCCCGCAACCTTCGAGAGCAAACGATGCTCTACCGGGCGGTGAGCGCCCTGCTGCGCTCCGACGAGCCCGGCCCCATCCTCACCGAGATCGCCGCCGCCCTCTGCGAAGCCCTGGAGGGGACCAGCGCTTACTTCCTCACCGTGGATCTGGAGCGGAGGATCATGCAGGTGGCTGCCGAGTATTACGCGCCGACGGCCAACCCTCTGGAGCGGGCCTCCGACCTGGGGGTGATCTATCGCCGGGAGGAGACCCCTGCCGAGTGGGCGGCCTTAGAGGCGCGGCAGCCCCGCGTGCTCTACGCAGACGACCCGCCGGATCCGTTCGAGGAAGAGCGGGTCCTCCTCCGTCGCTACGGGGGCTGGTCGGTCCTGATGATCCCGCTGTTTGCGGAAGAGGAGCCCCTGGGCGTGGTGGAGGTGTGGGACAGCCGGCGACGCCGGGCCTTCGACGCGGGGGAGCGCGCCATCGCCCAGGCCATCGCCCAGCACGCGGCCCTGGCGCTGCAGCGCGCGCAGCTGCGCGCCCGGCTCCAGCAGGCGAACCGTCGCCTGGAGGCCATCCTCTCCACGATGGAGGACGCCGTGCTCCTCCTGGACGCCCGGGGGCAGATCCTCCAATGGAACGCGGCGGCGCAGCGTCTGCTCGCGGAGGCGGTGGGTTTTCCGCCCGGGAGGACGTTGCCGGATCTCCTGCGCGCGCTGGGGCGGCGGGCCCCCGGGGCCGCCCGGGCCCTCCTTCAGGGCATCCGGCAGCTCCGCCAGGGTCGGGAGGGCTTCCGCATCGAGATCTCCTGGCCCGGGGCCCAGGGCTCCCGGGCCTTCGCCGTCCTCTGCGCCCCGGTCCGGGAGGAGCTCCCGGGGACGGGGAGCGGATGGCTGTTGCTGTTCCGGGACATCACTGCGGAGCGGGAACGGGATGCGTTGCGGGAGGAGATGATCCGGATGCTCATGCACGATCTGCAGAACCCCCTGGGGCCGATCCGCCTGGCCCTGGAGGAGCTGCGCTCCCTCCCCGAGTTGAACCCCGAGGCCCGGCCCCTGGTCCAGGTCGCGCTGCGGGGGCTGGGACGGTTGCATGGCCTGATCGACAGCCTGCTGGACCTCGCCCGCCTGGAGGCGGGGCGCATGCCCCTGGAGCGCCAGCCGCTGGATCTGGGGGAGCTGGCCCGGGAGGCCGTGGAGGAATGGAGCCCGGCCTTCCGACATCGGCGGCTCCGGGTGACCCTGGAGCTCCCCCCGGAGCGGCCCCCGGTGTGGGCGGACCGACAGCTGATGGCGCGGACGCTGTGGAACTTGCTCTCCAACGCGGAGAAGTTCACCCCCGTCGGCGGGGAGATCCGCATCCGCATGGAAGTTCAGGCGGACGCGGTGGTCCTCGCCGTCTTCAACAGCGGCTCCTACATCCCGCCGGAGCAGCGGGAGCGGATCTTCAGCCGGTTCGAGACGCTGCTGGGCCGTCGGGGCCACGGCCTGGGGCTGGCCTTCGCCCGGCTGGCGGTGGAAGCCCACGGCGGGCGCATCGAGGTCGAGAGCGACGCCCGGGGCACCACCTTCGCCATCCGCTTGCCCTTGCGCCCGCCGGACATCGGAGCGGTCCCCGGATGAGGGCGCGCGGGAAAAGCGCAGGCCGGAGATCCCGGATCGGGGGGCGGGCCGCGCTCTGGGCGGCTTTCCTGATGACGCTGGGGAGCATCCCCGCATCGAGCGGGCCGCCCCGGCTCCGCCTGGATCCGCCTCACGCGCCGGCCCCCCGGCCTTCCGTCGTGGGGGTCCACACGCGGGTGACCGATGAGGCGGATCCCGCGCGCATCTACCGCACGTTTCAGATGGCCCGGGCTATGGGCGCGGACTGGGTGGTGGAGTTCTTCCCGTGGCCCTATCTGGAGCCGGCCCCCGGCCGCTTCGATTGGTCCCACAGCGACCTGCGGATCTCCCTGGCCCGGCGGGAGGGGTTGCGGGTCATCGCCCGGCTGGGGATGGTGCCGGCCTGGGCCCGCCCCTGGCGCGCCCCGGCCACCTACCTGGGATCGGAGGCGGTTCTCCCCTTCGCCCGGTTCGCCGCCGCCTTCGCCGCCCGCTATCGGGATCAGCTGGCCGCCCTGGTGATCTGGAACGAGCCCAATCTCTACATCGAGTGGGGCGATCGGCCGCCGGACCCCGCCTTCTTCGTGGCGGTGATGCGGGCCGTCTACCGGGAGGTGAAGGCGGCCGCGCCGGAGGTGCCGGTGCTGGCCGGCGGGCCGGCGCCCACCCTGGAGGACTCCCCGCGCGCAATGAACGACCTGCGGTTCCTGCGGGAGGTCTACGCGCAGGGCATCGCGGCGTATCTCGACGGCTGGGCGATGCATCCCTACGGGTTCGGGAACCCGCCGGAGGAGCCGCCGGACCCCGGGCGCCTGAACTTCCGTCGTGTGGAGCTGATGCGGGCCCTCATGCGGGCCTACGGGGACGATCGGCCGATTTACATCACGGAGGCCGGCTGGAACGAAGCGCCCGAATACGATCACGGCCTCCCGCCGGAGGTGCGGGCGGATTACACGGTGCGCGCCTATGAATACGCGCGCCGGAACTGGCCGTGGTGCCCGGTGGTGGCCATGTGGGCGCTGCGCTATCCCTGGCGGGAGGACCCCATCCTGGAGGGCTACGCCTTCCTGGACCTGGACTTCCGACCCCGGCCGACCTACGAGGCGGTCCGCCGCTACACCCAGGCCCTGCGCGAAGCCGACGAAAGGGGCGCGCCATCCAGGCCTACGCCGGGCGCTCCGTGAGGGGCACGAACGAGATGTCCGCCAGGGCCTTCGCTGCGAACAGCAGGCACGCCCGGATATCCTCCCGGGTCAGCCCCGGATATTCCCGAAGGATCTCCTCCACGGTCGCCCCGCTGGCCAGCAGACTTAGGATGTGCTCCACCGTGAGCCGGGTCCCCCGGATCACCGGCTTCCCCGTCATCACCCGTGGATCCACAGCGATCCGCGCCAGCAACTCCTCTTCCGTCATTCCTGCCCTCCTGATCACGGCTCGCACCGGTTCCGTAAAGAGGACCCGCCGGGTCGTTCCCACCGGTCGGCAGGCCGGATCCTCGAAGCCGCGCCCTCGGCGGTCATGTTACACTCGTTTCCACAACCCCTTTCCTGAGGAGGTCTTCGACGATGGCCCTGGTTCAGCGGGTGGCGTTGATCGGGTTCGGGGCGGTGGGGCGCGCCTTCGCCCGGCTGCTCCTGCGCAAGCGCGAGGAGATCCTCCAGCGCTACGCGGTGGACATGCGGGTCACCGGGATCATCACTGCCCGCCGGGGGGCGGCCTGGGATCCCGAGGGGCTGGATCTGGCCGCGGCCCTGGAAGTGACCGAAGGGGGCGGGGATCTGAGCGCCCTGAGCCGGAGCCCGGCGCCCCGGGAGGCCCTGGACTTCATCGAGAAGTGCCCCGCCGACGTGGTGGTGGAGATCACCGTCCTGGATCCCCGCGCCGGGCAGCCGGCCACCGATCACGTGCGGGCCGCCCTGCGCGCCGGCCGCCACGTGGTCACCGCCAACAAGGGCCCCCTGGCCTTTGCCTACCGGGAGCTGCGGGACCTCGCCCGCTCCCGCGGCCGGGCCTTTCTCTATGAATCCACCGTGATGGACGGCGCCCCGCTCTTCCGCATGGTGCAGGAGGGGCTGCCGGCCACCCACATCTTGGGCTTCCGCGCCATCCTCAACAGCACCACCAATTTCATCCTCACCCGCATGGAGGAAGGGCTCTCCTTCGAGGAGGCCGTGCGGCAGGCCCAGGCCATCGGCATCGCCGAGGCCGATCCATCGAACGATATCGATGGATGGGACGCGGCGGTCAAGACCTGCGTGCTGGCCAACGTGTGGATGGACGCGGACTTGCGGCCGGATGCGGTGGAGCGGACTGGCATCCGGGGGATCGGGCCGGAGGACCTGGCGGCGGCGCGGCGGGAGGGGCGGCGGATCAAACTGGTGTGCACGGCGGAGCGTTCGGCGGACGGGGGGGTGCGGGCCCGGGTGGCCCCGGAGGCCGTCCCCCTGGAGGACCTGCTGGCCCACGTGCGGGGGACCTCCTCCGTGATCACCCTGCGCACGGACACCCTGAAGCAGCTCACCCTCATCGAGCACGAGCCTGAGCCGGCCCAGACGGCCTTCGGCATCCTGGCCGACCTCATCGCCATCGCGCAAGGTCACTGGGCGTAAGGCAGGAGGTGGACGCAGGCCGGTGCGGCTCGTGATTCGAAGGTTCAGCCGCCCGGCCTCGTCCTGGAGTCCATGGGCAACCGGGTTACAATTTCCATCTGGACCCCTTCGTCGGGTTGTGAGAATGGATACAGCGATCGGCCCATCTGTATGGAATGAGAGGAGGAAAGCGATGCGAGATCGGATGCATCGGGTGCAGATCCGACTCACCCCAGAGCAGCATCGACGCCTCCGGATGCTGGCGGACCAGCAGCGGCGCAGCCTTTCCGATCTGGTGCGAGAGCTCCTGGACCAGGCGCTGGCCGTTCACAAGCCCGTTGCACGCGACGTGCAAGATCGGCTGGAACGCATCGAGCAAGCTCACAGGATCGCCACGCGTGTCCTGCATGAGCGAGGCGGTCTTCCGATCGAAGAGGATATCAGTGCTTTGATCCGTGAGATTAGGGAGGAATGATTCAATGACCTCGACAGCAGTTATTGATGCGAACATCGCAATCTATGCAGTGCTTCCTAGTCCTTTTCATCAGGCTGCTATCTCGCTATTGCGGCGTCTGGTGGAAGAAGGGATTGTCATTTATGTTCCTCACTTATGGCTTTGTGAAGTGGGAAGCGGAATTCGCAAGATTGCTACCCTTACTCGGTTGCCTGAGGAGCAAAAGATCCTTCAAGCCGCTTTTGATTTGCCTGTGGAGATCGCTGATGAGGATTATGATCTCTATCTTTCGGCGTATAAAATTGCAAAAGAATTAAATCAGAAAACGATATATGATGCTATTTACATCGCATTGGCAAATCGAGTTAACGGTGTATTCTTCACCGCTGACCGTTCTCTTTATCATAATTGCAGGAATAAAAGGATTGGGAATGTCTATCTTCTGGAATAAAGGTTGAGAGTTCTTGGGCGAGATTGTCTTTGTGGAGCTCGAATGTCGTTAAGATATTCCGGGTTTGTGATTTCATTTGCTTTATCTGGACCTGCGTGGTCCTCGAACGTGGCTTCCTCGACGTGAAGGCTGGGATGACCCGCCGGGTCGCCCCTGTCGGATCCGCCACACCTGGGCCCGCGCCCCTTCGAACTCCTTCTCCCAGCGGGGATCCTCCTCCAGGGCCCGGGCCAGCTCCTCCTGAAGAACTTTGTCGATCAGCAGGCGATCGACCCCGTAGCGTGTGAGCCGCTCGTGGTAGCGGGACGCGTGAGAGATGCGGACGTAGTCCAGCCACAGCTCGTAGGGGTAGAGCTCCACCCGGGGGTCCACGAAAACTTTCTGCTCCGGCAGGGCCCAGATCAGGTAGCTGCCATAGCCCATCTCGTTGAACAGGCGCCCGCCGGGGTGCGCCCGGAGGTATTCCACCGCGTCCACCGGCGTCTCGACCCCGACCAGGGGCCCGACGGGGTGCCCCCGCCACACCTGCCGCCAGTAGGCCTCCGGCAGGGGGATCCGCTCCACCCACCAGGGCTGCACGGCGAGGACCGGCAGGAAGAGCAGGGCGGCGAGGAGGGCGTTCAGCGGGCGGGGCGGGGGGCTGGGCCAGGGCCACGGCGGCAGGGCCCCGGCCAGCAGCCGGGCCAGGATGGGGGCGGCCACCATCCCGAACCAGATCACATAGCGCTGGCCGTTCCAGGCCAGCCAGAGGAAGGCGACGATCAGCAACGCCTCGGTGGGGGAGAGGCGGTAACGGGAGCAGGCGAGGGCCAGCAGCAACACCAGGATGCTCCCGTAAAACGTGACGTTGGCGATCCCGTGGGGTGTGGGGGAGGCCCATTCCACCACCAGGGTCTGGCTGGGCCGGTCGGTGAGCAGGCGGTGGACGTAGCCCAGGATCCCGACGCCCTGCGGGTTGAGGAGCAGGGCCAGCAAGGCGAGAGCGGCGGCGCCCGCCAGGGAGCGCAGGGTGGAGAGCGGGCGTTGCCCGAGGAGCGCCTCCAGGGCTCCGCCGGCGAGGAAGAGGAGCAGCAAGGCCGGGCCCAGGATGAAGGCCCCGTGGGCGTTGACCCAGAAGGCCATCAGCGGGGGGAGGGCGAGGAGGCCCATCGGGCGCAGGGCGCCCTCCCGGAAGCGGGACAGGAGGAGATAGAAAACCGCGAAGGGCACCCAGGACCAGATCTGGGGGCGCAGCACCAGGTTGTTGAGGGACATGCCGGCGGCCAGCGTGAGGGCCAGGGCGGCCAGGCGGCCGGAGCCGCCCCGCCGCCTCGCCTCCCATCCGATGAGGGCGAAGGCCACGAGGGCCAGCAGGTTGCGGGCGAAGGTGGGGAGCGGAAGCCCCCCGGCCCGATACAGCAGGGCGAGGAGCGCCTCCCCCAGCCAGGCCCCGTAGGTGAAAGGCGCATCCGGCGGCAGGGTCCAGCCGAACATGTTCGTGGCCGGGATGCGCCGCTCGTCGAGGATGAGCGTCCCGATCTTCAGATGCCACCAGAAATCGTTTGGGGGCAGGGGCACCAGCGAGACCAGCACCCCGAAGGCCGCCAGAACCACCATCAGCCAGAGGAGATCAATGGAAGCGCTCATCCTGTGGGCTCGCATAGCGTTTCCTTCTCCTTCATTACTCCGGAGAATGCTTCGGCATCGTAGCGCCGCGTTGGGCCAGGAGGGCCCAGCCCAGCAGCGCTGAGCCTGCCCAGAAGTAGAAGATCTGAGGCATGGAGGTAAACAGGAGGACCCCGTCCAGGATCCCATATGCCAGAATCAGTCTGAGGCGTCGGGGCGCAGGGGAATGCGAAATCAGATGGTAGAAGGCGGGGATCAGACCGACGAGCGCCAGCGTGAGGTCGAAGGTCCAGCCGTATGCCGCCGTCGCCAGGGAGATCAGCGTCCACAAGGGGATCTCCGGGATGGAAGGGCGATAGCGCAGCCAGAGCCCCAGGCCGACGAGCGGGGGAAGGAACTGGAGGACCACATACGAGGGGCCGATCAGCAATCTCAGAAAGCCCCCCAGGGTCGCGGTGGCCCAATCGGCGGGCGGGTAATGTCGCCAGGCGTGGAGATACTGGGCGAAGACCGGGGGGTGCAGGAGCCCGGAGAGGGCGGAGGCTCCGGCCGCGGCGGCGAACAGCCCGAGGGCGAAGCCGGGCTTCCGCTGCCGGACGGATTCGGCCAGCAGCGTCAGGAGCACAAGATAGACCAGGTGGGGCTTCACCAGCAGGAGGGCGGACCAGAGTCCGGCCCGGAAAGGATGGCGCGGGAACGCGCGCATCGCCTCAACCAGGGCGGGCAGCATCAGCGGCGTGATCTGCCCGGCTTTGAGGGCGTGGAGCGCCGGCGCGAAGGTGAAGACCAGGGCCCAGACCCCCCACGGCCGCGCGAGCGCGATGCGGAGGGAGCGGCTTAGTTGCGTTCCGCCCCATGCAAGGGCTGCCATCTGGAGGAGAAACCACAGGCTGCGGGCGAGAGGATAGGGCAACGCGCCGAAGGGGGCGAGGAGCGCCAGGACCCATGGGGGGTTCCACAGCATGACGGCTTCCCCCAGCGGGCGTCCGGCTTCCCGTTCGAGGCGGAGCACCTGTTCTGGATCGTAGGGGTTGCCGCCAGTGAGGGTCAGACGGCCGGCCGCCCAGTATTCCACGAAATCATCCACCCGGATGAAGCCGGGCGAGGTGAGGACACGTCCCAGGAGGATGACCCATGCGATCCCCGCCATGAGCAGGAGGGGCCAGCGGATCACGCGGTAGATTCGAAGCACCATGGCGATCCGCCTCCGAGCAGGTTCCCACGATCCGCGGCGCGCAGCGCGCCCTCGCTTCAGCTTACAAACGCATTTTTCATTTTCCTGTATGTTAGAAACCTGCGAAACATGAGATATTTTATGGATATAATCCACGGCATCCAGATTTGGCTGACATCTCCCCAGAAATATGGGTAGGCGAAGAGATACGTGAAAAGTCCAAGCAGGTTGATCCCGATCATTGACGCCGCATATCCGCCGATTGCAAGGGCGGGTTTCGATGCCTGAGCGATGGCTGCGGCCACCTGAAGGAGGGGCCACATCATCAGCACCCAATCGAAGCTCCATCCGTAGGGCGATGTGAGGATCGAGGCGATGATCAGCGGGGGCATCTCGTCCATCCAGCTCCAGCGCGCTCGCCGGGCGCGCCAGCGCCAGGCCGCCCAGGCCATGCCCGGGATCATGGGGAGGAAGCTCAGCCAGGCGCGATCCAGGCCCAGCAGCAGCCGCAGCATGAAGCCGGTGGTCGGGGTTGCCCACCCCAGAGGCGCGTGAGAGCGCATGGCCTGGAGATAATGCGGAAGAACATGGGGATTCAGGATCCATGCAATGGCGGTGGCGATCCCCAATCCCAGCGCGGAGATCCCCACGGCTGCCCCGAAACGCTGGCGCCACGCCCATAGCAGGTAGACCAGCAATACCAGATAAACCAGGTGGGGTTTCAACAGGAGCGGAAGGAGGGCAAGGCCGGCGCCGATGGGAGAGTTTCTTTCCAGAGAGATCACCAGCCCGATCAACCCGAGCAGGACCAGCCATCCGATCTGACCTTTAAGCCACATCGTCAGCGTGGGGAAAAAGAAGAACCCCAACACCCATGCGATCCATATCCTGGAAGATGGGCCGGCATAGCGTCTCCAGATCCATGCGAAGCTCACTGCCAGGGCGATCAGGCTGAGCCAGAACCAGAGGGCGCGAGCGATGGGATACGGTAGAAGGGCGAAGGGAAAGAGCGCGGCAAAGGCATATGGGGCATACCACATGAGCGCCACGGCTTCCTGGGGGATCGGCTCGTGGCCGATATCCTTGAGGATGCGGTTGAGATCCCCGAGGGAATAAGGGTTCCCTCCGGTTCGGTGGAGGTAGGCCGATCCCCACAGGATGCCGAAGTCGTCGTCTCTCCGCAGGGCGAGCGCGTCGAACAGCGAGGCCGTGGCCCCGACCAGGATGGCGAGGCCCGCGGCGACCAGGAGCAGCTTCAGCAGCCCGCCCATCCGCATCGACACGCGCAGGTTGTTCATCCGCCCACCTCTTCGCGAAGCGAACGCTTCACCTCGCCTCCGGCCGCGGTGAGGGCCGGCAGCGTCCATTGTATCCCCCAGCCGATGCGGCGGGCCATCCAGGCGGTGAGGGGCGCTCCGAGGAAGAAGGCGACCCAGATCAGGGCGAAGGCCGCGCGCAGGGCCGGGCGGGCGGTGGGGGCGTGCTCCCAAAGCAGGAGGGCCGGGAGCAGCAGGATGGACCAGTCGTAGATCATCGCGTGCGGGGTCAGATACACGGTGAGGACCACCGCGGCGGCGAAGCGCAGGGGGTCCTCCCGATGGCGACGCCAGAAGCGGAAGGCAGCCCCGGCCGCCATCAGGGCGGAGAGGAGGGCGAGGGCATCGGCCAGGCGGGGCTGCCCCGGCAGCAGCAGCCGCCAGAACCCCCGTGGGCTGTGCAGATGCCAGAGGGGGAATTCCTTCCAGCCCGGAAGGTCCGGGTAGACCGATCGCGCCAGGTCCAGATACGCGCGGGTGGCCTCCGGGAGCAGGAGCCCGGAGAGGGTGGCGAGGGCGGCTCCGGTGAGGAAGAGCCCGAGCAGGGCGCGGCGGCCCCGGGGGCCTTCCGCCAGGTAGAAAAGCAGAAGCCCGAGGAGCAGGTGGGGCTTATACAGCAGCAGGCCGGAGAGGGCGCCGGCGGCCATCGCGCGGTTCCGCCGCCACAGGAGCCAGGCTCCGGTGAGGAGGGCCAGGCTGAGGAGCCCGTTCTGCCCGAAGCTCACCGAGGCGAAGACCGGGAGGAAGGTGAGGGCCCAGGCGGTGACCTGAAGAAAGCCGGCGGGCCGGAGGGCTCGCAGGCTGAGGGCGAGTAGCAGGAGCTGCAGGGCGCTCCAGATCGCGAAGCTGATCGGGTAAGGTGGAAGGGAGAGCGGAACGAAGAGGAGGGCGAAGAAGGGCGGGTTGAGGAAGGCGTGATAGGCCGGGAGGTGGGGCCCGATGATCGCCCGCTCGGCGGCCAGCTGGGCCTCCGGGTCGTAGAGGCAGGCCGCCTGCCCATGGCGGATCATCCACCCGGCGGCATAAAACTGGAGGTAATCCGTCCCGATCACCTGGCCGGCGAGGTCCAGGTTCCCGGAGCCGCCGAGCCCGCTCAGGAGCCATCCGCCCCACAGGGCGATCCCGGCGATCCAGGCGTAGCGCAGGCGGACAGGGGTTAGAAAATCAAACATTCTTGTCATGATACGAGGAAAACAAGTAATCATATATCATCAAAATTAAAGTGGCAGGCGGAAATAAGGCCAGAAGGGCGGCTTCGATTAATGCGCCAACAAAGAGCAAGAAAAAAGATCCCAAATAAATGGCGATCGTTAAATATAGCAATCGATATGACGGTTTCCATGCCGACCAAAGTACCAAAGCCGGGATAATTATGGTCAAATCATGAACCAAGCTATATGGTGCAGCAACTAATGGATACAGAATTGCGAATATCCAAGCAGGAATTTGGTTTAAGAATAGACGATTACGTAGTGAATGGGCAAACCAGCCGAGCAAGATACCCAGAAATAATAATTGTAGTATAGAGAAAATAGCTAAAATTGGCTTTACTGAGACAGGGAGAATAGTGGCCAGTAATCCATAAATCGTGATTAATCCGAAGGAAGGAAATCCCTGGATCCATGGCAACTCGATCAGGAGAGATTGAAGTCTAATGTAATCCAAATAAATAGGAAAATTTCCACTTAATAAATCAGTTCCTACCCACAGAATTGCGACAACAATAAAAGAGAGTAATGCGGCCCACTCTTTCCAGACCATCCATAATATAAGAAAACCTAACGCAAAATGGGGCTTATAAAGGAGAAGACCGCACAAGAGTCCCGCTAAGCTCGGGTAGCCAGCACGTTGCCACCACAGAATGTTGGTAACCAGCCATAGAGTAAGTCCATGATTCTGACCCACTCGCCAGCCTAGTGCAAAAGGGAAAAATGAAAGAACAAGAATAAGCATCTGCCAGAACGTCAATCCAAGCGATTTTAGTTCCTTATTAACAATAAGATTGAGTTGATGTGTTGAGTGAACGACTAAAATCAGGGTAAGTGTATTCCAGATAAGAAAGGCGACAGGTAAAGAAAAAGCGTTGAATATGCTATAAAACATGGCCACATAGGGGGGACTAATAAATGGATTAAGACCTGGATAAGGGGTGGGCGCAATAAGTGATTCTTGAATGCGGGCTTGTACTTGGAAATCGTAAAGATGAGACGGATTATGCCGATAGAGGAGTCCTGCCCCATAGAGTGTGATGAAATCTGTGCCCAGGATGAACCCCCAGCCCCCTTGCCAGCCGGTAGTCACCCCCTAAGGTATTGGTGATGCGGGAAGGTCAAGAATTCCTCCCAGGTCCAGATGTGGTCGGTCAACCCAATGGCCATCGCTGGCGTCCGCGGCCGATACCGCCGCCCCTCCGGCAGGCCCTCCTGCGCTTCCCGCAAGGCCCGATGCGGCCGCAGCC
>Ga0079997_115624_pt1 | contig 19377 bp, 15 predicted proteins | sample PerSpoCPS_CMetaG_FD_69200 | JGI IMG/M metagenome (GOLD analysis project Ga0079997, IMG submission 69200) | Archaeal communities from Yellowstone National Park, Wyoming, USA - Perpetual Spouter C (PS_C) MetaG (SPADES assembly) (version 2) | ecosystem: Environmental > Aquatic > Thermal springs >... | reverse complement strand
ACGGTGGGCCAGCGGCGCGCGCTGGCTGGACGGCGGCGAGCAGGCCGAGGAGGAGCGACCAGATGCAGAGGAAACGGAGATACCGCATTGTCCTCCTCTTCCCAGCACCCAGCACCGACGAACGCTCCGCGGTGCCTTTCTACCAGATGAACGAGCGAACTCGTGAACGGGTTACGAAGGGGGAGTGACGACGGAGTGGGAGGCTCGTCCGCTCGAACGCCAGGGTCATCGACCGACGCGGCGTTTCGCTGGTGAGAGGGACCAGTGAGTACGGTGCGAAAACCGTGACGGCATGGCGAGCGCTCCGTCGGTACCTGCTCGGTTCCGTCGCCATGACAGGGGGAGCCTCGAGCAGGATGCGACCATCCCGCCCGGTCGGCGAGGCGATGACCAGGCACAGGGCGTGGGTGCATTCACAATATCGGACACTGGCGGGCCGGTTGCACGGCCGGCGCTGCGAGAGGCAGCCGATGTTGTGAGCCCCACCGGCGTGCTCGGCGAAGTCCGCAATCGATCACCGTCTTCATCGGTCTGCGGCCTGCAACGACGCCACGCACGGGCTCGGATCGAAGGCACGCCTGTTCCGGACAGGGGCGATTTCTGATCTCTCGCCACCGCGACACCAGGCGACATGCGAGAGATTCGGAGTGTGCATGCGCGATCGAGATCGACACGCCTCCAGGGAAGCAGCCCTCGCATCACTTTTGTGCTTCCGACGCGTGACGTACGACCGCAGGCTCTGGCACACCGGAGCGAGCTTCTGACCTCGAGCGAGCGATGAGTTCGGTAAACCCCTAATTCGACTGGTAGCGGAACCATCACAGCGCTGCCGATCTCTCTCCATGATGTGATATCGAAGATAGAACGAGTGTTCGCTAGGATGACGAAGAGCGACTCACTGGGGAGCAGTCGCCGAAATGCGCCTGAGGCGATGGGATCGCAACGGAAGAGAGCTCCGGGGAATCCCGAGAAAAGCATTCCCACATGACCCGCCGATACCGTTTCAGATGCGCAGCACCGCATCCTGATCTCGCGGAAAGCATTGTTGGATCGCTCGCATCATCGAATCGTCGCGCCGGAGCCGGACAGTGTTCTCGTTTCTAACCGGGAGTGCGTCGCACGAACTGGGCACCGTGGCATCATTCCGACTCGTCCAGGAGGCGATATACTTCGAGACGGCTGTTCCTGGAGCGCATCCATACGTAACGACGATGAAGTGTAGCCTTCTGACTCCACCGCGCAAGCGAAAGGTGCTAAGATCATCCTTGCGGCGATCAGTGTTCGTGCGCCAGCGCACGAGCCTCTCGAGTGATGGAACGCGGAGCGACGATGCCCGGACCCCCATTCGCCGACGCGTCGTCGGATAATGACTTGGAACGATTGAAAGCAGAGATTCTCTCGATGCGGCGTCACCGAAAGGATGGAAGGCCAGTACCCCACAAGCTCGTTCTCCTTTTGGCCGTAATCGATTGCTTCGCTGACGGAACTTTCCGCGACAATCGGATTTATCTCGATGATCGATTAGAGATGTCTTTTCGAACGCACTTCGAGCGATTCGGCATAGAAGAGCATCGGGCGCCAATCGTCTATCCTTTCTTCCATTTGAGATCGTCGCCATTCTGGTATCACCGTATCAGAGAGGGACAGGAAGCCTCCTATACGGCATCGACGACAGTCGTGTCCAAAGCGGCAGCCAATCGAATGATCGAGTACGCTTGCTTGTCCGACTATGCCTACTCAGTGATGACTTCAGTCAGCAAAAGAGAGCGACTTCGGTCCTGGATCGAAGAACTGCTTCGAGACGAGTTGGGCGATTAATCGCTGGGCAGGGACAGCCGTTCGATAGGCTGGTCTCTGCTTCGAATGATCACGAGAATGCTCGCCGGTCTGTGTGGTGGGTGTTCCCGCAAGCACCGACGTTAGCGAGCGTTCCCGTCGACGCGGTAGGACCAGACACAAAAAGAAGCGCAGGCGACGATCCGGATTGGGATCGGACGGTTCACGACGCGCGAGGAGATCGAGCGCGCCGCGCACCTGATCGCGCTCGCTTGGGAGCGACTCGTCGCACGAGGCCGGTGAGCGCTCGTTACCCCGCCGCTCAGCCGAGATCGGCCAAGAGGTCGGCGCGGGGGAATTGCTGGTGCTGCAGCGCGCGCCGGACACCGGTACGACTCAGTTCGTCCAAGGCCGCGCGGCAGAGCTCCAGACCCGCCTGGCCATGCTCGCGCCAACCGGTCGCGGTGACGGGCGCGAAGCCGTGGGCGAGGAGCGAATAGTTGCGGTGCTGCGTCCACTGCAGGAGACGCCCGCGCTCGGCGGCGAGCCAGCCAGCGAGCGGCTCACCGGGGAGGTCAGCCAAAAGATCCCAGGCCTGGACGAGGGCGAGCCGGACCGGCCCGTTCCCCTCGGCTCGCCCGGCGAGCTTGGCTCGCCAGGCCTCGGGAAGGCGCGCCAGCTCGACGTCGCTCGTGTCGATGCGATGTCCCAGCCAGAGGCGCAACTGCACGAGCAACTCGAGCGCGCGGTAGACGCGGGCGACTGCATCGTCGTAGCGGGACTGGGTCGCCCGACGCTCGGCATTGAGGAGGATGTCCTCGACGGCGATGTAGGGATCGCGCAGCTGCTCGAGGGGAGTCAGGCGCGACCCGCGAGCATCCGGCTGGCCCGGCGCGAAGGCGCGGACGACGCTGGTGAGCTGGTCCAGAACGGTGAGCCAGCTGTGCCAGTCGCGCCGGTACAGCTCCAAAAACGTCTTCGCTGTCGCCAGCTCGTAGCGATCCCAGGCGTCGAAGGCACGGCAGAGGTTGCGGGCATGTTCGAGCCGGGTGCGCAGGGCTGCCGAGAGTTCGCGCTGCAGAGCCTGGTCGAGCGTGGCCGCCGCCTCAGCGTAATCGAAGCGCTCGAGCGCGAGACGCGCCAACCCGACGAAGCGACGCGCCCGGACGTCATGGACGCCGCTGACGGGGGCGAAGCTCTCTGTCCCCGGGATCACGGTCGCCTGGCGTCCGCGCGCGCCGCGGACGAGCCGGAGCTGTACCTCGGGCGAGCCCTCGCTGTCCAGGGCAGCCAGGACCAGGGCAGCGCTCATCGATTTCGTACCGGCCGTATAGTCAGCCAGGAGTTCAGCTCCCGGGAAGCGCTGGCGGAGTTCGGCGAACCGGGCGACGAGTACCTCGTAACAGCGGACGAGGTCATCGGGGTCGGTCAGGGTGAGGACGTGGTAACGCTCCGGTGCGAGGCCAGCCAGCGCCGCATACTCGGCGACGAAGTCGAGGCTCCCGGTCTGGGTATCGCCCGGTACCGAACAGACGAAGGCGACGAAGTCCGGGCGAGCCTCGCGCAAGGCGTAGGCTTCCGGTCGATCGGCGACGTTACCGTCCGTCGGCTTCCCGACGTTGAGGACGAGGACGCGACGCACTGGCTGGTTCATCGTTCACTCCCTGTTCGGGAACACGCCGTAGCCGCTCGTCGTCTTGGCCCCGAAGCCCAGTTGGGCCAACCCGTTGCGGAGCCAGCCCAGAGCGAGCTGCCGGAGTCGGCCATCGGGATCGCTCGCTCCCTGGCGGAGCCCGATGGCCAGGCGGTAGCGCGTGCCCGGCGCGACAGTGAGGAAGGTGATCGGCTTCGGGTTCTGCCAAGGGGTCGGGGGCTCCTTCCCGCTGTAATAGTCCGGATAGTGGGGGGTCATCACGTCGAGCTCGAGGCGCCAGCCCGGCTCGGGGTAGGCGTCGAAGAAGACGAGCGCACCGGCCTGGCCGACCTCGTGTGCGTCTCCTGAGCGTGGTACGCGACCGAAGACGGAGAGGAAGTCGGGATCCGACTCGTCGCGTCGCTCGACGAGATGGGCGTAGGCACGGGCGACACCCTTGAGGCCGCTCCCCGGGAGTACGGGAAAGCCGAGCCGGTCGAAGCGGAAACCGATCTCGAGCGGGCCGTGCGCGCCGAGGCCGGTGACCAGGCGGGTCTCCAGCGTGAGCGTGAACGGCTGAGCGCCAGCCGCGCGGACGGTCTCTTCCCAGCGAGCGAGCCGGGCCTGAGCGAGCGGGCTCGCGGCGAGCCGCTCAGCAGCCTCCATGACATGGCGCAGGAAAGTGCGACGAGGCGTCGCCTCTTTCTGGTCGCCGAAGATGGCTGCTTCCGGCGCGAAGCGATCGAAGAGGAGCCCGGGGTTCGCCACCTGGTTCCGGGCGCTGCTCCAGAACGTCCGCGTGGCGGGCGGGAGGAGTGGGTGCGGCCGCCCTCGCTCGCCGTCGGCGCGCTCGGCCGATCGATCACGGTCGCGTGGTGGGCCGGAGCGGCCCCCCGAAGGTGGCCGCGCTTCACCGCGTTGCGGTGGACGACCGTTGCCGCGCGGCTGGTCGGGTCGCGGTCGCTCACGCATCGGCTCCCTCCTTCACCAGCTCGGCTTCGGCGAACCGCTTGAGCCAGGCGAGGAAGGTGAGCGCCTCCAGCGTGGCGCGGCGGTACTCAGCGACGCTGGCCTGGCGGACGATCCACTCGCGGAGGTCATCGCGAGGCGTACCGAGGAGCTGCTGACTGACCCAGCGCGAGAGATCGCGAGCGAGTTGGCGGTGTTCGTTCTGTTGGTCCTTGGCCTTCGATGCCAGGAAGGCGAGGGTCTGGCCGAGCCCGTGCATTTGGACGAGCGAGGCGACCTGACGGGCGAGCTGGCCGTACTCGCTGGCGAAGTCGGTGCGTTGCACTGCTTGGACGCATTGCCAGGCGTAGGCAGCTCGCTGCTGCTCGAGGGTGCGCTGCCGGGTTGTGGGCGTGCTCATCGCTCGGGCCTCCTTTCAGACGCGCGCGACGCGCAGGACGACGGCACCGCGGCCGGTCGTCTCGTCGCCACCCAGGCGGACCCGCCGGCCGTCGAGCTTGCCTGTCAACCAGCCGAGCAGCGTGCGGCCGTCTTCGTTCACCTTGTCATAGCGCGAGCGGGTCGTTGCCAGGAGACCGACCAGAAGCGTTTCGGCCGGCAAGGTCTCGGTCGTCCAGAGGGCGCCCGATTCGACCGTCTTGGTCTCGTCCTTCAGCCGCACGTGGGCCTCGACCTCGGTCGCGTAGAGGACGAAGTCGCGGAACTCGTCGTCGGGCAGGACGCAGAGATGCTTGGCCAGGTTCTCCCGCCACCAGGCGTATTCCGGCGTCTGGGGCAGGGCGAGGGCGACCAGCCACTCGGCCAGCGCCGAGACGAGACCGGCCAGTTCGCCGGCCAGCGTGAAGCTGTACTCCTCGAGGACGACACCGACCTGCTGACCAGCCGGGGTGAGGAGCGCGCTGCCATTGGCGACAGCGCACTGACCCGGCTGGAGACCGGCGAAGCGGGTGGGGTCGACCGGCCCCTCGAGTCCGGCCAGCTTGGCCAGACGCCCGAGGCGGGCCAGGACAGCCGGGCTGGTCGTCCAGGCGAAGACGCCAGCCAGCGAGCGAACCGGGAAGAGAACGACCTGGAGGTCGGTGACCTGGAGGGCGCCGGCATGGGTGGAAGCCTCCTCGGGCCGATCGGGGCCGAAGAGGGCACGGTGACGCTCGGCATCGGCGCCGTTGGCCTGGGTCGTCGCGCGGAGGACGCCCTTGACGCTGGACGCCTGGACGATCGGAAAGCCGGTGATCCGCTCGCGCTGGATGGGCAGGTCGACGGTTCCGACCGAGCGGCCGGTACCGGCATGGACCGGTGTCTCGCAGTAGGCGAAGAGCAAGGCACTCGCTTCGGCCATCTCACCATCCTCCGATCAGCACTGTCCCGAAACCGATCTCGGCACCCCAGTCGCTCACAGTCGGCCAGGGAAGGTCGCTGGTGCGGCGGAGCCGGGCCTCGCCACGGGCCACGAAGTAGTAGACGCTCCCGGCCGGCACGGCGCGGTGCGCGGGGCGCTCGCGACCACGCGCGAGATCGAAGCCACCGACCGTCTCGTAGCGATCGAGCGCCGCCGCGACCAGCTCGACGGAACCTTCGAAGAAGGCGCCCCAATCCCGCGGGAGCCAGCCGCGCTCGAAGACGGCGGGAGTCAGGAAGAAGAGGACGAACCGCTCGGGCAACGGCTCGGGAACCGGTGGTGGAGCGAACGAGGTGACGACCTCGAACCGTGCCGACCGGCGTTCCCCACCGAGCGCGAGGACTCCCGCCGGCTCTGGCCAGTCGAGCCCGGTGAACGAGACCAGCAGCCCCACGCCAGGCGCTGGTCGGACGTAGCGCGCCTCGTAGTAGAGTCCCTCGCGCGTCGTGCGGCGGGACGAGTCCTGGGCGATCCCGATCCGCACCTCCTCCGCCCAGAGTTCCTCCTGCGGGACACCGGGAACGGGCTCGCCGCGGGAGTAGGCAGCGAAATCGGTCAGGCGCAGCCAGAGTCGCTGGCTGGCCTTCTCGGACACTGGCTCGCCTGCGTGCCACAGCGGGAAGAGTGCGGGTGTCGGTGTGGGCAGACGCAGCCACTCCGGTGGCTGCTCGGGCAGCGGCAGGCGCCGGGCCTGGCGACCGGGGAACGCTGCATCGGCCGGTGGGGGAAGCAAGACCTCGAACTCGCCGGATGCGGTCCGACGTGCGACGAGCGGGCCGACCAGGCGCAGCGGCCCCCAGTCTTCCGGTCCACCGACCACCCCGGCGACAGCTGCGGCGTCCCAGGGGGGAACCGTGGAGTGGACCATGAGGTGGTAGGCACGCAACGCTCCCTGCACCACCAGCGGACTGGGCGGAAAGCGACTGGCGGCGCGGAACTGCTCACCCGCCATGAAGGGGCGGCCGTCGCGGAAGAGCCAGACGTCGAGCGGTTCCAGGAACAGCGTCGTCACTCGCCACCTCCTCTCGCCAGGAAGCGCGCCAGCGCCAGCCAGTCGGCCAACTGTGCCGGTCCGGAGGGCACGCGTTCGAACCGCCGCGAGTCGTCCTCGCCCGGCAGGCTGGCGCGCAGCTGGTCGTAGCTGGTCGCGAAGCCGTACAGCCGCTCGACCAGCCGCTCGCGCTCGTCCGCGGTACCGCTCGGCCACTCGCCCTGGCGTTTGACCGAACGAGCGAGCACGGCACGGAAGGCCGCATCGGCCTGCGGGAAGGCGCGAGCGTACTGGCGCAGGTCGGTGGGCAGGCGACCGGAGAGGCTCCCCGCGCCATCGCGGCGGAAACGGTCGACCAGGTCGGGCAGGTCGAGCCCCACGAGTCGATCGGCGCGAGCGACAACATAGACGATCTCACCACCGCGCGGCTGGAGCTCGACAGCGACCGCCCCCTTGCCGGGCAGCCGCTTGGCCCGCTTTTCCGCCTCGCGTGCGCTCCGGAGGAGGTCGCCGAGCGGTTCCAGCCAGTGGCCGATGGCGATCCCGGCCGAGGCGGAGCGTCCGTCCGTGATCTCGGCGAACGCTGCAGCGAGTGCCAGGACGAGCGAGACCGCCTGCTCGGCCGGTGCTAGTGCCACGACGTCGTCCCCTCCCTGGTAGACGAAGACGGTATCGGGTGCCGCGCGCCTACCGACTTCTTCGGCAGCGACCGCGAAACGGGCGAGCTTCCGGCTGATCTCGCGGTGCGCCCCGAGGCCACCTTCGCCGAGCGCACTGGTCAGCCACTGCCCCATCGAGTCACCGTCGAGCACGACGACCGCGACGTAGCGGGACGGGCGCTGGCCGACCGCCTGGTAGAGCTCGGCGAGGCGATGGCGGGCAGTGCGGAGCGGCGTCTCGACCTGGCTGCGCAGTCGCTCGGCCTCATCCGGATCGAGGCCGAGTTCCTCCACCAGCGCTGGCCACTCGAGGGTCGACTCGTAGAGGAAGGCACCGTCGTAGGGGAACGCCTCGACGGTGTGGCGCGTGCGGCGGTACCGGTCTGGCCGCTGGCCGAACGCTGTCACCAGGAGCTCGAAGGCATCGCGGTAGGACTCGAGTGCCGGGGCGGCACGCTCGGCCGCCAGGCGGGCGAAGGGCCGAGCGGCGATGGTCGGGACTGAGGGATACGCTTCCTCGGAGGAGGCGAACCGCTTCACCGCGCTGACCGCATCCAGCCGCTCGTGCTCGCCGACGAGGCGGCCACCCTGCGGGTGGCGGCGCACCGCGCGCCAGAACGCGCGGGGATCCTGACCGGCGGGAGCGAGCGCTGCGCGGTTGCCCCCCAGCGAGTCTTTGACGCCAGCTTCGGCACGCTGGGTAAAGGTACGTGTCTTCTTGCGTGCGGCGATGCCGGCCTGAGCCCGGTAGAAGGCGGTCGCATAGTCGTCCTGCTCGATGCGGGCAGCCGCCCAGTAGATTTCCCAGACGTCGCCCGTTTGCGCCCGCCATTGGGCACGCAGGGCATCGTCGAGCTGCGCGTACCGCTCGAGTTCGGCCAGCGCCTCGCTGGCCAGCTGTTCCCAGCGGGTTTGCAGGGCTGCTGCTGCTCGCTCGGCGAGCGACTCGGCATCTTCCCAGGGCACGCGAGCGACGATGACGTTGGGCGGGTCGCCGGAGCCGAGGTCGGCGGGGTAGACGAGTTCCGCACCGGCATCCTGGAGCGAACGGGCAGCGGCCCGGGCCAGCTCGGCCAGGATATGGCTCCCGGCGTAGAGGTCGGCTGTTCGGCGCGCTTCGGCGATGAACGCTTGCACAGGGCCGAAGGTGAAGCGGAGGACCGCGTCAGGCATACTGCACCTCCGCGACGTTAGAAAAAGACGACCGGAGCTGCCTATCGACCGCTTTTGTCAGTTTGTCGAGCAACGAAGAGTCTACCAAACCGGGATCCTTGTAAAGTTGCGCTCGAAACAGCGTCACGACACCCATAAGTTGTCCATTCGCAGCGAGAGTGACAGAAAGTAAGAGAGGGGACGGCCTTCTCATTTTCTGTACCTGTGATCCCCTCAGAGGCGCCCCGAATACTGCTCGATCGTCGATGTCTTTAAATTCTCCGCGAATATTACGAAGAAACTGCTGAAGTTGGTTCATGGCGAGTTGCCAGTCGCTATCTGTGACAAAGTGCTGCTCTCTTCCTTTGGCAGCCTTTTGGGACGTTGACGTCAATTTGTCGAATGAGAAGAGCCAAATCGAGCATGCCTGGGGGTGAAGGATTTCCCACTGGGGCAAGCTTTGGAGAGGGCGAGACTGCGCACCGAGTTCCTGCCTGATTCGAGAAAGGGTGTCACCAAACTGCCGCGCAGCGTCGTCCAGCTGGCTGCGCAAGTGGAAGGGAAGACCCTGCAACAGCACCGGCTGGTAGCGTCTACCACCCTCTGGCATTTTGACGGAATGCAGTCGCACACCCACACTTCCTGCAGCGCGCCGGCTACGGGCGCCGACACCTCCTAAATGGATGAGCAACCACGTCGCGAGAAGTGCACGCCGTAACGCTTTTTCCTGCTGCTCCACTGACGTACCACTTCTCCCCTCTAACATAAGGTTAAATTGTGATCCTGGAATAAAATATTGCCGCGCATTCAATGACCCCACCTTCTGCATTCCAAATAACAAATATGTTAAGCTCTGCAGATTCTCCTCAAAGGCCTGTTTGTGCATTCTGACTCTCGTGGTCCGCACGACGATCGTCGAGGCCCCGGCCTTTCCCTCACCCCCGGCTTCGCCGAAGGTCTCGGCCTCGAGGCGGCGGATCTCGGCGAGCGCCTGATCGTCGGTTCCGTAGCAGCCGCCGAGAAGCGCGCGCAGCCAGAAACGGAGCGCACCGCGGATGGAACTCGCCCGGAGCTCCGGATCGCCGCGCGGGTCAGCACCGCCGAGGAAGAGTGGCGTCAACGTCACGAGAGGGAGGCGGACGGAAGGGAGTGTGTGCTCTTTGCTCATCAATGGCTCCTTCGCTTACGCCGTCGCCACAACCTGCTCGATCTCCTCGATCGCGACCGCAAAGTTGACGCCCTGCGCGGGGATCTCGCCAGCCCAGGGGATCTCCCCGATAGCCATCCCGACGACTCTGCCCTGCTCGTCGAGCAGCGGGCCGCCACTGACACCGGGGTTCAGGGCTGCGTCGGTCTGCAGGAACTCTACGCCATCGAAGGTACGCCGTCCAGAGAGCACACCACGCGTGACGGTCGGCTCGCCCAGCAGCTGGTCACCCAGTGCGTAGCCGAGCGCCGTGAGGGCGCTGCCGAGCGGGAGCTGGCGCGACTGGCCGCGCGGCAGGGGCTGGACACCGACCAGCGCCGGCGCCTCGAGCAGCGCGACGTCGTGGCGCTCGTCACGCTGGCGCACGGTCGCTGGGTGTGCCGTCCCATCAGGTGCGATCACCTCGACACGTTCCCAGCCGGCAACGACGTGCGCAGCCGTGACGACGAGCGTCCGGTCGCTCTCGCGTGCCCAGACGAAACCGGTTCCCAAGCCGTCCGGCACCCGTACCTGGAGGACACTCTGGAGCGCGCGGTTCACCATCGTCGCCCGGTCCCCCGGGTCAGCTGGGCCGCTCGCGATCGGTGTCGGCGCGGGGGCAGTCGGTGCAGGGGCGAGTGGCGGGACAGTCGGGATCGGCGTGACCGTGAGCACCACCCGCGTGTCGAGCGCCGGGACGTCGACCGGTGCCCGCCAGCGGGCGACGACCAGCCCAGCCAGCGCCAGCGTCAGGAGTCCAGCGAACAACACTGCGACGAGCAGCAGCGAGTTGGCTCGCCCCATGCCTGCCTCCTAGTACCCGAGCTGCGCCAGCAGCTGCTCGCGCTGGGCGAACAACTGGTCCAAGCGTCGCGCCGCTTGGAGCCCTCGTTCGTAGGCGTTCGCGAATGCGATGCGGTCACCGTATCGATAGGCGTTCTGCATGTCTGTCATCGCATCGATGAGGTTGTCGAACTCGTTGTGAATCTGGTCATCGAGGAGCACGACCTGCGCAAGAATACTACCAATATTTTCAGCTCTCGGCACGCTGCTGCTGGCGGGTGGCTTCCTCGCGCACCTGGCTGAGCTGGCGACTCTGCTCGGCGACCTGACCGGTCAGTTCCTGAATCCGCTTTTCCTGCTCGGCGTTCGTCGCCATGAGCTCGTTCAGGCGAGACTGGAGGCGGTCTCGCTCGTCCGACAGCTGGTCGCGCTCGGTCGCCAACCGGTCGCGCTCGCTGGTGAGCGACTGCACTTGTGCCTGGAAATCGCGGTTCGCCTGGGAGAGTGAGGCGATTTGCTCCTCGAGAGCTCGCTCGCGGGCCTGGCGGCGATCGAGCTCGACGTAAGCGAGCGCCCCGCTGGCCAACAGGGCAAGCAGGAGGAGCCCACTCAGGATACCGAGCAACGTGACGGTGCGGTTCCGACCGGGGGCTGGCGCGCCGGCGGACGCGGTCGAGGAGCGCGGCATGGCTGGTTCACCCGGTGCGGCTGGATGATCTGGCGGCGAGGGAGGCGCTGGCTGCCCCTTCGGCTCGTCCGGTGCGGGCAGCGAAGCATCGCTGCTGGCTGGGGAGTCGCCAGTCGCTTTCCCCGCGGTGAGGGGAAGGGCCGCGGTGTCCGGCGTAGGCACAGGATCAGGCACGGGTTGACCACAAGCAGGGCAGAAGCGTGCCTCAGCCGGTAAAGCAGCCTGGCAAGCGGTGCATCGCATCAGTGCACTCCCTCCGCGAGGAAGACGACCGGCTCGGACCCAGGCACTGCTCGCAGCTGGTTCCTGTAGCGCTCGAATGCGTTGGCGAAGGCTCGCAGGCCTGCTGCGATATCGTCGCGGCCTTGCCAGAGGAGCACCGGATCGCGGGTATCGAGCGCGCGACGGATACGGACCGCACCGCGCTCCACCAGTTCGAGTCCGACCATCAGCTCGGAATGGAACGCCGAGAGCGTCGGTGGTGGCGTCGCTTCGCGCATGGCGCGGGCGCAGTCCTGGAGGAAGATCAGGCGGCGCTCGATGTCAGCGCGCCAACCAGGAGCATCGAGGGCAGGATTATCGAGCATGGCTGCGAGCGGCTGGAGTCCCGCGGCGAGCGGGAAGACAGTCGGGATGATGGCGTCGTAGTACGGGAGTTCCTCCGGCCGGGCCGTATCCCAGGTGACCGGTTGCTCGCCGAGCTGGCCGTAGCGCCACTGGTAGTAATGGAGTCCCACGTTCCCGGCCTCGACGCGCCAGCCGGGTGGGTTATCCGGCGTGTAGGTGAGCACGCGACGCTCGAAGACCTGGACGAGGACGCGCTTGGGGACACCGCCGACGCGGACGGTCGTCCAGTAGGCCTCGGTGAGCGGGAAGCCAGTGGCGTAGAAGGGATTCTCGAAGAGGCGGTCCTCCCGGAAGGCGCCATCGCTGTACACCGTGCCGCGGGCGTTCATGAAGTCCCAGAAGACGCTGGCCACCGTGTGGTTCGTCTCGCGCACCAGGGCAGCAGCAGTCACCCCGTAGCGGGCGAGCGTTTGGTCGGCCCCGACGGTGCCGTTCCGGTCGACGGTCTGGATGATGGTCATACCGACCGGCAAGGGTTGGTACCCCATGAGCGGCTGGAAGCTGGCATAGGTCGGGGCGTTCGGATCGTCGAGATCACCAGCGACCGTGACGCGGGCAGCGGGGGCTTGGGCGAACCGGTTGTGACCGAGTTGGACCTGACCGGTGATGAGCTCCTTGGCCAGAAGCCCGTTGGTCACGTACCAGGGATTGACGGGGTCGGCACCGATATCGGTGATCTCCATGCGCGTTTTGTCGAAGTACTGGACCATGCGGACCCCGAGGACGTCCCCCTCGAAGTCGGTCGCTTCGTCGTACTCCTCGACCAGTACGTGGGTGATGGGAGCTGGGCCCCACATCCAGGTGCGGGCAGCACGTCCTTCGGCGACCGGGCGATCAGCCCGCGCCCAGGTACGCCAGAACGCGACGCTGAGGCCAGGCTGCTGGGCGCTCACAGGGAGCGCGGGAGCGAGCAGCGTCGCGAGCAGCAGGGCCGTGACGAACCACCGTGAACGCATCGTCCTCCCCCTCTCGGACCACTCGACCACTCGTGACCAGGATCGTCGAACGACGGGAACACAGGGGTTCCCATCCTGCAGGAACGAGCGCGGAGTGCGATACTGCGGTGCGGAAAGGAGGTCGGCGATGCAGGATCTGGTCCAGCGATGCGATCGCTATCTGACGGAACACGAAGCGGAACACCTGCAGGCACTCGGGGACCTCTTGCGGATCCCGAGCATGAGCGCACTGCCGCAGCATCAGGCGGACGTCCAGCGGGCCGCCGAATGGGTGGCAGACCGGCTGCGAGCGATCGGCGTTCCGGAGGTGCGCTTGCTCGAGACGGAGCGAAACCCGATCGTCTTCGGGCATTGGCCGGTCGATCCCTCCCTCCCGACCGCACTGATCTACGGACACTACGACGTGCAGCCACCCGACCCGCTGGAACTCTGGGAGACGCCACCCTTCGAGCCGACGTTGCGTGACGGTCGCTTGTACGCCCGCGGCGCCTCGGACGACAAGGGGAATCTCTTCGCCGCGCTCTGCGGGATCGAGGCTCTGGTCCGTATTATCGGTCATCCGCCGATCAACCTGAAGTTCTTCCTCGAGGGAGAAGAGGAAATCGGCTCGCCGAGCATGGCGGCGGCGATCCGGCAGTATCGCGAGCTGCTGGCTTGCGACGTGGTGATCTCGGCCGACGGAGGGATGTACGGGCACGACCAGCCTTCGCTCACGCTCTCCTCCAAGGGGATCTGCGCCTGCGAGGTCGATCTCCGGACTGCTGCCACCGACATGCACTCCGGTCAGTACGGTGCGGTGATCGCCAACGCGGTGCAGACGCTGGTGCAGCTGGCCGCGACGTTCCACACGCCGGACGGACGCGTGGCGGTCGCTGGCTTCTACGACAAGGTGCGGGAACTCTCGCCGGAGGAGCGGGCCGAGATCGCCGCCGTCCCGTTCGATCCGGAGGCATTCCTGGCCAACGTGGGGGCGAAGGCGTTGTGGGGCGAACCAGGGTACACGCCGCTGGAGCGCGCCTGGGCTCGTCCGACGCTCGACCTTAACGGCTTCTGGGGCGGGTTCCAGGGCGAGGGGATCAAGACGGTGACGCCCTGCGAGGCGCACCTCAAGATCACCTGCCGGCTGGTGCCGGATCAGGATCCCGACGAGATCCTCGACCTGATCGAGCGGCACGTGCAGGCACACTGTCCGCCGTGGGCCGAGGTGCGGGTGACGCGCTTCCCCGGCTCGGCTCGTCCGTTCGCGATCCGGCGCGATCATCCAGCGCTGGCAGCCGCGCGCGAGGTGCTGCGCGAGCTGTACGGCAAGGAGCCGCTGATGATCCGCGTCGGTGGGACGATTCCTGTCGCCGAGCTCTTCCAGCGCGAGCTCGGGGCCGACATGCTGTTCTTCGCCTGGGGCATGCCGGACAACCGCGTCCACGCGCCAAATGAGTCGTACCGGCTGGAGGACTTCCGGACGATGGCACGCGGCTACGTGCGCTTGCTCCCGCGCCTGGCGACAGTCATGGCGCGGGCCTGAGCAGGGAGCGGGAGCGGGTACCTCGCACCAGGCAGGCTCCGAGGGCCGACAGCGGGACGAGCGGAGCCGCCCCGCGAGCGGGGGAAGGTCGGACTGAGGCTCTCGGCAAAGCTGTCAGCTGACAGCGAGCGCGGACGACTGCCGTCGATGGGCGCCCTCGGTGGGGAGGCTGCGACGGGTACCGAGTGGCATTCGACGTGGCACTCCGGTCCAGCATGGCCGACCGGCACCCAGTTACCGGCAGGGCGGCGTTCACGACTGGCTCGGTCGCGCGAGTGACGAAGCGGGACGAGCGCGTCGTCATCGTGTCCGGCAGCACAGGCATTTCGTCGGCCATCCCGCCGCGTTGCCTCGAGAGGCATGATCGCGGCTGAGCCTGCCGATGCCCCGATGCGCTCAGGCTGGCGGCGCGACGAGCGCGAGCACAGCCTGGTGGGCGGTGGCTGGACTGCACCGAGCGGCCGGTGGGCGACTCATCAGCCAGCACACGAGTGCGGCTGACGGTGCAGCGCGCGGGCAGCGGCTTCCCTCGACACACGAGGACGGCGGCCGGTCGAGCGATGCGAGCAGCCAGTTCGCCCGCTTTCGCGAGCGAAGCTCGGCGCCGCGGCGAGCGGGGTACACGCGGCGGCTCGGGTCGAGGAGCGCGATCGGCGGCAGCGAGCGCTGGCGATTCGATGGTCGGAGAGCGCTCGGATCATGGCGGGGCCAGCCGGAGCGATCCGTCAGGGCTCCGCGCCGACAGTTCGCTCCTCGACAGGTCTCTCGACATCTCGCAGAATGGACGCCGTACCGGTGCCGGTATCGTGGATCGCCATTGGGCAGGAGTCGGCTCATGGCCACGATGTATCCGCAGTTCCCGCGCTACTGTGGCTTCCAAAGCGATGCGGAGCGTCTGGTTTACGGCGTCCTCGCTCACCAGCTGCCTGACGAGTGCATCGTTCTCTTTGGGGTCCGGTTGTTGGTCCGCGACGGTCCGGACGAGATCGATGCGGAGGCCGACTTCATCATCGTGGAGCCGGAGTGCGGCGTGCTGGTACTGGAAATCAAGGGGGGCGGGATCCGGAGGGACGCACGCACGGGGCAATGGTTTTCCCTGGATCGGCGTGGGGAACAGCATGCGATCGGGAACCCGATCGAGCAAGCGCGGCGGACTCGCTATGCACTGGCACGGAAACTGAAGGAAGGACCTCGAACGAAGCTGTTCGACTATCCGATCCGGCACGCGGTGATCTTCCCGGATGTGACACTTCGACAGCAGTGGCTGGGTCCTGACGTCGAACCGGACATCGTGCTCGACGAGCGCTCGCTGACCGGTCTGCATGGGGCGATTCGCCGAGCCTTGGGCGGACCGCGACCGGAAGGTCCCTTGGCTCCGGCGGCAATCCAGGCCCTGGTCGATGCGCTGAGTCCGACGATCGAGGTGCGGAAGCCGCGGCTCGGACGACTCGTTCAGGAAGCAGAAGAGGAGATCGTTCAACTCACCGAGCGACAATTCGCCGTGCTCCGCTTGCTGGAGCGGCACCGCCGAGCGCGGATCGTCGGGCCGGCAGGATCAGGAAAGACGATGCTGGCGATCGAGAAGGCTCGCCAGCTCGCGCTGCAGGGCAACCGAGTCCTGCTGACCTGCTTCAACCGCAATCTGAGCAGGTGGATGCGGCGCACCTTGCAGGATGCTCTGGGGACAACCGAGCTGTTCGAGGGCGACCGACCGCTTCTCGTCGTGACTCACTTCCATGGGTTAGTGCGGGACTTTTGCGAGCGAACGGGCAGACGGTTCCAACCGCCAGCAGGTGATCGACGAGAGGAGGAGCGATTCTGGAAAGAGCAGGCGCCACAGATCTTGATCGACTCGGTGGAGCAGTTGCCCGACCTCCGCTTCGACGCCATCATCGTCGACGAGGGGCAAGATTTTCTGACCGACTGGTGGATCGCGCTGCTCAAGGTGCTGGGTGATCAGGAGCGGGGCTTCCTCTACATTTTCTACGACGATAACCAAACCCTCTACACGGACTCCCGGCAGCTCGAGTTTCCCATCGTCGACGAACCGTACATGCTTGCAGAGGTATTCCGCAATACGAGGCCGATTTTCGAGCGCTTTCGCCCCTTTTACCGTGGAAGCATCGAGCCGCTCTTCCGCGGTCCCGATGGACCTGAGGTCGAAGAAGTACCGGTCACCGGGCAGGGCGTGCTGCAGGCGCTCGCGAGCCGGCTGCGGCGACTGTTCGAGGAAGAAGGAATCGAGCCCCGCGATGTCGTGATCCTGACACCGCGGAGCCGAGAGCGCAGCGCTCTCCGGGACAAGACACGGATCGCTGCGCGCTGGCAACTGACCTGGGAGCCCGTCGATCGCGAGGAGGCGAACCATCGCGTGCGCGTCTCGAGTATCCACGCGTTCAAGGGCTTGGAATCGCCGGTCGTGATTCTGGCCGAGCTGGACGACCTGGCACATCCGCGGGTCGACGAACTCTGGTATGTCGCGCTTTCCCGCGCCCGCTCGCACCTGATCGTCCTCGGGGAGCTACCGGTCGATCTGCTCTCCCTGTGACGGGTTGACCGGGGCTCGCTCCCACCTGATCGTTCCCGGGCAGCTACCGCGTACTCCGGCCCTGATCACCATCGTCAACCACCCTGAACAGGAATCGGGTAGTCTACCGCACACGCTCGTGGCTCGTCGCTGTCAGCCGCACCGAGGCCAGGTGCTGCGCGTTGCACAGAGTGGTTCCCGCGAGAGACAAAAGCGAGTCGTTCGAGCGGCATGCTCGACGGGGCTGGCTTGTGGGGGGCTTTGGTCCTCAGCCTGTTCCCGGACAACTCGTTCCGTTCGATCGCTGGTGGCGTCGCAGGAGTACCGGGTCGCCAAGATCGACGACTCAGGGTGAAGAGAGACAGTCGCCACGGACGATCCTGTTCATGCCTGGCTGCGGGACAGCGTGGCTCGCTCGCGCCGGATCGAGCGCGCGCCGATCCAGCGCGGCATCTCGAGACCGGAGAGGCGCGCCTGCCTCTCGAGTGCGGCCGGGGTGCCATCGGGGGACCACGAAGGAGAAAAGGAACCTGTCAGCTGGCGCTCGGTCACCGCCACGACGCGAGGAGCCGACGATCCTCCTGACGGCCGACCGGCGTCCGTGCGGATACCGGTTTCACTCCAGCTGGTTCACGCCAGCATCGCCCGACCTTCTCCAGCCAGTCACCGTGCGATGGGTATCCGACCATGAGCGACAGGATCCAGTACACTTGTTAACCGATTGTGCGACGCTGGTTTTCGCCGGCACGAGGGAGGACACCCGCCCGATGGCCATCGACCACCTGCTCGAGCAGCTGCTCGACCGCATCCGCCACGACCCCGACCTGCGCCGCCAGCTGGCCCAGCTCCTCTTCGGCCGCGAACTCGCCCAGCTGGCCGACCAACTGGCCCAGCTGGCCAGCCTCGTCCGCTCCCTGGCCGAGTCGACCCAGCAGGGCTTCCAGCTCCTCGCTGAGCGCTCCTCCCTGGTGGAGCGCGAACTGGCTACCCTCCGCCGCGTGGTCGGGGAACTGGCTGAGCAGCAACGCGCGACCACGGCTCAGATCGCTGCCCTGACCGAGCGCATGGAGCGGGTAGAGGGCCAGATCGCTGCCCTGACCGAGCGCATGGAGCGGGTGGAGCAGCAACAAACAGCCACGACCGAGCAGATTCGCCAACTTACCGAACGCATGGAGCGGGTGGAACAGCAGCAGGCGGCCACGACTGCACAGATCCAGCTGCTCGCTGCCCAAGTCAGCGAACTCGTCGAGATGACCCGGCGGCACGAGGACTCGATCGGGCAGCTGCGCGGCTGGTATTTGGAAAGCAAGGCCCGGGACCGAGCACCCGCGGTCTTCGGCCCCTGGCTCGAACGAGTCCGGTTGGCCCCGGTGGACGAGATCCGACGGCGCGTATTGCCCGTTTTGGGCAAGGAGGGGCTACGGCGGATCCTGGCGGCCGATGTCATCGTGAGCGGGCGGGCTGATGACCTCCCGAACGCCCCGACGGTATGGCTGGTCGTGGAAGTCTCGGCGGTCGTCGACCCCTCGGACGTCGCGCGCGCCTTGGAGCGGGCAGCCCTCTTGCGGCAGGTCACCGAGAACGTCATCCCGGTGGTTTGGGGTCCCCAGCTGACGGAGGAAGCCCGGTATCTCGCTGAGGAGCAGGCGCTCGTCGTGGTACGCGATGGTGCCCTGGAAGGCTGGGAGGCGGCCCTCCAACGGTGGGTGGCGACTGGCTAACGCTTTGGCCTGCTCGGAAAGAGCGGCGTGCGGCGAGGGAACGCGTTTGCGGCATGCGAGCGAGTGCTGGCCAGCATGCCACGGCAGTCCCACGCTAGCGCCCTGCCCCTCAGACCGGCGAGTGTCGACCAACAGCTGTCGTTCGGCAGCATCGCGAGCGAACTTGGCCCTGGGCTGCGTGTCCACCGATGCAGCCGGGTCGTTGCACGGCGTGTGAGCCGAGGACCGAGCTCGACGGATTCTCGGACAGAGCAGGAGCGGACCGAGCTCGCACGCGCTGAATCAGTGCAGAGCCAACTGCGAGCGTTTCTCGCTCGGGGCAGGCGCGCCGACCTCCGTCCGATCCCGCGAGCGAGGACCGGCTCTTTCACCCAACCTCACCAGCGAGCGCTGTGTCGCAGTCAACGCGCGGAGCGATCGGCTGGGATGCCGGTCGGACGGGACAGGCTCGCCAACGGATCGCATGGGCGTTCGAACAGCGAGCGCGACACCACTCCGAGGTGGAGTGCGGGGGCAAGCGTCTCCGCCGCTACCGCCCCAAGCAAGCGGTGCGAGAAGCGCAGAGACGCGTCGAGTCTCCTCGACGGATCGCGCAGCGATAGGTGCCCAGGTGCGACGCACGAGGATCGAGTAGACGCGAATCCTGCTTGCGCGACGCTGGTTTTGCCCGGCATGAGGGAGGACACCCGCCCGATGGCCATCGACCACCTGCTCGAGCAGCTGCTCGACCGCATCCGCCACGACCCCGACCTGCGCCGCCAGCTGGCCCAGCTCCTCTTCGGCCGCGA
>Ga0079997_126878_pt1 | contig 19425 bp, 17 predicted proteins | sample PerSpoCPS_CMetaG_FD_69200 | JGI IMG/M metagenome (GOLD analysis project Ga0079997, IMG submission 69200) | Archaeal communities from Yellowstone National Park, Wyoming, USA - Perpetual Spouter C (PS_C) MetaG (SPADES assembly) (version 2) | ecosystem: Environmental > Aquatic > Thermal springs >... | reverse complement strand
GGCCCGGGCGCGCCCGCCCTACCGGGCGGGCCGTCCCTCGCAGCGGCGCCCAGCGCCCTTTGGGCGCTGGCCGCCGCCCAAAAAGAGAGCCATGGCTATCCAGTTCAACGAAACAAATGCGGGGCTTTTTTCCCTCTCTCCTTATTTAAGGGCGGAAGAGGAAGGATTACTCCTTCACGAATCGGGCGGCGCTATGGCCTCCGATGCGGAGGAGGTACAGGCCGGAAGGCCAGGTCTGGACGGGGAGCTGATAGCCGCCAGAGGGTATCATGCCTTGCCAGACGAGCTTTCCTGTGGCATCCAGCACTTCGCCCGGAGCGCTAATAGGCACTTCAATCGTGAGGTAGTCAAAGCACGGGACGGGATAGAGCCGCACTTCGGATGGGATTGCTTCTGTGGGTAGGGAGGTTGTTCCATTGCTGGTGTAAGAGGCGCTCCAGCCTGCACGGGTGATGGAGCTATCTGAGGTGAATACGATGAGGAGGCTTCCGCCGGAGGAGCGCAGGACGGGCGGTAGGGTTGTCCCGCTATAACTGCCTAAGAGCGGGGCGCTGGTCGTAGCCCCATCATAGACCCTGACAAAGTCGTAGTTACTTTCGGTATTGAAGCTGGAGAAGGTAAGCTCAATCCAGGTGGCGCCGGGGGGTTGGATGAGCCAGCGGCAGTTGGCGCGGTTGGTGTAGTCGCTATTGCCGCTGCCGTCGGTGATGGTGCCGGAGGGGGCGGTGAGAATGGTCGTGCCTTGGCAGTAGGGCTGGCTAATGGCCGTGTAGTTGAGGGTCCATCCCGCATCAGTAATGCTATGATCGGTGGTGAAGTACACTAAGGCCTGAGGTGTAGCGCTGGTTACGATAGGAGGCAGGGTGGTTCCGGAGAAGCGCCGAATCATATAGTTGGAGTTGACGGCGTTTCCATCGTAGAGGGTGACGAAGTCGTAGCCGGCTTCGGTGCGGAACTGGGTGAATTCCATGCGGATGCCTGCGCTGCCTGGAGGAGCGGTGATGATCCACTTGCAGTCGGCGTTATCCTGATAGTTGTTAGGGCCGCTGCCGTCGGTGATGGTACCGGAAGCGCCGGAGACGGTTTGGGTGCCGTAGCAGGGGAGGTTAAGGGTAGAGGTATAAGAAGCGACAAAGCCGTCGGCGGTTCCACTGGCATTAGAGACGAAACGGACGAGCATCACGCCGCCGCTGGAGGTAACGGAAGGGGGGATCGTGGTACCGGAGAAAGCCCCGAGGCGTGGAGCTGTGGTGGTACTGCCATCGTACACGATGACCGAATCTCCGGAGAGGAGGTTGAAGCTTTGGAAGGTGAGGGTGATGGAGGTGGCGTTGGGGGGTTGGATGAGCCAGCGGCAATCGCTGTTGTTTTGGTAGTTACCACTGCCGCTGCCGTCGGAGAAGGTGCCAGAGGCGGCGGTGAGGGTCTGAGTGCCGGAACATCCCCCGCCTGGAGGTGAGCAGCCGAGGGAGTTGAGGAGGCCTGCACGAAAGCCATTGGGGGCCAGAACCGCCCGCATGCGGGTTTTTTGGCCTTGGGTAAAGAGGTTCATGCAAGCATCGTCCGTGTAGTCCATGTAGTTCATGAACATATCGCTGGTATTGCCGCAGGAGGGATGGGGGAAGGTGGGGCAGCCGTAGTTGGGCCCTTCTTGGACAGGGGTGTCGCTCACGTAGTCATCTCCGCAATAGGCATCGCCCCAGATGTGGCGGAGGTTGAGCCAGTGGCCCACCTCGTGGGTGGCGGTGCGGCCTTTATTGTAGGGGGCTTGAGCGGAGCCCCCACGCCCAAAGTAGCGATAATCAATCACGACGCCATCGGTGGCCGCCGGTCCTCCATTTGGAAACTGCGCATATCCTAAAATGCCACCGCCCAAATTACATACCCAGATGTTGAGATACTGGTCGGTAGGCCAGGCATCTTTACCGCCCTGCGAGGAAAACTTAACATCGTCGGCGTAGACGCTAAAGGAGGTCTTTGTGGTTTGGGTGCGGGTGATGCCATTGGTGGGGTTACCGAGGGGGTCTCGCGTAGCGAGGCAGAATTGAATTTCGGCGTCTGCAGCTACACTTTGAAAGAGGGAAGGGGTATTGACAGCATCCGCATTGAGGCGGCGAAAGTCTTCGTTGAGAACCTCAATCTGCGACTGCACTTGGGCATCGGAAATGTTTTCCGCCGCCGTGCGATAGACGATATGCACTACGACGGGAATGGTGATGACATTATTGGTGCGCCCGTGGGGCTGGTGGCGCTCAGAGGCTATGTAGGCCTGAGTCTGCGCTTCTACCTGAGCCATTCGGTCTAAAATGGTCGGGTCCTGCTGAATCAGATACTGCAAACGTTCCATGGTCGCACACCGAGGGGCCTGCGCCCAGAGTACGACAAGAAATAGGCTGCTTACTATCCATGCATACTGCATGCTCCAAATATACAAACTTTTTAGACGTTCAGTTGAGAGGGGTTGTGGGGAGGCGGGGTTTTGGGTAAGGTTTGGGTGCTTTGCGAACATGTATAGGCAAGTTGCTAATTTCGGGGGGTGGATGTTTGGGCTATTTTACCTCCCTCGCTCCAGACTACCCTGCATTCTGCGGAGTTATTCTGCTTAGAGCAGGTGCTGGCTGGGAAAGAGGCTAACTTTTTCACTCTTTCTTCCCAGGAGGCTAAAACGACGCAGGCTATTACTTATCCTACGGAAGCTACGGAACATAATACGCTCAGGCCCGAGTTTTTGGAATGGTTATTCACAAGTCGTGAACTTCGTTTGCGGATAGCGCCGCGAGGGATTTTCATACGGGGGGCGTATATTAGTGGTGATCTCAACTTAGAGGGGGCTCAGATTTGGCATCGGATATTTTTTCGGCAGTGTTTTTTGGAGGGTACGTTAAACTTGACGGAGGCTTTTTGTCGGACGATTCACTTAGTGGGGTGCTATGTGGATTGTATTCAGGGTGAATATGTGAAGGTGCGGGGTAGCTTTGAGCTGAAGAGAAGCACGTGTCCGGGGGGTGTGAATTTTTTAGGGGCCCAGATAGCTGGGAATTTCATAGCGAGTGGGGCAAAGGTGGGGAATGGGCAGAGTTATGCGCTGCTTTTGAGTCGGGCGCGGGTGCGGGGAGCTATTTTTTTGGATCAAAACTTTGAAGCGCGTGGGGATGTGCGATTAGTGGGTACGATAGCTGGGTTGTCTATAAGTTTTATTACGGCTAAGCTGTACAATCAGAGTTCGGTGGCGATTTTGGGGGATACGATGCATGTGCGGGGTAGTGTTATTTTAGACCGGGCGGAGATAGCTGGGGAGGTGCGACTGGGTGGGGCGTATATTGGGCGCCAGCTTATTGCGCGAGGGACGCGGATAGAGAGTTTGACGGGGGTAGCGCTTCGGGGGTATAAGATGCACGTGGCAGCGGATGCAGGACTGAATGAGGGTTTTTATGCGAAGGGGGGGATTCGGCTGAGTGGAAGTATGATAGGAGGAGACTTATCCCTTACTGGGGCCCGCATAGAGAATCCAGAAGGGGATGCGCTGGTAGCCTCCCTTGTGCAAATAGACGGGCACTTAGACTTGTCTGATGGATTTGAGGCAGTGGGGCGGGTGGTTTTGGACGAGTCGGTCATCAAGGGCCAACTCAGATGCAATGGCGGCGGTTTTTACAATATAGGACAAACGGCTTTGCAAGCATATGCCATTCAGGTAGGAGGAGATATGCTGTTTGAGGAGGGTTTTACGGCGGTGGGGCAAGTCCATTTACGGGGTTCCATTATTCGTGGGCAGGTCTTATTTTCCAATGCTTCGCTATACCATCCTAAGAATCGCGCACTAGAAGCAGGCGACATCACGATCAGGCGAAACTTAGTATTTGGTAAGGGCTTTTATGTGGAAGGGACTGTGAATATTCGGGGGGCGGTGATTCGGGGGAATTTGGAGATTCGGCATGCGCATATTCATGCGCCGCAGGCCCAGGCCTTACGAGCGGAATACATTCGGGTTGGAGGCCGGCTCATCCTGCGCGGCTCTACTTTTACGGGGATACTCAATCTTCAGTATAGTCGCGTAGGACTGATATACGACGATGAGATGAGCTGGCCCGAGCCTGGAAACCTTCAAATAGATGGCTTGGAATACGAGGGTTTTGAGGGGGATTTAGTTCCGCTCACGGCTAAGGCCCGTCTAAACTGGGTCAGGCGTATGCTCCCCGAATTTCGGCCGCAGCCCTATGAGCAGCTGGCTAAGGTTTTTTCACACTTAGGCATGGACAACGAAGCTACTGACATCTTAATTGCTAAGGAGGACGATCGCCTTCGATATACAGGTGTTCGTCCTCTTCAGCGATTTGGGCGGTACATTCTGCGTTATACGATTGCTTATGGGTATCGTCCCTGGTTAGCCCTTATTTGGGCGATGGGTTTTTTGATTGTAGGGGCGTTGATCTTTCAAGCGGCCTATGTTCATGGGCTTATTGTGCCGGCTTCGGCGGAGGTGCTGGTGAGCGAAGGGTATATCAAACACCGCGCTTTACCGCCCGACTATCCGCCATTTGAAGGGTGGGCCTATGCTTTAGACACTTTTCTGCCGCTGGTGAGCCTTTTTATGGAGGAGTACTGGATACCGGATGGTTCTCAGCCCCTTGGAGCGGCCGTGCGATTTTACTTGTGGATTCATATTACGGCGGGGTGGCTCCTGTCATCGCTCTTTGCCGGGGGGCTACTGGGGCTGATCCGCCAAAGAGGCCCCTCCTAATCAGCGCCCATACAGTTCTGACGCGTGAATCGTGCGCTCCCAGAGCTTGGCACCTTGACTATTATAACAAGCTATTTCCAACCGCCGGCTGCGCTCTGGCCCTACTACCTGAATCAGGATAAAGTTTCGCTGGGTAGTCAAGGTACCCTCCACCCGAAGGGCGTTTTTATCACGGGTCTCTGCTTCTGTGAAGGGCTTAGCAGTGAGAGGCGAGCTGGTAATATCGTAGAGCGTCTTGCCATTGGCTAAGCGAAGGCGGCTGATTTCGGAAAAGTGCCGGTCCCCCGTCAGAAACACCACTCCCCCTATATCCTCCTCCTCAATTCGCCGCAAAAGCCTCTCCCGCTCCTCCGAATAGCCAATCATGTTTTCATAACCTTGACTGGTGCTTAGGATTTGTCCGCCACACACCACAAACTTGAAGGTCGCGCGACTGGAGCGAAGGGCATCTATGAGCCATTCCAGCTGGGCTTCCCCAAAGAAGCTGCGATCGCCGGTTTTGCGCTTATTAGGGGCTCGGTAAGTGCGATTATCTAAGAGAAAAAATTCCGCATCCCCCCACTCAAAAAAGGTAGTGATACCTTCTGGTGCGGAAGGAACCCCATACGAAGGATTAGCCCAGAAGAGCGTGAAGGCCCGCCGGGTCGCACTCCGATTCCAGAAGCTGCGGTCCGAGTCATTCGGGCCAAAGTCATGATCGTCCCAGATAGCATAATGTGGGCAGGTACGTAGGAGCTTTTGAAGCTGCGGCAAGCTCCGCGTGTGCGTGTAACGGTACAAAATCCCGGCTTCGCTATTCCAATCCGGCTCACGTAAATACACATTATCGCCCAGCCAGATCATGAAATCGGGCCGTTGAGCCGCTATCTGCTCAAAAATCTCATATTCTCCGCCATAAGGTTCGCCCGGTCTATCATAGGGGGGGTCATTGATGTAGGCACAACTTCCGATGACGAAACGAAAATCCGGGGGTGGCGTGCGCCATCTCCATAAGGGTAGCGTACGGAAGCTAAGCGTGTCTGGGCAGGGTACGACCTTGCCATTGAGGAAAACCTTGTAATAGTAGCGGGTGCCGGGCTCTAAGGGCGCTAGCGTAAAGACGGCAGTATAGGCCTCTTCGGCCTTTGTGAGGATGGGAGGGGTGCGTTTGGGAGGGGTGGAGCGAGCCGAGTCGGTGTATTCAATGAAGACCTGGGCTGGGGCAGTGGTTTGGAGCCAGATTTTAGCTTCCCGCAGTTGGACGGCGCCTATCATGGGGCCTGCTTGGAGGGCGGGTTTTTGAGCGTGGAGAAGCCCCCAGAAGAAAGCCCCTAAAAGCAGGCTTCGCATAGGGTGAGGCAAGAGAGGGGATAGCAAAGTCTTAGGGGATCTTCAGCTTTTAGAGGAGGGCCCGGAGCGCGCTGAGAGCAGCATCGTAGTTGGGCTCTTGGCCAATCTCGGGGACGAGCTCGGTGTAGGTGATTTTGCCTGTGGGGTCTACGACGAAGACAGCACGGGCGAGGATGCCCCGCAGCGGTCCCTCAGCTACGACTACGCCATAACGCGCCATATCCCGAAAGCGATAATCCGAGGCGATGATGAGCCCCTCTACCTGATAGCTTTGACAATAGCGGCTTTGCGCAAAGGGAAGGTCCATAGAAATGACGGCAGCAAGGATTTTATCTCCGTAGGCGGCGAGGGCTTGATTGAATTTTTGGGCTTCTGTGGCACAGACGGGGGTGTCTAAGGAAGGGACGGTGATGAGGATTTGCGGTTTGCCTTTGGAGCCGCCGACGATGAGTTCTTCCAGTTTGCTGGTGATGAGGAAGGCTTCGGGTGCGTAGTCTCCGGGTTTGAGGGGGGTTCCGTAGAGGGCGAGGGGTGTTCCTCGCAGGGTTACGGTTGTGGGCATGGGCAAAGGTACGGAAATGTGGGGAGGAGTGTGGGGCAGGGTGTGCGGCGGGCGGGCTGGGCGGCGCCTGCGGCGCCGCCCAGCGAGCGGCCCGACTTTGTCGGGCCGCTCCGGCGGTGGGCCAAAGGCCCACCGCCGCCGCCCGCCCCTACACCGCAAACCGAAAATACACCACATCCCCCTCCCGCATCTCATACTCCCGCCCCTGCAAAAACAACCGTCCAGCCGCCTTCGCCCCCTCCTCCCCCCCATACCGCACAAAATCCTCATAACTTATCACCTCCGCCCGAATAAACCCCCGCTCCATATCCGAATGAATCTTGCCAGCCGCCTGCGGAGCCAACGTACCCCGCCGCACCGTCCAAGCCCGTATCTCCTTCGGCCCCACCGTAAAAAAGGTAATAAGCCCCAAAAGCCGATAGGCCTTCTGAATAAGCCGAGGCAAAGCCGGCTCCTCCAACCCATACAGAGCTAAAAACTCTTTCTGCTCTTGCGGAGGCATCTGCGCAATCTGAGCTTCCAGCGCCGCACAAAGAACTATCGCCTCAGCCCCCTCCTCTGCAGCTTTCTCAACTACGAGCTGGCTGTACGTATTGCCTTCGGGCAGGCTTTTCTCGTCAATATTGGCTACATATAGCACAGGCTTGAGGGTCAAAAAGGAGTAGGGCTGAAGGAGGGCTTTCTCCTCAGCAGACAAGTCCAGGGTACGCAGGCTTTGGCCGGCATTGAGGTGGCTCTCTACCCGCCGAAGTAGGTCTAAGAGGGTGCGGGCCTCCGAATGGGCAGCCAGCTTCGCCTCCCGCTCTATGCGGGGAAGCACCTTATGAAGAGTCTCTAAGTCTTTCAGCTGCAACTCCAGTTCTACAATGTCTCGGTCTGCCCAAGGGTCTATTCGCCCTTCTACATGGACGATTTCTGGATCCTCAAAGCAACGGAGCACATGGAGGATGGCCTCTACTTCTCGGATGTGGGCTAAAAACTGATTGCCTAAGCCTTGGCCCGCATGGGCGCCTCGCACCAGCCCCGCAATATCTACCAACGTTAGCGTCGTAGGCGTAATCTTTTCTGTGGGGACGATTCGGCTCAGTTCCTCTAAGCGAGGGTCGGGCACCGGCACAATCGCTTTATTAGGTTCAATCGTGCAGAAGGGGTAGTTGGCGGCCGCGGCTAAGGCCGCGCCGCTAAGGGCATTGAAGAGGGTGGACTTACCTACATTAGGAAGGCCCACGATACCTGCAGCCATCGCCATGCCACAAAGGTAGCCCCTCTCCGCCCTAAGAACTCCCCAACGCATGCCGTACCTTTGCCCATTATGGAGTTTTCCGCGCTGGATAAAAAGTGGCAAGAGCGCTGGGAAAAAGAAGGCATTTACGAAGTTCAGGAAGACCCTTCTCGCCCAAAGTATTATGTGCTGGACATGTTTCCTTATCCTTCGGGGGCGGGGCTCCACGTCGGACACCCTCTGGGTTATATTGCCACCGACATCATAGCGCGCTATAAACGTCATCAAGGCTATGCCGTGCTGCATCCTATGGGATTTGATGCCTTTGGTTTGCCGGCGGAGACCTACGCCCTTCGCACCGGGATTCATCCCGCTATCACCACCGAACAAAACATCGCCCGTTATACCGCCCAGCTCAAACGCATTGGCTTAGGCTATCCCTGGAGCCGAGCCGTCAAAACCTCCGACCCCCACTACTACAAGTGGACCCAATACATCTTCTTGCTCTTTTTCTCCCACTGGTACGACAAAAAACTCCAAAAGGCTCGCCCTATCCACGAGCTCATAGCCATTTTTGAGAGTAGCGGTAACCTCTCCGTAGATGCCGCCACCTCCTATGTAGGTACCTTTACAGCTGAGGAGTGGAAAAGCTGGAGCGAAAAGCAGCGCTCCGATGTACTTATGCATTATCGTTTAGCTTATACGGCGGAGGGGATAGTCAACTGGTGTCCGGCTTTGGGGACCGTCTTGGCGAATGAGGAAGTCAAGGATGGTTTTTCGGAGCGGGGGGGACATCCAGTGTATCGGGTTCCTATGCGACAATGGTTTTTGCGGATTACGGCCTATGCAGAAAGGCTATTGGAGGGGCTGGAGAAGATAGACTGGCCCGAAGCCATCAAGGAGCAGCAGCGCAACTGGATTGGCCGCTCAGAAGGGGCCCTCATTTACTTTGATGCTTACACGCCTGCGGGAGAAAAAGTCCGGATAGAGGTCTTCTCTACTCGGCCGGATACGCTATGGGGGGCAACTTTTTTGGTACTGGCTCCGGAACATCCCCTTGTAGAGAAGCTCACCGTCCCCCACCAAAAGGCCGCTGTAGAAGCCTATCAGCAGGCTACCCAACGCCGCTCCGAACGCGACCGCCTCATCGGAGGAGCTACACCTACCGGCGTCCCTTTGGGCACCTATGCTATCCACCCCTACACCGGCGAAAAGCTCCCCATCTGGATTAGCGACTATGTCCTGATGGGCTATGGAACCGGCGCTATCATGGCCGTACCCGCTCATGATCAGCGCGACTGGCTCTTTGCCAAACACTTCCACCTGCCTATTCGGAGTATCCTTGCGGGCATCTCCGCCGAAAATCAGGCCTACGAAGCTAAGGAGGGCATCCTCATAGACTCCGGCTTCCTTACGGGTCTCTCCGTCCCCGAAGCCATCCAGCGAATCCGAGAAGCCCTCGCCCAAGATGGGAAAGGAAAACCCACCATCCAATACCGCCTGCGCGATGTGGTCTTTTCCCGGCAACGTTACTGGGGCGAACCCTTCCCCATTGTCTGGAAGGATGGCATTCCACATCCCCTACCGGTGGAAGCCCTCCCTGTTACCCTGCCCCCCGTAGAACGTTACGAACCCACCGGCGATGGCCGCTCCCCCCTCGCCCGCATAGAAGAATGGGTCAATTACCAAGGCGGTCAGCGGGAAACCGACACCATGCCCGGCTGGGCCGGCTCCAGCTGGTACTTCCTCCGCTATTGCGACCCCCACAATGACACCGCCCTCGCCCACCCCGAAAAACTCCGCTACTGGCTCCCCGTCGACCTCTACGTCGGCGGCGCCGAACACGCCGTCGGCCACCTCCTCTACGCCCGCTTCTGGACCCACTTCCTCTACGACCTCGGCCTATCCCCCGTAGCAGAACCCTTCCAAAAACTCGTCAACCAAGGCATGATCCTCGGCCGCTCCATCATCATCTACAAAGACAAATCCGCCCATCGCTTCGTCTCTGCCGACCTCATCCCGCCCGACCAAAAAGCTAACTACATCCCCATCCGCATAGATATTCGCCTGGCCAATGACACCCAAGTGGATATAGAGGGCTTCCGCGCCTGGATGCCTGAGTACCGAGACGCTGAGTTCGTCCCTAATGCGGAAGGAGCCTTTCATGGCGAGCCGGTCATTGAGAAAATGTCCAAGTCCTTCCACAATGTCGTTACGCCGGACGAGCTATGTGAGACTTACGGTGCAGATACCTTCCGGCTCTATGAGATGTTCTTGGGGCCGCTCACGCAAACCAAGCCCTGGGACCCGAGGGGAATTCAGGGGCCTTATCAGTTTCTACGGCGGCTCTGGCGCTTCCTCACCCAGACAGAGGCGGTAGAACCCTTCGCCCCGCTCCATCTCCCGCTGGAGGAGCCTACCCGTGAGGAGCTGCGCCACCTCCATCACCTCATCAAACGCATCACCGAAGACTTAGAGCGCCTCAGCTTCAACACTTGCGTCTCCCACTTCATGTCCTTCCTCAATGAGATGCAGCGCCTCGGATGCCGAAAACGCGCTATCTGGGAGCCCGTGCTGATACTTTTGGAGCCTTTTGCCCCCCATATAGCTTCCGAACTCTGGGAAAGACTCGGACACACCACCCCACTCCAAGATGCCCCTTGGCCCACTTACGACCCTGCCCTCCTCCAGACCGAAACTATCACCTACCCCGTCTCCATCAATGGCAAACTCCGCTTCCATATAGACCTACCTGCCGACCTCAACCCCACCGAAATTGAAAATCAAGTCCGCACAGACCCTCGCCTCCAGCGCTACATTCAGGATAAATCTATCCAACGCGTGGTCGTCGTCCCCGGTAAAATCATCAACATCGTCGTCTAATGCGTCTGGTCTTCTTTGGGAATGGCGCTTTCGGCGTCCCCACCTTGCAGGCCTTAGCCAGCTCTCCACACGAAGTCCTCGCTGTCATTACCAATCCGGATAAGCCGGCGGGCCGGGGTTATCACCTTACCCCCACCCCCATCAAGGAAACCGCCCAAAAGCTCGGACTCCCCATCTGGGAGGTCGCTTCCCCCAAAGACCCTTCTCTCCCCGAACGCCTAAAAGCCTTGAATGCCCAAGCCTTCATCGTGATTGCTTACCGCATCCTCCCCCGAGCTATCTGGGAAATCCCCCCTTACGGAGCACTCAACCTGCATCCCTCCCTCCTACCCGCCTACCGAGGCCCCGCCCCCATCCCCTGGACCATCATCCACGGCGAAACCGAAACCGGCATCTCCATATTCCAGATCAACGAAGGCATTGATACAGGCGCCCTCCTCTACCAGGAAAAATATCCCCTCCCCGATACCTGGAACGCCGGCGACCTAGAAAAATTCCTCGCCGAAGTCGGCGCCCATGCCATGCTCCAAGTGCTGGAAGGTTTGGCGCTGGGAACCATCCGCCCCATCCCCCAGCCCAACCTCCCAAACGCCCCCTACGCCCCAAAACTCACCTCCGCTAACACCCGCATCCAGTGGGACCAGCCCGCCCGCACCCTCTACAACTTCATTCGGGCACTCTACCCCCAACCCCTCGCCTGGACCACCTTCCAAGACAAACGTCTCTTCATCCTCCAAGCCCTCCCCCACCCCCTCCGCACCCTCAACACACCCCCAGGCACCCTCTACTTCGAAAAGGACCGCCTCCTCGCCGCCTGCACCGAAGGCGTCTTAGAAATCCTCCAAGTGCGCTTAGAAGGCCGAAAAACCATAAGCGGCCCCGAGTTCGCTCATGGCTTCCTCAAAAAACAAACCCATCGCCTCATATAAACCTCTACCCCTCAGCTCCAAGTTCCCTCCTCACCCCCCAGTATGCCTTTCCCCCTAAAAGTCATACCATTTTGAGGCCAAAGCTTTCTTAAAATGTGAAGAGGGGAATGGGCGCGCCCTCACAGCACGGGGCCGCCGCCCGCCAAAGGCGGGCGGCGGCGCCACAAAATACCACCAACTCGCACTTAGAAACTCTTTGCATCGAGCTTCCCCTCTACCTGCCACCCTCTTAGGAGGGCGTGTGGTCCTTCTCTCAGCACAGGTAGCTTCCTATTAGCCAAATGGAGGTCGTTGGCTTGGGAAAGTGCGATGACCTTCCTGTCTTACTTTTGCTCAGATGTCCCTTCTACCTGCGATCCTTTTAGGTGGGTGTGTGGTTCTTCTCCCAGCGCAGGTAGCTTCCTACTATCGGCAGCTTCACCTACGGCTCTTTCCCCTCGTAAATGACACCACCCAGCGCAGCTGGCTCCCTAAGCTCCGCACCGAAATGGAAAAACTGCGAAAAGTAGAGTGGAATGACCGCTTCTTTCGGGAAGTAGCTACCCTTTACTTAGAAGCGCCCGACGAAGTCCCTGCCCTCTGGGATAGCATTCAGTACGAAACGGGCATCTCCACCGTCTATCTTCGTCAGCTGTGGCAAACCTTAAGGGACCCGGAGGCCTCTCCTGACTATCTTATCAGCAGCTGGAAAGCCCTCCTTAGTGCCGCCAAAACCGACACAACCTTGGAGGGGGCGATTCTACAAGACTTAGTATCGCTGGGCGAAGTCGCTATAGAGGTGTGGCTTCCTGCAGGTGCGAGGGTAGTCCCCATTGTAGAGGCCACCTGGATAGGGTATCTTCGGGGGCTTTGGGCGGCTTATCGCTTCATGGGCTTTGGGGAATCGCCCGAAACCTGGCAGCAAAAGTATGGGATCATCACCGCTATTGGCCTCTTGGAGTATTATGCTTACGGAGAGGCGGCTAACCGCTATCGCGCATGGAAACGAGGGTATTGGCATTAGCCGAAGGCATCCTAAAGCAAGATCGGGTGGCCTTGGGACGAGCGCTTTCGCTGATTGAGAGTCAGCGTCCTGAGGATATTCCGGTTCGGGCCGCCCTCCTCAATAGCCTCCCCCTGCGAACGCTGAGCTTTCGGATTGGCTTTACAGGTGCTCCCGGCGCCGGCAAAAGCACCCTTATAGATGTCCTCGGCGCTTACCTCCTTCAGGCCGAACCCGAAGCCACCCTCGCTATCCTCACCGTAGACCCCAGCAGCTGGCGCAGCGGAGGCAGCCTCTTAGCCGACCAAACCCGCATGCGCCGACTCTCTACCCATCCCCGGGTCTTCGCACGTACCTTCGCCTCGGGAGGGCACCTCGGCGGCCTCCACCCCCGCATCCGCGAAGCCGTCCACCTGTGCGAAAGCGCCGGTTTCACCTATATCTTCTTAGAAAGCGTGGGCACCGGCCAAAGCGAAATAGAACTGCGCTACGTATGCGACTTTCTCCTGTATGTAGCCCTGCCCAACATGGGTGACGAAGTACAGGGCCTCAAGCGCGGCCTCATGGAAGCCTTAGACGGCATCGCCCTCAATAAGTCCGACACCGTCAGCCCCGAAGTCCTACGTCGCGTCCTCTTCCAGTTAGAAACGGCCCTGCACCTCCTGAGACCCCACGACTCACTTTTCGTCCTCCCCGTCTCCGCCCTACGAGAAGAGCATATCCCCGACCTTTACCAAGCGCTCCTCAGCCATCGCCCACCAGAAGCTACCCTCCTTTCCCAGCGCCAAGCCCAAGAAAGCTACTGGCTGGAACGTTACTGGCAAGAAACCCTCGCCATCTGGCTCCAAAACTCTCCCCACGGCGCCTTCTACCAAGACCTCAAAACCCGTCTCTCCCAAGGCGACTCCCTCTGGAACCTCATGCATGCCATTGCCCATCACTTCGGCCTAACTCCCTAACTTCCTATGCGCATCGTGGGCTTTACTATCCTGCGCAACGGCCTCCTCTTAGATTATCCCTTCCGAGAGTCTATTCTTTCGGCCCTTCCCCTGTGCGACCGCTTTATCGTCTCCGTAGGGCAAAGCGAAGATGGCACCTACGAGGCCATTCAAGAGTTAGCCCAGGCCCATCCCACCATAGAGGTGCGCCAAAGTACTTGGGACCTCTCTAACCGCCAAGGCGGAAGCGTCTTAGCCATAGAAACCAATAAAGTCCTGCAGGACCTTCCCCCCGCTGACTGGGTGCTTTACCTTCAAGCCGACGAAGTGCTTCACGAAGACGACTATCCTGCCATCCGACAAGCCATGCAAGAAAATCTAACCGACCTGCGAGTGGAAGGGCTGGTGTTTGAGTATCTTCACTTTTATGGGAGTTATGAGTGGGTGGGGGCATCTCGGCGCTGGTATCGGCGGGAGGTGCGGGTGATTCGTCCTTGGCCGGAGATTCGGGCCTATCGGGATGCTCAGGGTTTTCGCCGGGGAAGGAAAAAACTTCGGGTGCGTCCTGCTGGCGCCCGTATCTTTCACTACGGGTGGGTGCGCCCACCTCAGAATCAGCTCCAAAAAGTTCGCCATATAAGCCGTTACTGGCATGACGATGCCTGGATTGAGAAGACCTTCCAAGGGGGTTTCTCGTACGACCTGAATCAGCCCCTTCAACGCTTTACCGGGACCCATCCCGCCGTTATGCAGGCCCGCATCGCCGCCGCGTCATGGGATTTCCCTTATGATCCCACCCAAGTTCGGCCCCCCCTCAAAGAACGTATCCTCAACTGGATAGAGCACCACACCGGCTGGCGCATAGGAGAATTTCGCAACTACCGCTTTGTCTGACCTCCGCCCGCCAAAATGTGCGTATGGCAAAGAATTTGTTAACTTTACCACCATGATGCGGCCAGAGCCTAACACGTTACTCGTAGCCCAGCCGCTATTACGGGACCCGAACTTCGCCCGCACGGTCGTGCTTCTGGTGGCGCACGATAGCGGCGGTAGCCTCGGTTTCGTCCTGAATCGCCCAGCTCCCGTCCGCGTGCAAGAAGTGACCGACTACTTCGGCGATATAGACTATCCCCTCTTTATTGGCGGCCCGGTCCAGCGAAATACCCTCCACATCATCCACACCTTAGGCGATATCTTACCTGAGAGCCAGCCCATCGGAAAATCTATCTATTGGAGCGGAAGCTGGAAGCACTTGCGCTCTCTCTTAGCTGTGCGGGACCTGCCGCCTAATACCATTCGCTTCTTTGCGGGCTATGCCGGGTGGGCCCCCGGCCAGTTAGAAGCCGAAATCGCCCACAGAGCCTGGCTCGTCTTCCCCGCAAAACCCGACTATGTCTTCTCCGACCAGCCCGAAACCCTCTGGGAAAAAGTCCTCTTAGACCAGGGCGGCCCTTACGCGCAGCTTGCCCGATACCCCATAGACCCCCGCCTCAACTAACACCCCCCCGTGTCCCCATTCCCCCTAAGCCCGAAACTCTCTACGCTCCTCGCCACCCTCACCCTACTCTCCGCCCAGCTTCCCCAGCTCACCTGGCAAAACTTCAAAAAACACCTGCACACTCCCGACACTCTCTATGTGCTGAATTTTTGGTCTACGTGGTGCCGACCGTGCATCGCAGAGCTGCCCTACTTCCAGAAAGCCGCCGATAGCCTTCAGCCCAAGTATCCCATTCGCTTCTATCTCATCAGCCTGGACTTTCCGCCTGATGGGGCTCATGCGGCGCAGCGCCTTCTGCGGCAAAAAAACATTTCTCTCTCGGCTGTGTGGCTCGCAGAAAACGATCCTAATACCTGGATACCTGACGTGGACAGTGCCTGGGATGGCAGCATCCCATTCTCCATTCTTTGGCCCAGTAGAAAAAGTAAACTGGGCAGTTTCCACAGCGCCGAAGAGGTAATTGAATTTGTTTTGCAGGGATATGAGACTCCTCGTGATAAGTAGCTTGGCCCTCCTCAGTGGGGGGGTAAAAGTGGGCGACAAGGCGCCCGCATTCAGCTTGAAAAATGTAGATGGCCAGATCGTCAGCCTGAGCGACTACAAGGAGGCAAAGGGACTTATCGTGATTTTTACCTGTAACCACTGCCCCTACGCCCAACTGTACGAGGAACGTATCATTGCCCTCCATAAAAAGCTGGCCCCTAAGGGGTTTCCCGTCGTCGCCATCAGTCCCAACGCCCCCGAAATCGTCCCCGAAGACAGCTATGAAAATATGCAAAAGCGCGCCAAGGAAAAGGGCTATCCTTTCCCTTATCTCTTTGACGAGACGCAGGAAGTAGCCAAAGCGTACGGCGCCACGAAAACACCCCATGTATTTCTTCTTAGGCGAGAGGGGGAAGATTTTGTGGTGGCGTACATTGGAGCCATTGACGACAGCCCTAATGACCCGAAGAAAGTCCAGCGCCGTTATGTGGAGGAGGCCGTAGAGGCTATCCTATCTGGCAAGCCTGTACCCACGCCGGAAACTAAGGTTATCGGGTGTAGTGTGAAATATCGGAAGTGAGGCTAAGTAGTTTTTAGGATGGGCCGGCTGGCCGCCTATGACGGGTGGCCGGCCTAATTACATTCCGGGAAAAGGGTTTCTGAATGTAGGAGGGTAGAGTTAGGTGTGGCTGCCGCTCCCACCTCAGGCGGACATGCCACCTCCTCCTCACATTAAGAAGGCCTTTGACTTAAAGTGGTATAAGAGAGGGCGGAGCGCAGAGGGCTGGTTTCCAATTCAGGGGAGAGGTTTTCCGCCTCTTCGCCAAAAGGCTTTCTCTACCTCAACGATACCAAATAGAACCACGCCTATGGCTGTTATCACCCCCCACTCCGCCAGAAACATGGGGGATGTGTGGAAGAGCTTTTGCATAAGAGGGAGGTAGGTGAAAGCTAACTGCATGAGAATCAGCACGCCTATACTGAGCCAGGCATAAGGGTTGCTGAAAAAGTGTTTTTTCGTGAGGGCGGGGGCGATAAGCTGCCGAGAGTTGAGTAGGTAGAAGATTTCGCCGAAAACCAGCATATTGACGGTGATGGTGCGGGCGGTTTCTATGTGATGGTGTCTGGATGTGAGGAAAAGCCACAGGCAGACGATGGTGAGCAGGACCCCCACGAATAGGATTCGCCAGATGAGGAAGGGGCCCATGATGGGTTGATTAGGGGGGCGCGGGGGACGCTTCATGACAGTATCCTCTGCGGGCTCAAAAGCCAGGGCAATCGCCAAGGTAACGGCCGTAACCATATTGACCCAGAGGATTTGGACGGGAAGAATAGGAAGTTCGTGCAGCCCCAGCCCAATCGCAAATACAAGTATCGCCGCCTCAGCGAAGTTAGTCGGTAAAATGAACGTGATAGCCTTGATGATGTTATCATAGATATGTTATCATAGATGGTGCGACCTTGGTGGATGGCGGCGGCGATGGTAGCGAAGTTATCATCGGCCAGGATGATGTCAGCGGCTTCTTTGGCGGCCTCGGTGCCGCTGCGGCCCATCGCCACGCCGACGTCAGCACGCTTGAACGCAGGAGCGTCATTGACGCCGTCGCCCGTCATAGCTACAATCTCTCCATTTTTTTGGAGGGCCTCCACCAGGCGAAACTTATGCTCAGGCTCTACTCGGGCAAAGACATCATGCTGGCTGGTCAGATGGGCAAGGTCATCTAAGGAGGCGCGCGCTATTTGCACACCGGTGATAGCGCTCTCTACTCGCCTCATACCAAGCTGGCGAGCTATCGCTACGGCCGTGTCGGGATGATCCCCCGTGACCATCTTAACCTGAATACCCGCCTCATAGCAGGTGGCCACCGCCTCTATGGCTTCCGGCCGGGGCGGATCTATCATGCCCACCAGCCCTAAAAACGTAAATCCACCTGCCTCAATATCCGCCTCCGTAAGCTGCATCTTCTCGGCGGGGACTTTTCGCATGGCCAATGCCAGTATCCGTAGGCCTGCCCCAGCCAAACTCTTCGTGGCACCCCGCCAGAAGTTCTCCTCCGCATTCTTTCCTTCTTCCATGCTTAAGCGGAGGACTTTTTCGGGCGCCCCCTTGAGGAAGATGGCTTTTTCCCCTGCGGGCATCTGGTGCAAGGTAGCCATATACTGCCTCTCTGACTCAAATGGCAGAGTATCTACACGAGGATAGGTCTGAGCGACCTCTTGCTTTTGGAGCCCCGCTTTGGCTGCCAGCCTGAGAAGCGCCCCCTCTGTTGGATCCCCCGTTAGAACCCACTGGTCGCCTTTTTGCTCTAACTCTGCCTCATTACACAAAAGCCCCACTCGCAAAAGCCATTCCAGAGATTCATCGTCCGCAATACGAGCAGGCTCCCCCTCCAAGAGCAGCTCGCCTTCAGGTGCATAGCCAGAACCGGTCACATCATAGCGATGCTTAGGCGTAATCACGGCTTAGACGGTCTTCTCGTTTTGCGTAAGGATGCCTGTCTTATCCGAGCAGATGACGGTTACAGGCCCCAGCGCTTCAACAGCGGGAAGCTTGCGCACAATAGCCCGGCGTCGCGCCATGACCTGGACGCCAATAGCCAATGTAATTGTAACGATTGCAGGGAGCCCCTCAGGAATCGCCGCCACAGCCATCGCCACCGAGGCCAAGAAGATTTCTGAGAGAGCGTAGCCTCGCAAGAGTCCAACAGCGAAGTTTATCCCCGACAAAACCAAGATAAACACCACTAAGCTTCGCCCGAACTGAGCGATTTACCGCAGGAGGGGGGTTTCTATGGAGGTCGTCTCAGAAAGTAGGGTCGTAATGCGTCCTACTTCTGTTTGACTACCGGTAGCCACGACCACACCTAAACCTTGCCCATACGTAACGAGCGTTCCTGCCCAGGCCATATTGGTCCGATCGCTCAAGGACGCCTCTTCGGGTAGCGGGTCAATGTCCTTAGAGACCGGAACCAATTCTCCAGTCAGCGCCGACTCATCAACACGGAGATTTTTGACCTGTAAAAGCCGCAGATCGGCCGGTATGCGGTCCCCTGAACTCTACAATTACGACGTCGCCGGGCACCAGCTCTTCAGCTGCGACTTCTATGAGGCGCCCCTCCCGACGTACCTTCGCCCGAGGTGAGAGAAGATTGCGAACCGCTTCTAAAGCTTCCTCAGCACGCCCCTCTTGAATGAAGCCAATCAGGGCATTCACTAAGACTACCCCCAGAATCACGCCCGCGTCTACCCAGTAGCCTAAAAAAGCCGTAATGACCGCGCTGACAAGAAGCACATAAATCAATGCATTGTGAAACTGTCGCAGGAATCGCTTCCAAGCGCTGGGCTGAGGCGGACGAGGTGAGGTGTTAAGGCCATACTGGGCTTGACGCTGCCGTACCTCCTCTGGGGAGAGGCCTCTCAATGATGTTCCAAGCCTTTCCAGAATCTCCTGGATAGATAGGGCATGCCAAGGGAGGTTAGGCATGCAGGCAAACATAGAGCCCATACTGGAGATGGAGGGATCAAGGCTCAACCTTCCCGGCAAAATCGCGGCCATCCTTTCTACCGTATTCTTCTCTCTCTGCCTATCCCTTTAGCTCCTTGAGGCGTGCCGGCATGCTTCCTTTTCTGGTCTACTGGTGGCGCCCGTGCACCCCAAAGAACCCCACTTCCAAAAGGTCGCCGATAGCCTCCAAAACCTCTACGCCATTCAAGCTTGATGCAAAGAATTTCTGAATGCGAATCGGTAGTATTTTGTGGGGCCGCCGCCCGCCTTCGGCGGGCGGCGGCCCCGTGCTGAGGCGGCGGGCAGCCCCCCCGGGCGGGCCCCCCCCCCCGCCCCCCCCCCCCCCCCGGGCGGGG